>Ga0302140_10005634_pt1 | contig 15775 bp, 17 predicted proteins | sample I_Bog_E1_1_FD_202095 | JGI IMG/M metagenome (GOLD analysis project Ga0302140, IMG submission 202095) | Peat permafrost microbial communities from Stordalen Mire near Abisko, Sweden - I_Bog_E1_1 | ecosystem: Environmental > Terrestrial > Soil > Wetlands > Peat | place: Sweden: Abisko, Stordalen...
AGCGCGACGAGCCGGAACAGATCGTCGCCACCCTGGAGGATCTGGTACGGAATCGTATTCCGCGCCGCTTCCACCTGGACCCGATCCGGGACGTGCAAATCCTGTGCCCGATGAACCGGGGATCACTCGGAGTCCGGGAGTTGAATCAGCACCTGCAGCGGATTCTGAACCCGCCGCAACCGGCTGAGCCGGCGGTAGAGAAGTTCGGGTTGAGGTTCCAGATCCGCGACAAAGTAATCCAGACAGAGAACAACTACGAGAAGGAAGTCTTCAACGGCGACATCGGAGCCATCGAATCGATCGACCTCGTCGAGCGCGAGGTTTCCATTCGCTTCGACAATCGGCTGGTCCGCTACGATTTCGGCGAACTGGACGAAGTGTCGCTGGCATACGCTGTAACGATCCATAAATCACAGGGATCGGAGTTCCCCGCAGTGGTAATTCCCATTGCAACCCAACACTACGTGCTGCTTCAGCGAAACCTGATCTACACCGGAATCACGCGGGGCAAGAACCTGGTGGTCGTGATCGGGCAGAAGAAGGCTTTGGGAATGGCTGTTCGGAATGACCGGACCCAGCGCCGGTATTCCGGGCTGCTGGAACGTTTGACCGCATGATTGGCCGCTCATGGCCCGCTCAGATCCACAAACCCTACAGTTGCGTCGTCCTGCCGGGAGAAACGGAAAACCTCGCGCAATCAGCGGACGAGATCGATGCTGGCGATGGTCCGCGAACCCGTGCGCCATTCATTCACTACTTTGCCGCTCGCATTCACTTCAACGATGCGGCGGCCAGTGTAGTCGTTGATCAGCAAGCCGCCTTCCGGCAGCAGCGCAAATCCCGAAACCCAGCCAAACTGAACAGCCGGGTCGTTCCCTCCGATCGAGCGCACGATCTTGCCTGAAGGGTTAACCTCAACAACCTCTCCGGGATCTGAAAGGCTGATGAGAGCGTTGCCATTCGCGAGCCGCCGACCTTGATAGAGCTTCCGGTTCGCGCCGTTGGGAGCCTGCCATTCCCAGACCGTCTTGCCAGCCCGATCTATTTCAATCAGCTTGCCTTCGGCCTCGATGGCTATCAGTGTTGTATCCCGATCCGTGCGATGGCTGTTACGCGATCGCATGTTGGCGAGGGTTGGATTTTCGTATTTCCAGACGACACGTTTGTCGGGCGTCACCTCGATGATCCTGCCCAGTCGCGCATCGCCAATCAATGTGTTGCCATCCGGCAGTCTCTGAGCCGCTATCGGATGCTCCAGGCCTTCCGAATACGACCACACTTCTTTGCGGTCGGCGTCGATCTCGACAACCTTCTTCTGCGGGTTGATGGTGAAAAGCACATGCCCATTCGGTAGCGCCTGAACGTCGTGTCCGTGATCGTTCGGGACTGTCCAAAAGAAGTTTCCCCGACGGCCATTCGATCAACTTTCTTTGGTACCCGCGCGGAAGCCGCCACCGTGTACGAGCAGGACCGCAGGATGGGGGATTGACGAAACCGCTCGTGGGCGAATGATGTCCATTGTCTGGCGACCACCGACGGCGGAGTATTCGACGTCACGGTCGGCGAGGACACCATCAGGGACCGGAGGCACCGTCTGTGCCGTAAGGGCTGTTGCCAGGGTGAGCAGAAGGAGAGTACGCATTTGTCGCGACTATATCGCATGTGAGTCGAGAGGTGTATTGCCACCACACCACGTGCTGTTTGAGCGAAGCCTGATTTACACCGGAATCACGCGGGGCAAGAAACTGGTGGTCGTGATCGGTCAGAAGAAGGTTTTGGGCATGGCTGTTCGGAATGACCGCACGAGACGGCGGTATTCCGGGCTGCTCGAACGTTTGATCGCAACGATCTCAGGGAAGGGCCGGCGAATTGAACGGCCAGGGGGCGATCATCCAATACGACACGGTTGAGCCAGGCGGCGAATCCGTACGGCGGTACTCCTGTCCGTTCCGGCGTTGCTACACGAAGGGGAATACAGGCATTCCGCATTTCAGTTTTGTGCTAGATTTTGTGCTGGACGTGAGCGGAAACCACAGGAAACTACAGGTATAGAGAATCTGTAAGTTGTTGATTTAATTCTGTGGCGTGCTTCAGGAAGGCGGCTTAAACCGATTAAGAGTCAGTTGCTCTGCCAATTGAGCTACGCGCCCGCGACTCGAAAACCATCTTACCATCCGGGACGCCGCGCTGTGCCTGATTTCCCCCGCCGAACCGCGATCGGTTTTGCCGAACCGCCCGACGCTCCTGGCGAGCGCCCCGTTTGAGGTGGACTTGCTTTCCGCATCTGTCAAATCCCCCCGCGCTCCTCCTCCCCCGATTGCAGTTCGGTGAATCCGCGGAACTGCCGATTCGCCCGGATCCCGAACCTCCCGAACCAGAATCGTCCCCGTGTTTTACCCGACTTTTTCGGGAATATTTTTCTTTACAAATTATCGCCACGTGTGGTTTACTGCTCCATGGCAGTCGTCGATTTCTGAGAGAGGAAGTGTTCCTGTGTCGGATTACTTTGTTGGCGAGATTAGAATGTTCGGCTTCGCTTTCGCGCCGGTAAACTGGGCTCAATGTAACGGCGCGCTGCTGACAATAAACCAGCATGCGGCCCTCTTCTCCCTTTTGGGAACATACTATGGCGGAAACGGAACGCAGAATTTCGCCCTTCCCGATCTGAGAAGCAGAACGCCGATGGGATTCGGTACGGCTCCCGACGGCACTCAGCTTGTGGTCGGCGAGACAGGCGGCGTCGAGACGGTCGCTCTTACCGTGCAACAGATACCCGCGCACAACCACAACGTGGCCGCAACCACGACTGCGGCGGACGTCACGGCGGTCGGCACTGCCACCGCGCTCGTCGCGACTACAGCGGCATCCTTCTACGGTGCGGCTTCGTCGCTGGTAGCGCTGGCCCCTCAATCGATCGGCACCGCGGGATCGGGACAGCCGCACTCCAACCTGCAACCTTATCTGGCGACAAACTACTGTATCTCTCTGGTGGGAATCTTCCCCTCACGTAACTAGCGACAAAGCGCACGATACTTACGAGGAAATGAATCATGAGCCCTTACGTCGGTGAAATCAGGATGTTCGCGGGGAACTTTGCTCCCGAGGGATGGTTCTTATGCGACGGTTCCCTTCTGAGCATTTCCCAATATCAGGTTCTCTTCGTCCTGCTGGGCACCACCTACGGCGGCGACGGAACCTCGAACTTTGCCCTGCCGGATCTTCGTGGACGGATTCCGGTCGGGGTGGGCCAGGGCGCCGGTTTGAGTAACTATGTCCTCGGGCAGAAAGCCGGGACCGAAACTGTCACGCTCTCCACCGCCAACCTGCCGGCGCACACTCACTCGCTCAACGCTTCCGGCGCCATAGCCACCACCGCCACCCCTGGCACTGGCGTCGTTTTCGCTAAATGCCCTGCTACCTATCTGGGCTATCTTTCCCCTTCCGCGCCGGCCGGGTCGGCGAAAACCCTGGCGCCCTCGTCCGTGACCAATTCCCCGGGGGGACAACCGCACCCCAATGTCATGCCGGGTGTGTGCCTCAACTTCATCATTAGTTGGCAGGGCGTTTTTCCGTCGCAGAATTAACTGGAAAGGAACATTGAGTCATGGACAGCTTCATCGGTGAGGTTCGCGTTTTCGGTTTTAACTTTGCCCCGATCGCTTGGGCGCTCTGCAACGGAGCTGTGCTGCCGATCGCTCAGTACGCCGCGCTCTTCTCGATACTCGGCACCAGCTTCGGCGGCAACGGCACATCGAATTTCGCTTTGCCCAACCTTCAGGGCTCCACCGCGCTGGGCGCCGGAAACGGTCCCGGATTGTCGCCCCGGGTTATCGGTGAGCAGGCAGGCACGCGAACCGCAACCCTCACTGCGGCACAGTCGGCTTCGCATAATCACACTCTCCAGGTTTTCGAAGAGAATCCGATCGTGGGCACCACCGATACTCCTGGCCCCACCGTCGGTGTTTCCCGACTCATCCAGGTTGCCGGGGGCGGACATTCCAGCATTAAGACTTTTCTCAGCGCCGGCGTTCCTGGCGCTCCAGGCGCCACTTTGGCCCCCGCCTCCGCGATCTCGGTTTCGGGAGGCAGCCAGCCTCACAGCAACACCCAGCCCTGGCTGGCAATGAACTTCTGCATTTCCGTGAGTGGTGTTTTCCCCACTCGTTCGTGAAGCCGGAACCTCTCGAAGTCAATCCCCTGACGCTGCCGGAAGAACTCATCGGCCGCGATGTCCGCCTGCGCCCGGAAACCCCGGCCGATAATCCGTTTCTCGAGCGTCTTTATATCGATGTGCGCTGGGAAGAGGTGCTGCGGACTCAATGGCCCGAAGAGGTTCGCATTGCATTCCTCCGCGACCAGTTCCGGCTCCAGCGCCTGCATTACCTGAAACATTATTTCGACGCCGATTTCAGCGTTCTCACCGTCGAAGGCGAACCGGCCGGCCGAATGTATCTTCACTACTCTCCTGACGAAATCCGAATCGTCGACATTTCCCTGTTGTCCGCATTTCGAGGCAAGGGCATCGGCACCGCGCTCCTGACGTCGGTGCTCAACTTCGCGGGAACCCAGGCGAAAAAGGTTTCGATTCATGTAGAGAAGTTCAATCCCGCCCAACACCTGTATCTCCGCCTGGGCTTTCGCGAGGCCGGCGAGACCGGGCCTTACTGGCTCATGGAATGGCGGGGCGCAGACGCCGAATCCCAATGAGAGAATACGTTTTCGCCGATTTTGAAAACACCGTAGGCACCGTCTTCAACGTCACGCTCGAAGGCGGTGGCACCTATCCGCTCACCCTGATCGAAGCGACACCCCTCCCCGCGGGACTCTGGTCCGGCGAGAAAAGGGCTCCTTTTCAGCTGAAATTCAAAGGCCCCGGGGAAGTCGGATATCTTCCTCAGGGCATTCACACCCTCCTCCACTCAGAGGCCGGCGAGTGCCCCATCGGTCTCGTGCCCGTCGGCCGGGAACCCGATGGGATTCTGTATCAGGCGATCTTTAATTGACCTGGCACGATAGTGTGAAACAGAGGTTCCGCGTGTTCCGCTATCTGGCCGCCGAAATCCTCCGTTGCGCGTGGACGTCGCTGAAAAACGGGGTCAAGGTTCTTCTGGGCCGCCCAGGGTATTTTGACGAGCGCGGGCTGTTCCTGCGGCAGTATCTTCTGCACCTCACAGGGCTCCGTACCCTGCGCGCCATCACCTGCCGGAGCAGCAGTTCACGCGAAGGCGCGGGCGCCAACGCCCTGATGACCATGAACACGATTGCCTTCGCTCGCACCGCGGGTCTGACCTACCTGCACACGCCGTTTACCGTAATCAATCATGGCGGCGAAGAGCCGATGCACGAGTGGGTCGCCCAGTGGGAAGACTTTTTCAATCTCGGCGCAGGCGAGCCCGTCTGCGACGGCGACGGGCGTAAAGTCGCAAGCTACATTTACACCTCGGACCTGCTCGGACTCTGGTTCGGAGGTCCCGGCCGCGCGCCGGAACTGGCGCGCGGTTTCGGGGCTCTGATCCCCGAGTTCCGGAGCAAGTACTACCGGAACTCGCCGCCGCGCGCCACTCGGGACGTTACGATTGCTATACACGTTCGGCGCGGCGACGTCTCCTCCGACTCCTTTTCTTCCCGTTACACGGGCACGGAAAAGATCCTGCGAACTCTGAGCGATGTGAAATCGATTCTGGATGCCCGCGGGATAACCTGCCGAATCGATGTCTATTCCAACGGCAACCGCAGCGAGTTCAGAGATTTCTCCTCTTTGGGCGCAGCCTTGCACCTTGCTCCCGAAGTCGATGCGTTCCGGACCATGAGGGAACTGATCGAAGCCGACATCCTGATCACGGCGAAGACGAGTACCTTCAGCCTTTACGCGGGACTCATCTCCGAAGGTATAAAAGTTTTTGAGCCCAAAACGAATGACACTGCAGCCCTTCTTGCGGCCCCATTCGTCTTACCCAGTACCTTATGGATGCATATCTGCAGGCCGGCCGACTGGATACAGTGCGGCGCCGACGGTTCACTCGACCGAGCCAGTTTCGAAGCACAGCTCGGCCCTGTGTGGGACAGGCGGTTCCGCCTGTCCGCGCGGCCACCGGCTGCGCTTCCTGTCGCACGGGAAAGCTTTCGCGGCTAACCCAACAATGCGGTCTCCCGTACAGCCCCTTCGTGTCCTGCTCCTTGCCGCATTCCTTGCTACCCTGCTGGTCTTCAGCGTTTTCAGCGCCGTCGGAAGCCCCCAGGATTTTCAAAGCGATCACCGGCTCCTGCCGCTTTTTCTGTTCGCCCACGGCCTTCCTGTCTATGGCGATCCGGCCGACACCCCGATCTTCAGCCCCATCTATGCTCCCCTCAGCTTTCTCGCATATTTCCCGGCTCTGCTGTTCCGCTCCCCGGCTCCGGCCATCCTCTGCGCCAAGCTCATGGCACAGCTGTACGCCGTTTTCCCCATCCTCTGGCTTCTCTGGCGCCGATCCCGCCAAATCCTAACCGGCATTGAAGCGACCGTTGTTCTGATGTCCCTCGCGCTCGCGGCAATCGGCTGGGGCCCGAGCCTCGACTACCTTACAATCCTCCATGCCGATGCGCCCGCCTTCTTCCTCTGCTTCTGCGCGTGCATCCTCACGGGACGGCTCTCGGAAACCTCGGCCAGCCGCCTGCTTGCCGCACTTGCTCTCTGCTGCGTACTCGCTCCATTCACCAAACAACCCGCCTGGCCGATTGTATTTGTCCCTCTCATCGTGATCTCCCGCCTTCGCCTGTGGAAGCTGATAGCGCGATTGATCACCGCTTACCTCGCTCTAATGGCGCTCGTCGGCGGCTTCTTTCTGTTTCTGTTTCGCGATCAAAGGATGCTCTTCTGGATCCTCGAAGTTCCGGCCCGCCATCTGCGACATGTGTCGCGCGCCCGCTTCATATTCGCCTTCAGAATCCTCCTCACCTCGCGGACTTCGCTCATTCTCATCGTTTTCGTAATTTGCTGGCTGCTGAAACTGTTCTTCGGCCGCCGGAAGGTCCCGCCTTGCGACATCGAGAGCGTTTTCTTCGTGGCCGCCCTCGTAGGTCTCCCGGGCGCGATCCTCGGCTGCGCGAAGCCGGGAGGCGGGTACAACACCCTGCTCTTTTTCTTATACTTTGCTTTCATCGGTGCGCTGCTGTGGGTCCAGCGGCTGACCGGAGCCCTTAGTTATCCCGCAGGCTTGTCTGTAGCGATAGTGGTTCTCTGCGGCATCACCCTCGGTTACCGGCTGACTCCCAATGCCCTTCTCGCCTGGAACCCTGAACACGGCTTCCGGGAAACCGCCGCCTATGAATACATGCGCAGGCACCCGGGGCAAATCTGGTTCCCCCGATATCCTCTGGCGGGCTACTTAGCCGAGGGCAAGGTCTACCACTGCAACATGGGATTGCTCGATCGCTTCTACGCTGAGTTGCCCACATCGGACGCTTTGCTCAATAAATACATCCCCAACGGAGGGAGAATCATTGCATGTGCGGACGATTGCCGTTTCAAGCGGGAGCCCATGCTTCATTACCGCAGCATCTCGCTTCCCGAGTTGCCCGGCAACTGGAAAATCGACGAAAGGACGGACCAGGGCACCTTTCACTTTGATGAGAAGCAATAACCCAGCCGCGTGTAACTAACCCGCTGTACTCTCCACGCGCTTCAGAATACCCTTCATTACCAGCGCTCCCACCAGCGCCTTGAAACGCACGTCCGAACCCGCCGAGAACTCTTCGAGCGAATGCGGCCGCCGGTCGTTAAACCTGCGTATCTTTTCCCCCACGTCCGTATCGATCGGGAACTCCGTACCGGCCGCGTTACAGATCAGGGCTTCTCCGTTGCGCGCGAATTTGAGCAGCTCCGCCGAAGCGAGCTGGAGCGGCATCGCTTTCCGAAGAACCACCGGGCCGCGCACTACATCGTCCGGGTACGAAATACGAGGCCGCTGCGGAATACCCGCATCCTTGTGCGCGACAAACCGTTCGATCGTCTCATCGTCGAGAGCCGCCGTCAGATCCGCCCGAATTTTCGCGAGCCACTCGCGCCGCTCAGCTTCCGTTCCCGTTACCGGAACGTCGCTCCTCGCCGCATCGCTCGATTTCATGCGGTCCGCCAGCCAGTGCAGCAGATCGATTCCGGTCGGCGAGTCCAGCGTCACCGTCAGATGCAGACACTGCTCGTCCATCGGATACGCCACATGCCACCATCCGCGCGGAATAAACAGCAGACATCCCTGCTCGAGCACTCCGTCCCAGAAAGGCTCTTCGCTTTCCGGAGCCAGCCCGGTCTCCACCTCATCGCGCAGCGGATGAACCCGGTTGGGCTTCCACACCTTCCAGCGTTTCCTGCCCGACACCTGAACGATGAAGTTATTCTGCGCGTCCCAGTGAACTCCGAAACCGTTATCGGCCCGCCAGCCTGCATAAAGGTTTGTGTACACGCGGTGATGAAATACCCGCTCCAGCGATACGCACAAATCCCGGAGCGGCGGATGAACCTCGTCGCACCTGTTGAAAATCAACGTCGCCCCGTCCGATAGTTCCCCGGTAAGCTTTTCGGCGTTTACCCGGTCGCCGTTCAGGTAACGTTCCGCCGCGATGGTCTTCGCCGATCTCACCAGCCTGAGACGCCGCCCGGTGAACCGCTGCCGTTCGAGAGCCTCGTTCAGCACGGCCCAGGGAAACAGGTCCGCGAACCGATCGGCCGGGCCCGAAAGGTGCAGAAAGTTACGCGCCCAGTGATCCCTCAGAAATTCGTCCAGCGACAACGGGGCCACAAGTTCGTTCAGCATAAATCGGAAAAGACGGCGGGTTTCTCCCCGTTTATCATGAGGCATCTTAGCAGAAGTTGATTGCGCCGCCGCGATATTGCATAATCGAGTTTCCGATTTCATCGGGGGAAACCGCAATGGATATTTCGTCGAAAATCAGGCGTTGCGCCAAGGTTCTGGAAGCCGAGATCGATGGCGAGGTCGTGCTGATGAACTCGGTCAGCGGCAGCTATTGCGGGCTCGACGATATCGGCGCCGAAGTCTGGCGGCAACTGGCGCAGCCGGCCGCGGTCGGCGAATTGTGCACGGCTCTCGCCGGCGTTTACGACGGGGACCGCGCCACCATCGAGCGGGAAACCATAGCACTTCTCCAGCAGATGGCCAGCCAGCAGCTCATCGAACAAACGGCCGCGTCCGCTTGACTGTGACGCCAAGCGTCACAGCTACTGGACAAACCCAGCCATACTGGCTCTGCGGATGGCGGCTGATTTCGGAGCCGGAACTCCCCGAGCTGAATCATCGCGACGACGGCCTTGCCCCCGAAATCTCGATTCGATTCGCCGAAGTACCGGAGATCCTCGAGGACCCCGTAGTGCGCACCCCATTCTGTTCGGTTTCAAAAGACGGCCGCGCGCTGATTACGATAGCCGCGGTGGGCCGGTTTCTCATCCGCAACGGAACCGAAATTCTCGTTCAGCCCGCACAATCCGCCCAACCATCCGCCATTCGGCTCTTTCTCTGGGATATGGCATTCGGCATCCTGTGCCGTCAGCGCGGCTTTTTCCCGCTGCACGCCTCCTGCGTCGAATTCGACGGAGAAGCCGTCGCGCTGGCCGGGCACTCGGCTATGGGGAAATCGACCCTGGCTTTCTCGCTCGCCGCCCGAGGACACAGAGTTCTGGCCGACAATGTCACCGTCATCGACGCCTCCGCCCCGCACGGTCCTGCGGTCGTCCCCGCTCCTTCTTTCCTCAATCTCTGGCGCGACTCCCTGAACAACGCCGAAGCCGGCGTCGCCTTCCCGCATGACCACCCCGAATGCATGCGCCCGGAAATGGGTAAGTATCAGATCCGCATCCGCGAAGCTCCGCCCGCTCGCCCCGCACTCCCTCTCCGCGCCGTGCTGACTCTCGAATTCGACACCATGGCCCATCAACCCCGGCGGGAAACCCTGCGCGGTCTTGAGGCCGTAAGACTTCTTACCAGCCAGATGTCGCTCCGGCGCGCCATGGTGGCTCTTTGGGAGAACGACATCCTGTTTCAGCACTCGTCGCGGATCGCCGCCAATGCCTGCATCGAACGGCTCATCAGCCGCGCTGCTTTCCCGGAGCTCGAAACGCTGACCAGCTTTGTCGAAACCTCCGTCACCCGGTGCCCGCTTCCCGCCTGAGAGTGCGATGCCCCGTATCTTCCTCATCGTTTCCTACCCCAAGTCGGGAAATACCTGGATGCGCGCTCTTCTCCAGAGCCTGCTCTCCGGAGGCTCTCCCCTCGACATCAACGCCATCGACGTCGGAGCGATGTTGCCCCGCGTCCGCTTCGACTGGTTTTTTTCCGTGGAATCGAGCTCTCTGACCGCTGCCGAAATCTCCGAACTGCGCCCGCGGTTCCTGCGCGAATGGGCCGCCGGTGCGCCGGACGAGACCGTCCTGATGAAAGCCCACGAAGCAAACCTCCCCTGGCCCGGCACATCCGTCTCTCCCTACCCGCCGGACCTCATCGCCGGAGCGATCCATATCGTCAGAGACCCGCGTGACGTTGCGGTCTCTTACACCGCTACCGTCGCTCTTTCACTTGATCGAACCATCGACCTTTTGGCCGACCCCGACTGGACCCTGTCCCGCCAGCGCAACCGCCTGAGCTTCCAGCTGCCGCAACGGATCTCGAGCTGGAGCGCCCATGTCTCCAGCTGGCTCGACGCGCCGGATTTCAACGTGTGCACCGTCCGCTACGAAGACCTTCTCGCCGATACTCCCGCGAAGCTCACCGAAGTCGCCGGATTTCTGGGCCTCGATGCAACGGCCGATGCCATCGAGCGAGCCGTCGAATCCGCCCGTTTCGACAATCTTCAGCGCCAGGAAGCAGCCGCCGGCTTCCGCGAAAATGCCGCCTGGGTACCGCGATTCTTCCGCAGAGGACAGGCCGGAGGCTGGCGCGACAGCCTGACTCCCGAACAGGCCGCGCGCATCGAACGCGACCATAGCGAAATCATGCAACGCCTCCGTTATCTTTAGTGGCTGGTGGGGCGGACGCCCTCGTCCGCGCGGGACCCCCGGTCCCGCTCTTTCCCCAAGCCCAGGCGAAGATGATGAGGATAGCCAGCGACAAAAGCCCATGAGCCCCCTCCATCACCTTAGGCAGGTGCTCCGGAAGGCCCGAAAATCGAACCGGATCGCCATTCGCTTCGCGGCCGGCGCCGCGCTCGCCGCCTGGCGCTGCCCGCGCGCGCCCTTTCAGTTCTGCACCGACGGCATATATCGCTCTACCGCGCTTCTCCGCCTGTTTCGGCCCGGCGAGCTCCACCAAACCACTTGCCTGACAAAAATGGATCGCTACCCCGCAATCTTCTCAATTTGCCGGGACTATCTGAGCGGCCGTCCCAACCTCCGAATCCTCTCCTGCGGCTGCGCTACAGGAGAAGAAGTATTCACGCTCCGCCGTTACTTCCCGGAAGCCTTCCTCGTGGGCGTCGAAATTAACCGCCACAGCCTTTCCATCGCCAAACGGCGGACAGCCGACGATCGCATGGTCTTTCTTTCTCCGGACACCGAAACAATTCAGGCGCTCGGTCCGTTCGATGCCATATTCTGCATGGCCGTGCTGCAAAGGCAATCGACGCGCGTCGAGCGCGAACGCACGCCCAGCCTGAAAAAGATCTACCCTTTTGAGAAATTCGACGACAAAGTGATGGAGCTGGACTCATGGCTCAAACCCAGCGGCCTGATGATCGTCCATTTTTCGCAATACCTGTTCTCCGATTCCTCGGTCGCCCCGAGATACACGCCCCTGCCCTCGGCCCGGAACATCCCCGATACCACCCTTCGCTTCGACCGCAAAAGCCAACAGCTGGGCGTGTCCCCGCCCGGCTGCTCCGTATTCGTCAAAACCCGCGACGCTTAGAGGACGCGCGGCGGCATCCGCTTTGCTTCTCTCAGTAGCGGATCGCTCCGCCGTTGGGTATACTCGTTGAGTTCCTTGGTCGGTATAAATAAGCTCTTAATGTAAGAAAGGACACCCAATGAATCAACAATCCGCAGCGGCCGGGCAGGTTTCATCTCAATCCGGCAGGGATTTATCCAAAAAACAGTGGCACACGCCGGTGCTCACCGTTTTCAGAGCGGAGGACGCCGCAACCGGCCACTCATGGAATTTCGATGGGAATAACAACCTCGTGGAAGGTGGCCAGGGTCATTCCTAGAAGACCGTTTCTCCACCCCGTGTGACCTCGCAATGAGCATCGTTGGTGGCATAGGGGAAGAGCCGGATCCATTCGAATCCGTTTTCGAAAACGATCGGCTGCCCCGGCCCGCCGAACGCCCGCGCTGCCCCGAACGCAGGAGCCTGGTATCGCATATGCTGGGCGCTCTGTGCAAGCCGCTGTCCCCCCTCGTTGTCTCCGGCTCGAATGCAACATTCGGCGCCTCGGACGGGGCAACCATCGCCTGGGATGCCGCCGCTCGAATTCTCGTCTCCGCTAACGGATTCCCCCACAGTTCCGATACCTGCGGAAGCGGACCTCGCCCCGATCCCGCTCATGCGGTGCTCGACGCCTGGCGCCGCTTCGGAGATGAGTTCCCTCGCGGCTTATGCGGAGATTTTTCCTGCGCCGTGTGGGATGAAGGGCAACACCGCCTGATTCTGGCCGCGGACGTAGCCGACGCTTGCGGCCTTTTTTTCCGCCACACAGCGCGCTACGTTGTCTTCGCCAGCGACCCCCGCGAAATTCTCTCCGATTCCCGGATCCCGCGCGAAATCGACGAGGAATACATGGCTTTTTTCCTCAGCCGCCTTCCGCTCGACAAAGGCTCCACCTTCTTTCGATCCATCGGTCGCGTGCTTCCCGGGCACATCGCCGTCTTCGAGCGCGGCGTCTCGGACCGTTTCCTCGAGCCTCGGCAGCGCAAATGGTGGTATCCGGAACGCATCCCTGCACTCCGTCTGCGGAGTCACGGCGAATATGCTGACGCCCTCCGCACCGAACTGGACCGGGCCGTAGGCTGTTGTCTGCCCCAAAACGGCGCCACCGCGATCTCCCTAAGCGGAGGTCTCGACAGCACCGCCATCGCCGCGCTGGCCGCGCGGAGACTGGCCCGGAATGGTCAGCGTCTGACGGCGTGCACCCTGGTATTCTCTCCGGACGCCGCCGCGATTCAGGGCACGGACTGGTTCGCCGACGAGTTCCCGCTCGCCGCCCGCATGGCCCAGGCCTGGCCGAACATCGACCATTACCTCGTTCAGCCGGACAATGTTTCCTTCCTCGAAGGTATCGAGACCTCCATTGCCCTGCGCGGCTTACCGCTGCGGCACGCCTTTGGCGCAGCTGCCTCCCTCGCCCTGGTAAAGTTCGCTGCCGGCCGCAAGATCTCCACCTTTCTCAGCGGAGGTTTTGGCAACCTGACCGCCAGTTACCACGGGTTTCTCACCGCCTCCGCCCTGCTGCGCGAACACCGTTTCGGCAGCCTGACCTCGCATCTGGCCGGGCTGCGGCGCAACGGCGCCGGTGCCAAAGCCATCGCGGGCCGCCTGCTTTCCCCCGCCGTTCTTCGGTCCGTCCATCGCCTCATGCGCAAAGCGGACCCCACCCTGTTCGACTTCAGTCCCATCCATACAGGCCTGGCCCGCTCGACAGGCGTCTTCGACCTCGTGCGGGCATCCGCTGTGTCGGGCCCCGAAGCCCACGGTCGTTTCCCCCTTAACGCAATCCTCAATGGCCACCGGGCAGGTTACGCGCGGGAGGCCTTCCTCCGCCGTTTTCACCATGAGGGAGTCTCGCCGGCGGGCGATCGCAGGGTATTCGAACTTTGCCTTTCCATTCCCGAGGAGCAGTTCGAGTGGGAAGGGCGCCCCCGCGCCCTCATTCGCACTGCCATGAAAGGACTCGTGCCCGACGCCATCCTCAACGAGCCGCGCCGCGGCGAGCAGGGACGCGGCTGGGAAACTCGCTTCCAGGCCAATCTCCCGGAAATCATGTCTGAAGTCGAGGCCATCGCGGCCAGCCCGCTTTCCCACCACTACCTCGATGTTCCCCGGCTGCGCACGCTCTGCCAGCGTTGGGTAGCCGCGCCCCCGGCGCCCGGCACCCACAATCAGGAATACCGGAACGTCCTCGTTCGAGGCGTGAGCGTCGGGGCCTTTCTCAGACGCTTCGAATCCGGCTCTCTCCTGGCCGGCTCTTGCACACGCGAAATCCCCGCTACGGAGAGAATCGCAAAGGCATCCACATGAATCTGGCAGAGCTTTTCCACCCCATCCCCGTCAGCGACATCCTCGATGCGGCCGACCGCCACGAACTGGTTCACTTCCGCCGCGGCGCATCCGCCGTCTGCGAATCCGTCATGAACTGGGACATCGCCGCCCACGTTGCCGAACGGCGGGCGGAACAGACGAAGGTTCTGCGCGCGTTTCGCGATGGCGGAAAAATCGTGCAGGAAATGCTGAAAACTTCCCGGAACTCCCCGCATTTCAGCGGCGCTTCCGTCCGTCGTCTGGCCAGACAGGGCGCCAGCATCGTGGCATCCGAAATTGAGGATTTCTCGCCCGCCCTTCGCGCTCTGGCAAACGATGCCGAGCGGCATTTCGGCTGCCCCACCATCGTCGGCATTGTCGCCACCTTCGGCCCCGGTTATGCCCTGCAGCCGCACTGGGATCCCGAGGACATCGTCTGCGTACAGGTCGCCGGCTGGAAAACCTGGAAAATCCTCGGCAAGCCCTGCGAGGGCAGAGTCGGCGAAAAGCTCCCCGGCTCCGGCAAATACGCGCCCACCGAGATCACCCGTAAATTCACCATGGAGCCCGGCGACCTGATGATGATCCCCCGCGGCTACTGGCACTGCTGCGAAAGCGATGTCGACAACCTTCAGCTGGGTCTGATTGTGCGCCGCCGCATGGGCGCCGATTTTATCCAGGATCTGGCCAAAAAAGTTCTCGAAGATCCGCTCTTTCATCGCGCCATCCCCCTGTCCCGAGACCCTGCCCGCTTCGCGGCCCTTGAGGCCCAATGGCTCGCCCGCTTCCAGGAATTAGCCGGCCCCGGGAGCCTCCTCCGCTTCGTCGATTCCGAAAACCGCGCGCCCGAAATTCCCTTCTGCTTCGACCACACCCCGCCCGATCCCTGCGATTCCGCCGCTGTCCTGACCCTCGCCACCCGCCGCCCCATCGCCCCTCCGGAAGCGCCCGGCGAACCGCTCCGCATGGGCGGCGTCACCCTGAAAACCACCCCGGCCATCCTCGCCGTCGTCGACGTTCTCAATCGCGAGGTTTCGCTCCCCACCCCTGAGATCTTCAACCGCCTCGCATCCGCCTTTGCGCGCGATGAAATCGCCCAGGCCATCCTTGCGCTGGACGAGTCCTGCCTCGCTCGGCTTACCGCGCGCCCCTCTCCCGATACAATCGACTCTTGAAGCCTTTTGGCCCCTATGCGCTCGCCGGATGGCGCGTCCTGTCGGACCTCGAACTTCCGGAACTCGTCGCCTGGCCGGTTCCCGCCGACCCGGGCCGACCGCTGCGCTTCGAAGCCGCCTCCGCTCCCTCGATTTCCGGCCTGCGTCGGTTTGAATCTCTGGGGGACGCCGGAGCGAGGCTTCACGTGGGCAGCCTCGCCCTGTTCGAAATCGCCTCTTCCGGCGCCCACGTAACCGTCCACCAGGCCCCCGACGCCGATCCGGTCGAGCTCCGCTCCGTCGTCTACGGTTCCGTCCTCGCTATCCTCTGTTTTCAAAGAGGACTCCTGCCTTTGCATGGCGCTTCCGTCATGATCCGCAACCGCGCCGCCATCCTTTCCGGCC
>Ga0302140_10005637_pt1 | contig 15773 bp, 13 predicted proteins | sample I_Bog_E1_1_FD_202095 | JGI IMG/M metagenome (GOLD analysis project Ga0302140, IMG submission 202095) | Peat permafrost microbial communities from Stordalen Mire near Abisko, Sweden - I_Bog_E1_1 | ecosystem: Environmental > Terrestrial > Soil > Wetlands > Peat | place: Sweden: Abisko, Stordalen...
CCGAAGAGAAGACCAGCATCCTCTCCTCTCGCCTCCTGCAGTTCAACACCGAATACACCAACGCCCAGGCCGACCGCGTCCGCAAAGAGGCCGCCTACAACTCCGTCAAGAGCGGCTCGCTCGAAGCCGCCCAAGCCTCCACGCAAGGCGAGCAGCTTCGCAAACTGGCCGACCGGCTGGATGAACAACGGGAAAAATTCGCCACCGTGAGGGCGCAATACGGCGCCACCCACCCCGAATACATCAAAGCCAAGTCCACAGTTACGGAGTTGGAGCGCCAACTCGATTCCCTCAAAACCAACATCGCCCAGCGGGTCAACCTCGAGTACCAGGAGGCCGTCAACCGCGAGTCCATGCTCAAGACCCAGGTCGCCGAAACCAAGGCGGAGTTCGACAACCTTAACGCCCGTTCCTTTGAGTACAAGGCCCACAAACAGGAAGCCGATGCCGATAAGGGACTATACGAAGAACTGGTCCGCAAGATCAAGGAAGCCGGCATCAACTCCAGCTTTCAGAACAGCTCCATCCGCATGGCTGACGACGCCCGCCCCCCGCTGAGGCCGGTCTTTCCCAACATGCCCCTGAACGCCACCCTGGCCTTCCTTTTCTCTACCATGATCGCTGTGGGCATCGCCATCCTGACCGATGTCCTCGACAACACCATCCGCGACCCCGAACAGATTCAGAAGGGGCTCAAGACCGAGGTGCTGGGCTCGCTTCCTGTCGTCAAGGCATGGCGCGGCCAAGTGCTCCCCATGGTGACGGACGGCGAGGGCGCGGGCGGAAAAGGCCTGGTGAAGTCCGGCCGGCTGGCGGATCAGTCTTCGGCCTTCGAGGAGGCTATTCGGACGCTGCGCGATTCCATCCTGCTTTCCGACCTCTCACGCCGCCCGCGAAGCCTGCTCATGACGTCGGCCGTGCCGCGCGAAGGCAAGACCACCACTTCAGTCCACCTGGCAGTGGCCCACAGTCTCCAGAAACGTAAGACGCTGTTGATCGATGCCGATTTGCGCCGCCCTGGCGTACACCCCAAGTTTGGCCTGAAGAACGAACGGGGATTGTGCGAGGTGGTGAAGGGCGAAGCCGCGTGGCGGGACGTGATACAGAAGGTTGAGGGCCTGCCGGATCTGGACGTCCTACCCGCTGGAACAGCCTCTCGCCGCGCCGCCGACCGGTTGGGCGCGGTCTTGGAGCAAATTCTCAAGGAAGCGGAACCCGAGTACGATCTCGTGATGGTCGATGCGCCGCCTCTGCTTGGCTTCGCCGAGCCGTTGCAAATGGCAGCCGTGGTGGACGGTGTGGTGGTGGTCACGCTTGCAGGTCAGACGAATCGCAACGCGGTGGCCAGCGTCCTGAGTAGCTTGAATCGGCTGAAGGCTAACGTAATCGGCGTCGCGCTCAATGAGGTACGCGAGGATATGAGCGATCGCTACTACTATTACGGATACTACGGAAAGTACTATTCGAAATATTACAAGCCGACCAACACGTAGGGGCGGTTGGGGGCTGGCTTCCACTAAGTGCGGTCCGCCCGGTCGCTCGATACCTCCGCCTTTGATAGTTCCGCGTATTTTCAGGCGATGAACGTCCGACTAACGGAAGTAGAGGAATGCGCGCTCTCTGAGCGCCGAACAGAAATGAAAGTCGTCATACTTTGTGGTGGGCAAGGTACGCGCCTGCGGGAAGAAACCGAGTACCGCCCAAAGCCTCTGGTTGAGGTCGGCGGCCGGCCGATACTCTGGCACATTATGAAGTCATACGCTCACTACGGCTTCAACGATTTCGTGCTCTGTCTCGGTTACCGCGGCAACATGATCAAGGAATACTTCCTGAACTATGAGGCGATGAACAACGACTTCACGATCTGCCTCGGGCAGAAATCCCACCTCGACTTCAACGGCGTCCACAAAGAACAGGACTTCCGTGTGACGTTGACCGATACCGGCCAGGAAACAATGACCGGCGGGCGGATCAAGAGGATCGAAAGGTACGTGGGCGAGACTTTCCTGGTGACGTATGGTGACGGGCTGGCCGACGTCAACATTGCGGAGCTTCTGGCGTTCCATAAGAGCCACGGAAAAATCGCCACAGTGACTACGGTGCGTCCGCAATCGCGATTTGGCATTCTTGAAACCGCCAGTGACGGTAAGGTGATGGAATTCAACGAGAAGCCCCAGGTTGACGGTTGGGCAAACGCGGGGTTCCTGGTGTTCGAGCGCAAGCTGTTTGACTACATCGAAGGCGATGACTGCATTCTCGAACGCAAGCCCTTACAGCGCCTGGCGGCCGAGGGGCAATTGATGGCGTATCGCCACAAGGGCTTCTTTTTCGCGATGGACACGTACCGCGAGTACCTGTATCTGAATGATCTGTGGAAGTCCGGCAAGGCTTCCTGGAAGGTTTGGCGTTGAACTCCGAGACTATTACCGGTCACACCGGGTTCAAAGGATCCTGGCTCTTCTCACGGCTTCCGGAAACTCCTTGCGGGTTAATACTCCGGTGGTTTGCGCTGTGGTCTGCAGAAGGGGAATGACAGATGCCCGCATGCATAGTGACCGCATTGAATCGGAGGCAAGCGATGATTGCCGGCGTTACCGTCTCCTCGCGCCGGCAAATCATCGATGAACGCGGCAAGATTATGCACATGCTGCGGGCGGACGACCCGGAGTTCCATGGGTTTGGCGAAGTGTACTTTTCCTGGGTGAATCCCGGTGCCATCAAGGCCTGGCATCTCCACAAGGAAATGACTCTCAACTACGTTTGCCCCTACGGCATGATCAAGATGGCCCTTTTTGATTCGCGCCCCGGTTCCCCCAGCCACGGCCAACTGATGGAACTCTTCCTTGGCCCCGAGAATTACAACATGGTGACCGTTCCGCCCGGAGTCTGGAACGGGTTCAAAGGTGTCGCGGTGTATCCGAGTTTGGTCTGTAACTGTGCCACTATTCCTCACCGCGCGGATGAGATCAGCCGACTAGATCCGTCGTCGGGGGAAATCCCGTACGACTGGGGCCTGAGACACGGATGACCAACCTGCCTCGCACGTTAATCCTCGGCGCCGGCGGCCAGGTCGGCGCCGCAATGGCGCATGAAGCCGGCAGCGAAAACTCAATCTCTGTCGACCTCCGTGCCGGCCCGGGGATCCAATACGTTCTTGACTTGGCAAAATCCGGAGCGCTCTCGTCTCAACTGGCAGAACTCCTCGCAGCAACGCGCCCTGACGTCGTAATCAACGCAGCCGGCATGACGTGGGTCGATGGGTGTGAGGCCGACCCCCGGCTGGCGGCGCTTCTCAACGACTCCGCTGCGCGGGAGGTTGCTCGCCAGACGCGCCGCTTCGGCGGCACGAGTGTCTACTTCTCGACTGAGTACGTATTCGACGGCGCCGCTGGCCCTTACTCGGAAACAGATCCCGCGCGACCGCTCTCGGTGTACGGCCGGACCAAACTCAACGGGGAGACTGGGGTCCTTGCGGTTGACCCGGACAGCCTGGTTATCCGTACGACAGTTGTATATGGTCCCGAAGCATTGGGCAAGAACTTTGCTTATCAGTTGGCGGCCGCTCTGTCGTCTTCCACTCCGATACGAGTGCCATCCGACCAAGTCTCGAGTCCCACCTACAACGTAGATCTCGCGGCCGTAACGCTGGCTCTGATCCGCAACCGTGTTTCAGGGATCTGCAACGTCGTCGGACCCGAATTGATGGACCGCGCCACATTCGCGCGACGACTGGCCCACGCGATCGGAGGCGAGACCGGCCTCATCCAGTCCGTCCCCACCGCAGCCCTCGAACAGCGAGCGCCACGGCCCCTGAAGGCTGGTCTCCGCGTTGATCGGCTACGCTCTCTCTTGCCCCATTGCCATCTTCGTACACCCGAAGAAGCCGTATTGCACTGGCGCTCTCGCCAGACTGGAAAACCCTGGCCAGCGCTGGCTGGCCGTGCAGACCGACAGCCCGTCGGCGCCTTCCGATCTCAACCGCCGCCAGACACCCCAAGAGAGGTTCGCCGTGAATCCTGATGCGGTGCGGAGGGAGTCTGTGCGTGGACGATAGAAAATCTCCTGCGCATGTTGCTCTCCTTCCCAGAGGGCGCCTCGGCCGGAACGCGCTATGGAACCTGGCGGGTTCGCTCGCGCCCATGGCAATTGGAGTAGTGTCGATTCCGCCGCTGATGCGCGCGCTAGGAACAGACCGTTTCGGCGTTCTGACGCTGGCCTGGGCGATTGTCGGATATGCAGGGTTGTTCGACTTCGGCCTGGGACGGGCCTTGACGAAACTCGTCGCCGAAAGGTTGGGCGCGGAGGAGCGGGCCGAAATACCGGCATTGTTCTGGACGTCGCTGCTGCAGATGCTGATCCTGGGAGTCATTGGTGGCACACTCCTGGTGTTGTGCTCCGAGCCCCTGCTTCACGGTGCCTTGAGGGTTCCGGCTTCAATGGCGGGCGAAATGCGGCCGACTCTCTATATCGTTGCCGCCACCGTTCCCGTTGTCACCGTCACCTCGGGGCTGCGCGGCTTTCTGGAAGCGTTTCAGAGTTTCGCCATCCTGAATTTCCTTCGTGGACTGATTGGCATCAGCGGCTTCCTGGGGCCTCTTCTAACCTTGCCCCTCGGCAGAACGCTGCCGGTTGCGATGTTAGTGCTCTGCAGTATCCGCCTGCTGGCGTGTTTGGCTCATTTCTGGGCCTGCCAGCGCGTGATGCCAAGGGAACGTGCGGGCCCGAAGATCGAGTGGTCCGAAACAGGCAGGTTATGGCGGCTTAGCGGTTGGATTACCGTCTCAAACATCGTCGTACCGATGATGAATTTGACGGACCGCCTCATCATCGCCGCGGTAACTTCTCTGTCGGTAGTGGCATTTTACTCGACCCCATATGAAATGGTGACGAAGCTACTGGTGTTTCCCGCGGCGATCGCCGGCGTGATCTTCCCGGCATTCTCTTTCTTCACGGGCACCCATGCAAGATCCAAAGAGGTGTACAACGCAAGCGTCGAAAGCGTCATCTTTAGCCTATTTGTTACGACATTCCCCGTGGTGCTCTTCTCCAGTAACTTGCTCAGCCTCTGGCTCGGCAATGCCTTCGCCAGGGAAAGCTCCCAAGTCCTGCAGTTGCTCGCAGTGGCAGTCATGCTGAACGGGTTGGGGTACATACCCTACTCGTTCCTGCAAGGCACAGGCACCGCCAGTCTGGTCGCGAAACTGCACTTGATAGAATTCCCCCTATACGTAGGCCTGAGCTATTGCCTGACGAGCCGCTACGGCATTGAAGGCGCCGCCGCAGCGTTTCTGGTCCGAACCGGGGTTGACGCGCTGGCGCTCTCTCTATTGGCTTACCGTTACCTCCCAGGCTGTCCGTACCCACTCAGGCAAGTCGGGTTCGCGATCGTAGCAAGCCTCGCTGCGCTTGCCCTGAACTGGCTCCCTTTGGCGCTCTGGACGAAAATCGCGGTCGTGGCGGCGATACTGTCCGCTAACGTCGCGGTCTCACGGCCCACTGTAGGCCGACTGAGAAACCTGGTCATGCACTCCACGGCCTGAACAGCCTGGCGCCGTAGCACGCCACTCGGAAGGCGATTTCAATGAGCATCACAACACATCCGCTTCTGGCCGTCGTGATTCCCAACCGGAATGGCATGCGTCATTTGACCTACAGCCTCGATTGCCTGGCGGACACGACTTATCAGCCGCGGACGACTATTATGGTGGACAACTGCTCTTCGGACGAGTCCCGCCGTTTCGTGTCGGATAAGCACCCGCTGATCGCAATAGAGAAGAATCCGCGGGACTTGGGGTTTGCCGGGTCCGTGAATGTGGGCATCCGTTGGGCCCGCGCCCAACGGGCGGATTACGTCGCAGTGTACAGCAATGACATACGCGTGCCGGAAGAAGTGTTCGAACCCGCGATCGCCTTCATGGAACGGCACCCCGACGTGGCAATCGTCGGCTACACCGAGCTCCGCCGCAGCGAAATCTCCATGATCGCGATGCCCAGCGCCGTGCATTACTCGGAAGTCGGGCCGATGTTGCCGGGGATGCTTTACTTGTGCAGGACGACGGCTCTCGACACAGTAGGGGATTACGATGACTTCTACTACATGTACGGTGAAGAAGTCGACTTGTTCAGTAGACTGGTAAGGGCGGGATATCGGATCGTAAAAACCAATGTTCCCGTTTGGCACTACGTTTCAGGGACAAGCAAAGTCGTGCGATTCGGCGTCGCCTGGTACTCTTACCGCAACGAGATTCGATTCGCGCTCAAGTGTGGACGGGCACGGCAAATTCTTCAACGGCTTCTCGCGGTGCTGTATTATGCTACGGCATCGAACCCGCGGCCGCGAAGGCACAGCGGCGCCTCAACCGCCGGCAGGAGTGATGCCAGCACAGGCGTGGACTCCGCCGAGGCGATACGAGAGTACCGAGTCCACCTCGAGCGCTTCCGGCCCGGCAACACAGTTCTAAACCTTGCTCTTTACCTCGCGACGCTCTTCTGGAACCTGATCTTTCTGCCCCACACTCTCCGGGGCAGATTCCGGGACAGCCAGCGGGTCGCACAACACGTTGCCGTGCATCGCCCACAAGCCGGCGGGACGCCCCTTAAATCCGCGGCCGAATAGTGCCCGCGGCCTCGCTCATCTCTGGCGCATCAAGTGACCCGTGTTCCCCCAAACCAATTGCCCCTCGAAACGAGTACTCCGATGACCGCGACCCAAGTCCTCGAAATGTATACGGTGCCCCAATCGTCTGCCGGAACCGGGCGTCCCACTACACTCCATAGGGCGTATTTCTGGGCCTATGCGACGGCCCTGCTCCTCTGCTGGTCGCCGTTTAAAGCGATAGCATATGCCGCCCCACTCATCTGCGCGGTTCTGATCGTCCTTGCCTCACCGACGCGTTCGGTGATCCTACGGTGCATCGGCTGCGTCGTGGCAATTACATTCCTCCTGTCAGCGTGGTTGTTATTCGATAGAACATTCGTCATTACCAGCGCCCTGGTGAGTATCGTAACGTACTCAACATTCGGCTTCCTATTCATAATTCCTTCGCGTTCCGTGGTGTCGCCTTGGCTGGCCGCGAAAATGCTAAGGCTTACTGTCATTGCCGTCGGCATCGAAGCCGTGGCCGGAATCATCCAGGCGGTTGTAAGCTGGACAGTGACCGGTGCATTTGATTCGGCTAACGGTGACGCCGTCCAGGGTACCATTTACCCATACGCGCACAGCGATGCCGGCTTCGCGAATCCGATGTTCGGAGCAAGCATGACCCTTCTGACTCTTGCCCTGGTCGCCGACCGCAGGCGGGCGATGTCACGATATGCGGCTCTGGCGCTTGGGGCCGCGTCACTGGTCTTCGCATCCGTGCTGCACCAACTGATCTATCTTCTGGTGGCTTTTGTGGTGGCGTTTGTCATCGTTCGTCCCAAGCTCCCTAACTCTATGAGCAAGGCGCCTCTCCTCGCGGTGTTTGTCGGCATTCCGTTCTTGTCATTGTGGCTTCTGTCCGACAACATCGGGACCATAGGTGCCATCGTCACCGATTTTACATCAGGCCGGAGTCCCAGACGGAGTGCGATCGAGCAGGCCGTTTTCACGCTGCCCAGCGAGGATCATTGGATGCCGGTACTCGGCCTTGGTCCGGGACAGTTTTGCAGCCGCGCCGCCCTAATCAGTAGCGGCTATTATCTTGGCACGCCAAAGACGCCGACCGATATTGGCTATATCCACCGTGTAGCGATTCCGGAATTCGAAGTTCACGTTCTTCCCCTGTTTCGGGCGGCGGCTTCCGTGTCCTACTACGGCTCGACTCAAAAGCCCTTTTTCAGTTGGCTAAGCATCTATACCGAGTTCGGCGGCATCGTAGTGATCGGGCTGGCATGGATGATCGGGAGCTCTCTCCGGAGGATCCGGCATGCGAGCCGGCAGGTCGATGATCGCTACCCGTATTTCGCCGTCGCCACCGGTTTCATATTCTTATGCTTGATTGGCTTCCACGAGAACTACCTGGAGGTGCCGCAGGCGATCTTGCCCGGGTGCATGGTGTTGAAAGCGCTTGCGGCAACATTGGGACGCGTTCGCGAGAGAATCTCATGAAAGTGATTGACAAGTGCCTGGACCTCGCTCGGTCAGCCAGGAGCCCCCGCGAGTTCATAGCCAGAGTATCCGTGATTTTGGAAGGCCGCCTCCTGGGAAGGTGGTCCGAGAGGGAGTGCTACGACCCCGTTTGCGTCGATGAAGTGGCCAGTGCGCTCAGTAAGTTGTATGGATGGGATATCGCTGGCTTCCTGCACGAACCTGCCCTTCTCCATCTGCAGTCTCTGGTTAAGAGGCGGCTAGAGAGGGTCTCCGAGGCCATACCGGCCGGGTTTGACGGTGATGCTCTTCTTGGCCGCTTGTGCTACGCGGTGTGTCGCGCCAGCGCCCCCGGAGTAGTCGTTGAAACCGGGGTTTGCCGCGGAGTCACATCCGCCCATATCCTCGGTGCATTGGCGCAGAACGGCACGGGGACTCTCATTAGCATCGACCTGCCCCCACTCGGGGCCGAGACACACGGAGAGGTCGGCTTGGCAATTCCGCCCGATCTTCGCGACCGCTGGGTTCTGAAGTACGGCAGCAGCCGGCAAGCGCTGCCCGGGGTCCTTGCCGAGTATCCGCGAATTGACATGTTTGTCCATGATAGTCTGCATACATTTCGCACGATGTCGTGGGAGTTTCAAACCGTCAGGCCGAGTTTATCCGCCGGGGGAATACTCCTCGCGGACGACGTCGATTGTAATAGGGCATTCAGGAACTGGACGAGACAGCCGTACGTCGACAGCAGCTTTACAGTCCAGGCGGAGACGAAAGCCGGCATGTTCGGGTTCAGCCGATTGCTGGGGTAGTCGACATGAAACTTCTCTACGTCCATGGCGGAGGTGATCTGTATGGCGCCAGCAAGTCACTACTGCGCTTGACCGAGCGTTCTGTAAAAGACGGTCAACAAGTAGTTGTCGTTCTTCCGGAGAGCGGTCCATTGCGAGCCGCGCTGGAAAGAGCTGGCGTAGACGTCATCGTCCAGCCTGATCTCGCCGTAATGTCTCGAGTGGGCCGCGGAGTCGCGATGTCTGCGTTGGTGGCCATCATGCGGTTGGTGGGTTCTTCCTGGCGCCTGGTGAGAACCCTCCGGCGGCTGCGTCCCGATATCGTGCACTCCAACACGGCCACTGTCTTGTCGGGCGCGGTAGCCGCTCGAATTGCCGGCGTGCCACACGTATGGCATATCCGGGAGATATTCAGTGAGTTCCCGGGCGCCTGGCCGTACCATCGTTGGCTCATAGGTGTCTGCTCGGCAAAGATTATTTGTATCTCAGACGCGGTCTCGAAACAGTTCGAGGGGTCTTCAGCGAAAAAGAAGGTTGAAATCATCTACGATGGCATCCCACCTGACGAGTATGCGCCTCAACCTCCAGAGCGGGTGCGTGAGTTCCGTTCGCAATTCAATATTGGCCCGGATGCTCTCGTGGCGGCGGTAGTCGGGCGGATCAAATTCGGTAGAAAGGGACAGGAGACCTTTGTGCGCGCCGCTGCCCGCATTGCCGATCGTGTCCCAAATGCAGTCTTCCTGATCGTCGGTGCGCCGTTTCCGGGGAATGAAGACCACGCCGCCCGCCTGAAAGCGCTGGTTGACGAACTGGAGATTGCGGACAGGGTGGTGTTCACTGGCGAGATCGAGGATATGCGGGTGGTCTACTCCGCAATCGATCTGCTGGTGTTGTCGTCCGGCCTTCCGGAGCCGTTCGGGCTGGTCCTGATCGAGGCGATGAGCTTCGGCAAGCCGGTAATTGGAACCGCGCACGGTGGCGCGCCGGAGATCATCGAAAACGGTAGATGCGGGTACCTCGTGCCTCCGAATTCACCGGAGAAAATGGCTGAAGCGATGCAAAGGGTGCTGGGCGACCGCGAGCTAAGCGTAACATTGGGCAACAATGGGCGGCGACGGTTCCTGGAACTGTTCCGCTTCGAGACGTTCCATCGGAATGTTCAGGCACTGTATTCCACCGTCCTGCGGCCTTTTCGCGCTTCTGAAAGGCGCAGACACATGGTGCGTGAGAATATATCTGGTTGTGGCCAGACATGGGCGCCGTTGAGAATTCTTTATGTACACAACGGGGCCGACCTCTACGGTGCGAGCCGGTCCCTCCTGCGCATGGCGGGCACTTTTGCGAAGGATGGTCATCGGGTTTGGGTGGTGCTTCCGGAGGATGGCCAACTGCGGGCCGCACTGGAGAGGGTTGGTGTGGAGGTCGTCATCCAGCCCGATCTTGCCATACTCTCCCGGGTGCGAGGCACGGCTCGGCTTCGTGCGGTTGTGCTTCCGGTTTCCTGGATGGTGTCTTCTTACCGCCTGGCCAGAACCATTCGCCGCCTGCGTGCTGACATCGTGCACTCGAACACCGCGACCGTGCTGTCCGGCGCGCTGGCAGCGCGGATTGCCAATGTGCCACATGTGTGGCATGTGCGCGAGATTTTCACTGAATTCCCGATTCTATGGCCGTTATACCGCGTCTTGATGGCGCTACTCTCCGACAAGATTGCGTGCATCTCCGAAGCCGTCGCCCGGCAGTTCGACCTGTCCGCGGCGAACAACCGGATCTGCGTTGTCCTAAACGGACTGCGACCGGAGGAGTATGCGCCGCCACCTCCGGATCGGGTACGCGAATTCCGTTCGCACTTCAATATCGCCCCTGATGCGCGTGTCGCGGCAGTAGTCGGGCGGATCAAGTTCGGCAGAAAGGGCCAGGAGACTTTTGTGCGTGCCGCTGCCCGCATTGCCGATCGTGTCCCGACCGCGGTCTTCCTGATCGTCGGCGCACCGTTTCCAGGGAATGAAGAGCACGTCGACCGCTTGAAAGCGCTGATTGACGAGCTGAAAATTGCGGACAGGGTGGTGTTCACCGGCGAGATCGAGGACATGCGGATTGCCTACGCCGCAATCGATCTGCTGGTATTGTCGTCCGGACTTCCGGAGCCGTTCGGGTTGGTCCTGATCGAGGCGATGAGCTTCAGCAAGCCGGTGATTGGAACGGCTCACGGTGGCCCTCTGGAAATCGTCGAAGACGGTAGATGCGGGTACCTCGTGCCTCCGGATTCACCGGAAAAGATGGCTCAAGCGATGGAAAGGGTGCTCAGCAATCGCGAGTTAAGCGTAACACTCGGTAACAACGGGCGGCAACGGTTCCTGGAACTGTTCCGCTTCGAGACGATCCATCGGAGTATTCAGGCACTGTATTCGACCGTCCTTCGGCGACCTGTCAACGCCAGCCTCGATGCCGGCGAGGAGCTTCGTGTGACTCGGACCCAAAGGCGGGAATTTCGCTGGGAGATCAGGGACGATTCTCGCAAACCGGCGCTAAGTTCGCGCCAAACAGACACGCGTCCGGGCACTTTGCGTTAAGGCATACCCGAAATGGCAAGAATATTTCTCGATTCTCTGACTGACGGATACGAAGGTCCGATCCGCGAGGGACTGAAGTTCATAGGCGTCGACGGCACTCTGAAGTCCGCCGACCGCGTCGCCATCAAGCCCAACCTCACTTTTCCGGAATTCAAGCCAGGAGTGATGACTAATGTGGCGGCCGTCGAAGCCCTGATCCGCGTGCTGAAGGACTACACAAGCAATATCACCATTTGTGAGTCTGATTCCGGGGGCTACAACGCGTTTTCCATGGACGAAGTGTTCGAACGCACGGGGCTGGCGGAGATTGCAGCGCGCTATGGGGTCCGGGTCGTGAACATGTCGCACTCGCCGTCGCGCCCAATCCCGGTACGCGCCTCCTGGCGCCGCCTGTCGATTCCACTGCCCACGCTGCTGCTGGATGAGACGGATCTCTTTATCAGTATGCCCGTTCCCAAGGTGCACGCCAACACCGGCGTCAGCCTTGCCCTGAAGAACCAATGGGGAGTCATCCAGGAACCGGCTCTCAGGCTCAAGCTACACCCGTATTTCAGGCACGTGATCCATGCCGTCACGAAAGCTCTTCCCCGATCCATCGCCGTAATGGACGGCCGCTATGGTCTTACCCGCAACGGTCCCATGCGCGGCGATGTTGTGGATTTGAACTGGCTGATGGTGGCCGACAGCCTTTATTGGTGCGATTTTGCCGCGCTCCAGCTCATGGGCATTCCGGCAGGCCGCATCGGTTACCTCCGGGAAATCTTTCAGTGCGAACAAGTCAATCATCATACGCCGCTAACAGTGAATGAGGGCTTCCGGCAATGTCCGCGAGTACAGTTTCATCTCAAACGGGACTTGACGGATTATCCGGGACTCTGCACATTCCATTCCAGGGCCCTCGCCTATCTCGGGTACGAATCCATGTTCGCCCGTCCCCTGCACTGGCTCCTCTATCTCGTACGCGAGCCCTTTTATTGACCACAAAATGACTCCTCCGGCCTTGGATTCGCGGTTCGTGCTGGGCATGCGGGTTGACGCCACCACCTACGAAGACGCCGCCGCGCGCATCTTGGACTGGGCACGTAGAGCGGAGTCGAGGTATGTCTGCGTGGCCACTGTGAACAACGTCATGGAGGCCCATCATTCGCCCGAGTTCAGGTCGATCATGGACGCCGCGGACCTGGTAACTCCGGACGGCATGCCGCTGGTCTGGGGCCTTCGTCTGCTTGGACATCGGTCGGCTAGCCGGGTGTACGGGCCGGATCTCACTCCAGTGGTGCTCGACATGGCCGAGCGCGAAGCCATTCCAGTCGCTTTTTATGGCGCCAGCCCGGGGGTCCTTGACCGCCTCATCGCTTCAGTTCGAGACCGGTTTCCAAACCTCGGGATTGCCTACGCCTGGTCCCCTCCCTTTCGGCCGCTCTCCGCCGAAGAGGACATCACAGTCGTCCAGGCCATCAATTCTTCCGGGGCCCGAATTCTCTTCATCGGCATGAGCACGCCCAAGCAGGACCGGTGGATGGCCAGCCACAAAGGTCGCGTGCAGGCCGTGATGCTGGGCGTCGGCGCTGCTTTCGACTTCCTGGCGGGGGTGAAACCGCAGGCGCCTCGCTGGATGATGGCGGCCGGGTTTGAGTGGCTATTCCGCCTCGCTACAGAGCCAAGACGGCTCTGGCGGCGCTACTTGAGACAAAATCCGAGATTCATGGTGTTGTTTGCCATGCAGCTGTTACATTTGCGACGGTTTCCTTCATAGAAACCGAAACCCGTCAATCGCCTGGATCGCCCTTTCACCACTAAACCGTTGGCGGGGTGGCGCCGGCGGGTTCGCCGAGATGGCTCCCCTACGCCGCCGCCACTAACATGAACATCCATTCCGTTTACGCATTCATCTTTCGCTACACGCGGCGTCGCCGAATGCGCCTGTTTTCAAGGTTATTCGGGGAGACGTTGGCTCGGGGCGGCCGACTTGTGGATATCGGCGGCTATCCGGCCAACTGGGCATATTCCCGCGGCGGTCGCCGTATCGTCCTCGTCAATATCGACTTCGTAAATAAGCGCGACCCGGCTTTTGACTACATCATAGCGGACGCCCGGCGTCTCCCTTTCCGGGACGAATCGTTCGATATTGCGTTCTCTAACTCCGTCATCGAGCATGTCGGAGATCCCGGCGACCAACAGGAATTCGCCTCGGAGGCGCGGCGGGTGGGGCGTGGATATTTCGTCCAAACCCCAAGCCGGTGGTTTCCGATCGAGCCCCACCTTCTGACTCCGTTGGTTCACTACCTGCCGCCACTCTGGCAACGCAGACTTCTGAGACGTTGCACCGTCTGGGGCATCATGACGAAGCCGGCTCCGGCGGAGGTCGATCGCTTCCTGGCTGAAACGCAACTCTTAACGTGCAGCCAAATGACTCGTTTATTCTGCAGCGGTGTGATAATCAAGGAGAGAGTGTTGGGAGTAACTAAGTCGTTCATTGCGGTTCGCCAACCGGAGAAGCTGAATTCCGGCGCCTGAGCGTAACACGCTCTCGACATCATCGCGGCGCGTGTAAGTCACACCAGCCTTCTGGAAAGTCCCGGATATGGGCGACGGGATCGTCTAAGGGATGTCTCTTCCCTCCGAGTTCGCTGACCTCTGCGTTTGGCCGCCTGTCGCCAAGCCTGTCTTCGGAAACGCCTCATGAATAACCTTAAGATTCTCATAAGAAAGACGGCTGCCGCACCATGGAGGCGGCGAAACATCTTGGTCGAGCGGTTATCCGAACCCCTTCACCTCAACCTCCTCGCGCTCCTGGCAGGCGCATTCGGAAGCTTCGCCACAAAGGTCGAGTTCGACCTAATCAACCGCCGCCAATATGCATTTCCAATACTCCACGCGGCGCAGGCCGCAAAGGCGGCTGGTGCACCCGGCATCACGGTAATCGAGTTTGGTGTGGCGAGTGGCGACGGTCTGCTGAACATGATCGCAATATCGGAGCGGACGAGTCGAGCAGTCGGCTTGCCCATTGACGTCGTCGGCTTCGATACAGGTGTGGGGCTGCCTCCCCCCATCGACTACAGGGATCATCCGGAGTATTACACCACCGGCGATTATCCCATGATCGACCACTCGCGGCTCCTCGCCAAGCTGAGGCCGAGTGGACATTTGCTGCTGGGAGACTTGGCGGAACGCTGCCGGAGTTTGCGGCCCGTCAGCGATATCCCCTGGCCTTTGTCGCCTTGGACGTCGATTACTATTCCAGCGCCAAAAAGGCTCTCCGTATCTTCGAAGACGAGGCGGAAAGATACTGCCTCAACGTTCTGGTCTACCTGGACGACATCACCTTCGACGGACACAATGACTGGTGCGGAGAACTCCTTGCTGTTCGCGAATTCAATGATGAACATGCGGCGAGAAAGATCGGCCCTTTTGCTTTACTGAGGAGCAAACGGCTATTCAAAAACGCGCGTTACCTCGATCAGTTGTATTGTTGTCACATCCTCGATCATCCGAGGCGCACAGCGGATCCACGATCGGTGGCTGTCCACCCCAATTACTATCTCTGAATGCACAACAGGACCAGACGTTATGTATCCCGGGCCGTCTGAGTTCCGTGCCAACGTAAGTGTGTCGTGGAATCGTATGTTTTAGGAGTGACACGATGACAGGAGCGTTGGCTGCCGCTCCGGGGGCTTCATCGGTCGCCGCACAGGGAACTCAAGCTCCCCCGGCCGCGCTCGACAGGCGCCCCCATTTGTGCTCGGCTAAAACTCCTATTCGCGCTGCGAATCGAACTTCCATGCAACGGCAGAGAGCCCCGCTTATTGACGAGTGCGTCGAGAGTGCTCGTCGCCGCATTGATCCGGAACGGTTTTCGGGGTGCCCCAAACCATGTCCACCGCAGTAACTGAACCCGTCGTTTCCCACTCCGCAGTAGCCGCCTTCCCTTCGCGCTCCCGGCCCGCTTGCCGCCCGCTTCTGACCTCAACCGCCATGGCCTTCTGCGACCTTGTGGCGCTCACCCTGGCCCTCGCCGCCGGCTACGGCTGCTGGTTCCTGGTCAATCCGACTATCCCGCCGTTTCATCCCTCCCTGCTGCTGGTGCCGGTCTGCACGGTCGCCGAGTTCGTCTTTTCCGGCCACTATCCCGGCTTCGGACTCACCGCCGTGGCGCACATCCGGCGCATCTGCCGCGGAATCACGCTCGTCTACCTCCTGCTGGCTGCTTCCACGTTCCTCACCAAGGACATTTCCCCGGATTCCCGCGGCGCCGTCCTGTTGGCGTGGACCTTCTCATTGGTCGCGGTGCCGGCAGCTCGATGGCTCGCGACGGCTCTTCTGGAGTCCCGCTCCTACTGGGGT
>Ga0302140_10005641_pt1 | contig 15768 bp, 20 predicted proteins | sample I_Bog_E1_1_FD_202095 | JGI IMG/M metagenome (GOLD analysis project Ga0302140, IMG submission 202095) | Peat permafrost microbial communities from Stordalen Mire near Abisko, Sweden - I_Bog_E1_1 | ecosystem: Environmental > Terrestrial > Soil > Wetlands > Peat | place: Sweden: Abisko, Stordalen...
AGTCACAGCCTTCCAAGCTGTTGGTCGCGGGTTCGATCCCCGTCTCCCGCTCCAAAGTTGGAGTTTCTGGCGATCGGTTTTTGTCGCTGGGGTAAAAGAGCCGGAAATAGGCGTAAACGGGCTGCGACGGCCTGATGCGAAGCGAGGTTGGCGGAAGATGTTTGAGCAGGCAGGGATTGCGGTCCTGGATGAGCGGGGATATGCACAGCTTCACGCACTGATTGATGCTGCCTTCGATTATGTGGATGTAGAGGTTTTTCTGAATCGCGTGCGCAAGGCCAAGCTGCGGATTCGCGATTTCGAGGGTGTTGTGCAGCGCGGGTTACTGGGCAAGGAAGCTGGGGCGCTTTACGAAGCGATGCCGGTGTCCGACCGGGGGTTGACGCGGGAACGCTATCTGCGGCTGGTTGAAGCAGTGCCGCTGGAACTGCGGCAAAGGTATTTGAAGGTGTACGCCTACTACTGAGGCGTCGCCCAAACGAATTGCGTTGCCGGCATTGCCGGAACGACAAGAAGCAAGTCCGACGGAAGGGAACTGAGCATGGCGAAGGAAAAGTTTGACCGGTCTAAGCCACACGTGAACGTGGGCACGATCGGACACATCGATCACGGCAAGACGACGCTGACGGCGGCGATTACCAAGGTATTGTCGAAGCACAACCCGAAGATCCAGTTCCGTTCGTTCGATTCGATTGACAACGCGCCGGAAGAGCGGGAGCGCGGCATTACGATCGCCACGGCGCACGTGGAGTACGAGACCAAGAACCGGCATTATGCGCACGTTGACTGCCCCGGTCACGCCGACTACATCAAGAACATGATCACCGGCGCGGCGCAGATGGATGGCGCGATTCTGGTGGTTGCGGCCACGGACGGCCCCATGCCGCAGACTAAAGAACATGTTTTGCTGGCGCGCCAGGTGGGCGTTCCCTGCATGGTGGTGTTCCTGAACAAGTGCGACGCGGTCGAGGATGCGGAATTGATTGACCTGGTGGAGATGGAAGTGCGCGAGCTTCTGTCGAAGTACCAGTTCCCGGGCGACGACGTGCCGGTGATTCGCGGCTCTGCGCTGGGCGCATTGAACGGCGAGGCGCAGTGGGAAGCCAAGGTTGACGAGCTGATGGAGGCGGTGGACACGTACGTTCCGCGGCCCGATCGCGCGGTTGACAGGCCCTTCCTGATGCCGATCGAAGATATCTTCTCGATCTCGGGCCGCGGCACGGTGGTGACCGGCCGCATCGAGCGCGGCAAGGTGAAGGTGGGCGAGGCTTGCGAGATTGTGGGCTTCCGCGAGACGCGCCAGACGGTTTGCACGGGCGTGGAAATGTTCAAGAAGCAGTTGGACGAAGGCATGGCGGGCGACAACGCGGGCATTCTTTTGCGCGGCATTCCCAAGGAAGACGTGGAGCGCGGGATGGTTCTTGCCAAGCCTGGCTCGATCACGCCGCACACGGTATTCAAGGGCGAAGTGTACGTGCTGAGCAAAGAAGAAGGCGGGCGTCACACGCCGTTCTTCAAGGGCTACCGTCCGCAGTTCTACTTCCGCACGACGGACGTGACGGGAGTGGCTCAGCTGCCCGAGGGCGTTGAGATGGTGATGCCGGGCGACAATGTGCAGCTCGAGGTTGAGCTGATCACGCCGGTGGCTTTGGAAAAGGGTCTCCGCTTTGCGATCCGCGAAGGCGGCCGCACAGTAGGCGCAGGCACGGTTTCAGAGATTGTGAAGTAAGAAGGCAGTGAAGAAGTGAACAGAGGACGGTAAGAAGCGCGAGAGTTTTTAACTGAACACTGACCACTGTTCACTGACCACTGAAGTTGAAAGGATTTTGAAATGCGGGAAATTGTTACATTGCAGTGCACTGAGTGCAAGGAGCGGAACTACACGACGACGAAGAACAAGAAGACGACCACCGGCCGTCTGGAGTTCAAGAAGTTCTGTAACCGCTGCCGCAAGCACCAGGCGCACAAGGAAACGAAGTAAACAGGGATCAGGGGTTAGGGATTAGGGACCAGAGATTGCGCTCAGCAAGTTGTATGCAAATCGGAGTGCATTGAACTGAACCCTGACCCCTAAACCCTACCCCCTGCTTTTAGGGGCGTAAGCTCAACGGCTAAACTGTCGGTCTCCAAAACCGAACTTGGGGGTTCGAATCCCTCCGCCCCTGCCAGATTGAGCCCATACGAATCATGGGTGCGGCCGGCCAGACGCTGGACGCGAAGGAATAGAAGCATGGCAACGAAAGCAGCACTGGTAAACGGGGACGACGAACCGAGGCCGAAGAAGCCGGCGCTGGTGAAGCGGCAGGGGTCGAACCCGGCGCCGAATCCCATCGAGAAGGTGGTAGTCGCGTGGAAGGATTTCACGGGCTTTCTGGGCGATGTCCGCGGCGAGATGCGCAAGGTGGTAACGCCTTCCCGTAAGGAAGTTGAGGCGACTACGACGGTGGTGATCATTGCGGTCTTCATCTTCGGCGTTTACTTCTTCGTGGTGGACTGGATCTTCGCCTTTGGCCTGGACCGGCTACTGAAAAGGCTAGGCGGACTGCCAGAGTAAATGCAGCCGCGAAACGAGAACACGATGACAGATGAGTTAACACAACCCGCCGAGCAAATGCCGCCCCCGCCGGTGCGCAACGAGAACTTCCGCTGGTACATTTTGCACGCCTACTCTGGCTTTGAGCGCAAGGTGCGCGAGTCGATCGAAAGCCGCATTGAGGCCTTCGGCTTGAAGGACAAAGTGGGCCGCGTGATGATCCCCACCGAGCCGGTGACAGAAATCGTCAACGGGAAAAAGCGCACGGTGGAGCGGGTTTTTCTGCCCGGCTATGTGCTGGTCGAAATGGAATTGGACAACCATCTTTGGCACGTTCTGAAGGACACGCCAAAGGTGACGGGCTTTCTGGGCACTGGCGACAAGCCGGTGGCGCTCTCTGAAGAAGAGGTCAGTTCGATTCTCTTCCGTAGCGAGACGGCAAAAGATAAGCCGCGGATGAAGATCAAGTTTGAAAAGAGCGAGCAGGTCCGGATTACCGACGGCCCGTTTGCCAACTTCAACGGCGTGGTGGATGAGATCAACGAAGATCGCGAGACGATGAAGGTCATGGTGACCATCTTCGGGCGGTCGACGCCAGTCGAGCTGGAGTTTGGCAAAGTAGAAAAGATTGAGTAGTTGGTTCTTAGCTGCTAGCTACTAGCTTTCAGCTTCTAGCCGGGTCTTCTACCTAGCGGGCCCCCGGTTGCGAGCGAACGCTGCGGCGCCAACTCCAAAATTCAACAAATGCTTCAAAGGAAGCAAGAATCAGCCTTTAGCTGGAAGCTAGGAGCTAAAAGCTGATTCCGAAGGAATCGAAACATGGCACCTCCGAAGAAAATTACCGGGTATGTGAAGCTGCAGATTGTGGCAGCCAAAGCAACGCCCGCGCCGCCGGTTGGTCCCGCGCTGGGTCAGGCGCAGGTCAACATCATGGAGTTCTGCAAGCAGTTCAACGCGCGTACGCAGAACAAAGAGATGGAAGGGCTGGTCATTCCAGTCGTCATCACGGTTTATGCCGATCGCAGCTTCAGCTTTGTCACCAAGACGCCTCCAGCGGCAGTTCTGCTGATGAAGGCGGCTGGCATTGCCAAGGGATCGGGTACACCCAACAAAGAAAAGATCGGCAAGGTGACTGAAAAGCAGGTGCGCGAGATCGCAACGCAAAAGATGCCCGACTTGAACGCTGCCTCTGTCGAGACTGCCATCAAGAGCATCAAGGGCACGGCTCGGTCCATGGGGATTGAGGTCGTGGCGTAGGCCAAGGCTAGGATTTCTGCAATGAGGCCCTCCTTTTTCAGGAGGGCCTCATTTGTTTAGACATCTTGCGCGTTGCCAGATTGGCTGCACCGCTCGATTCAAAAGTTGCCGGTTACCTGTGGCCGCCGCCACCACCGCCACCACCAGCGTGGCCGCCACCACCGCCGCCAGCATGTCCGCCACCTCCACCTCCGCCAGCATGTCCACCTCCACCTCCGCTGCTATGCGAAGGCGCGGCATGGCTAGCTGCGCTAGGGCGCGCTCCTCCAGCATTGGATGAGCCATGACTCGTCGGTGCGGCATGCATTCCGCCTCCGCCGCTCACGCGTTGCCCGCCACCGCCGGTACGTACCGCAGCTCCTCCGCCTCTTGCATAGTTGCTGCGATTGGCCATGGCGCCGCCGCCACCGCGATAGTTTCCTCCGCCACCGTCACTGAAGCGATGGCCGCCCCAGCCGTGGCCATATCCCCAGCCGGCCCATGGACCCATACCGAGGAAGATGCCGTTGTAGAAGTATCCCGGCCCGTAATAACCGTAGGGCGAGCATGCGTACGGCGCGTAGTCATAGTAGCCGTAGGAACAGACCGGTTGAATGCCAATGCCGATAACGACTTGCGCTTGCGCTGCCGGCGCCAGGGCCAGCCCCGCGAGTAAGGCTGCACTACTGAGAATCGCTTTGAGTCCGCGCATGATGTGACCCCCCTTAAGGTGTCTGCGGTTGCCTGTGTTGCGTGGGATGCTGCTGTCACCGCCAAGAAAACTCCGGCTACAACAGCCACCATAAGGATTCTGAATCCGTTCTGGATGTCCCTCACAACGTCGGGGGCTCTGATCTATCTATCCTTACGCTTCTCACAGTAGCCCTCCTCGCGACACCAGTCTGAGCAATAGGAAGCACACTCGTCGGTCCCCCGCCCCACTGATCTTTGATCTCCGACCCCTGATCTCTATTCCCTCGCCTCGCAGTGATAGCCTGAATGTTTATGGCAAAGGCTTCTCAAGTAGATTTTCTGGTGATGGGCGCGGGAGTTGCCGGCCTGCGCGCGGCCATCGAACTGGCTCGCCATGGCGAGGTTCTGGTGGTCACCAAGGAGTCCCTCGGCGAGTCCAATACCCACTACGCGCAGGGTGGAATCGCAGTAGCCATGGAGGGCGATGAGGATGTTGCGCTACACCTTGAAGACACGGTAAACGCAGGAGACGGAATCGTTTACCGTCCTGCCGCTCAGGCTCTGGTGGCCGAGGGGCCAGTGCGCGTAGCGGAGCTGATCGAGTGGGGCGCGGCCTTCGACCGCGAGGGAGGCCTCGGGGGCGGCGAACTGCTCCGCACACGCGAGGGAGCTCATTCCCTGCCCCGCATCCTGCATGCGAACGGCGATGCCACCGGAGCTGAAATCAGCCGATCACTGGTCGCCTTTGCCCGCATCCATAAGCGCATTCGCTTTGCCGAGTGGACCATGGTCACGGGCCTTGTGGTCGCAGATGGCCGCGTCATCGCCGGCAATCTGGCCAGCGCCGAGCCTCTCGCCCATGGCAGTCAACCAACCCGAATCGCTGTCCGCGCTGTATTGATCGCGGCTGGCGGCGCCGGCCAGGTCTACTCCGATACAACCAACCCCGCGGTAGCTACCGGCGACGGCATCGCCCTGGCCGCCCAGGCAGGCGCTGAACTGGCTGACATGGAGTTCTTCCAGTTCCACCCCACTGCCCTCTCGCTCCCTGGCGTGCCCCGTTTCCTGCTCTCTGAAGCCCTGCGCGGCGAGGGCGCGTACCTGCGCAACGATCGCGGCGAGCGCTTCATGGAGCGCTATCATCCGCTGCTGGAACTAGCGCCCCGCGACGTGGTGGCCCGCGCCATTGCCCGCGAAGGCATCGGCGCAGCGCCCGGCGAAGTCCGCCTGGTCCATCTCGACATGAGGCACATTCGCGGCCTTGATCTTCGCGAGCGTTTTCCCGGCATCAGCGCCTTTCTGGCCCGGGACTCGCTCGACCTGGCCCGCGACCCCATCCCAGTTCGCCCCGCCGCGCACTACCTGATGGGCGGCATCAAGACTGACCTGGCGGGCCGCACCAGTTTGCCGGGTCTCTACGCCGCCGGCGAAGCGGCCTGTACCGGCGTCCACGGAGCTAACCGACTGGCCTCGAATTCCCTCCTGGAAGGGCTGGTTTTCGGCGCGCGCGCGGCGTTGTCCATGCTGGAGGATGATTTGCCGGTGGTCTCTACCGACGAGCCGGAGAGCCTTCCTTCGCTTTTAACTGCAGAGGAAGAAACCCGTGTGGAGGCGTCGATCACTGGCCTACAAGCGTCCATGTGGGCCTACGCGGGCCTGTTGCGCCAGGAGTCCACGCTGCAACAGGGCTTAGCAGCACAGGCTGCGTGCGAGACCGCGCTGGCCCTTTTTGTTCAGGAAGGCAAAACTAGCCGCCGCCTGGCCGAAGCGCAAGCCCTGAACCGCGTTGCCCATGCCATCCTGCACTCGGCACTGGCCCGCACCGAGAGCCGAGGCGCACACTTCCGCAACGACTATCCCAAGCGCGACGACGAGCGGTTTCGCAAACACTCGGTTCTGAAAAGCGATGGGCGAGTTATCTTCGAGCCGTGGTAAGCGGGGAGCGGAGAAACTGTGAACTCCGACGGCCCGCCTCGCCGGCGTTGAACGCATATTTCTGCGGTATTCAGCCCAGCTATGCTTAAATAAGGCTGATGATCGTTGTCGCAAAAGGCCGTGGATTCATCATTGCTATCATCGCGGCTGGGTATATGCTCCTGTCAGACTTCGTGACCAGCGCGCATTTTCACGACAACAACTATTACGCGCAGCATAGGTGGCCAAAGCTGTCAGCCTTTTTCGCCGCAGCGTGCACCGTGTGGTGGATGACACATTGGCGCGAGGATGAAGTCTTGGCCGGAACCTATCAACCTACTGCGAGGCAGTCCATTCTCCGAGAGCGGGACTCGCTATTCTTTATTTCGGCCAAATACTGGCCGGGAATTCTCCTCGCGCTGGGCATTGCCTCTTATTTCGTTCGCGAATAAAGAAAAGCGCAAACTTAGATCAACGGTGGATCTCCACCCTTCTAACAAAGTGCGCGGAGAAGGCACGGGATTCTGAAACTACTATTCCCTATTCTCTGATCCCCGATCCCTATTCGCAGCCATCCACGACGCCACAGCGCACACCGTCAGAATCGCGCCCATCGTAGCCAGCGAAATGATGATCGGAACGTCAACCCAGCGGGCGGCGAGCATCTTCAGTGCCACAAAGGCCAGCATTGCGCCCAGCCCATAGTGCAGGTAGCGGAAGCGGTCAAGCAGCGAGGCCAGCGCAAAGTAAAGCGAGCGCAGGCCAAGGACGGCCGCAATGTTCGACGTGTAGACCACGAAGGGATTGTGGGAGATGGCCAGGACTGCCGGAATCGAATCCATGGCAAACAGCACATCAGTGACTTCGACGGCAAGAATCACCGGCAAGAGCGACCCTTTGGACGGTTGCAGCTTGCGAAGAAATCCCCGAAAAACCGCGGGCGCTTGCGGCATCGACGCGTTTGCCGAGCGGCCACGCACCAGCCTCCAGGCCGCATAAAGCAGAATCAGGCCGAAGATCCAGGTAATCCAGTCGAACCTCTTGAACAGCGCAATGCCGCCCGCGATGAACAGCGCTCTCAGCAACACCGCTCCACCCATGCCCCAAAGCAGAGCTGTGTGCTGGCGTGGCTGGCTGATGCGGAATCCTTGAAAGATCACCATGAAAACAAATAGGTTGTCTACACTGAGCGAAGTTTCAATCACATAGCCGCCTGCGAATTCAAGCGCCGTCTGGCGGCCCTGTGTAACCGCGATCCAGGCCGCAAATCCGGTCGCGGCCAGCACCAGAACGGCTGTCCAGAGCCACGCAAAAATCTGCGGGTGTCCTGTGGGACGCCGGTGGCCCGGTAGCAGTGAATCCGCCACCAGCAGCGCTGCCAGCACCGCATGAAACCCCAGCCACCATTCCCAGGAAACTCCCGCGATCATACGTGGATGCTACAGCAAGGCCGGGCACAAAAAGAAGCGGCGCATCCTCAGGACGATGCGCCGCTTTGGTTTCAGGATGAACAGAGACTATTGAGCGGCGGGCGTCTTCGCTGGCGTAGTCGCCGGTGTGGCAGTAGTCTTCTTTGCTGGCATGGCCGCCATCTTCTTCGCCGTCGTAGCTGTGGCAGCGGGCTTCTTGGCGGGCGCAGCCTTGGCGGCAGGAGCGGTATCGGCGAGCGCCTGGTCGATCATCTGGAAGAGCTGCTGTTCTGGGTGTTGGACCTCGATGAAAGGAGCGCCTTTGCTGTTGGCAGTGACGACAAAGATGGTTGGAGTCTGGTTGATGCCCATTCGCCTGCCCAGTTCGCCATCGGCCTTGATTGCGTCCGCCAGCTTGCCTTGCGGATCCATGGCAAAGGGCAGGGCGATCTTGTGGTCCTGCGCAAACTTCTCAGTGAACTTGCTGAGGACATCCAGGTTGTAAATGGAACGCTGGTTGGTGAAAACCTCGTCGCGGTACTCGTCGCCGAGAGCCTTGCTTTTGGAGTCGAACCAGCGGGCATTGACGGCCGCCGTCGGGCTCCAAATGTGGCCTGGGATCAGAAAATCGTGCCGCACGAGGGGGATCTTGTACTTGGCGGCCGCCTGATCGACAAAAGGGTTGGCGAGGGCGCAGGCGGGACACTCCAGATCGGCAAACTCGACGATGGCGACGCGGGCGCCGGCAGGCGGGTGGAGCGCGGAAGAGTCGTGAATCTGGGTTCCCGGCGACGGAGCGCCAAACTGGGCGCTGGCGGCTGAGGCCATGGCGAAAAGCGTGGCTGAAGCAAGGCCAAGGAACAAACCAGCGCGGTTGCGGCGTGCGCAAACGGGTTGGATCAAACTCAAGAAATGGTACATAGCGGTTGGACGGCTCCCTAGGTGTGATTGTAACTGGGGAAAAGCAAAAGAGCAGCAGGATTATTGACGGTCGCGGCGGCGGGCGGCCATCCATTGACGCCATTTGTAGTCACCCACCACTGCGGCGGCAATCACGATGACGGCAAGGATTCCGAAGATGATTTTCATGGCGTATCCAGGATCGCATGAGTTGGGTTTGGCGGAAAACTGCGGCCGCTAATAGGCGGGCGGAAGAGTTGGATCGCGGAAGACGGAGTTGGAGCGGCGAATGTCGCCGACCGAGCCGAAGTTGGCCAGGGTAAAGCTGTAGAGGTACTGGGTTTCGTCGCGGATGGAGCCGAGCTGGAAGCGGCGGTAACCGAAGGTGAGGCCGCAGCAGTTCCAGTTATAAGTCGCCTGCGCCCCGCCATATTGCAACTGGCCCAGAACAAAGTCATATCCAGCGTTGGCGGCAAAGTTGAAGCCTGCGCCGCTGGGCTGGCCGATGGAGAGGAAGGGCTGCAACTGCTGGCTCTGGATGGTGGAAGCGGTGTTGCCATTTTCATCCACGGCGTTGAGCAGGGCGTGGCCCACTCCGATCGTGGAGCGGCCCCAACTATAGCCGGCGAAGATGTTATCCGCGTCCAGCCGCCCGCCGATGGGGTCGTAGTCCAGATCCCACTCGATGCGAAGGTTTTCAACGCCCTCGAAGCGCATACGCGAGGTAACGGGAGAAAGGCTGCGCGCGGAAGTGAGAAAGGCGATGCCGGTCAGATCGAGAGTGGAATCGAAGACGTTGCGGCGGCTGGGAATGAGCGCGCCGCCGAATTTGGGGTCGATGAAGAACTTTTGCGCAATTTGCCAACTGGCCCACTCGCGCGGCTTTTGCGGACATTCACCAGATGGCTGCACATTCTCAGGAGCGCAGCGCAGCGGAACCATGGGCCGCATGTAAAAGCGCTGCGTGAGCGAATAACCCAATTCGTTGGTATTGGTGGCAATATCTGTCGTGTCGATCAAGAGCACATTTTGGGCCTGCGCGCCAATACCGCCCACATAGCGGTAGGTCAGTTCTGGCTCGATGACGTGACGAATGATGCGGTTCCAACCGGCTATGGAAAAGTCGCGCTCGATGGCCGGCGGCCGAATGTCCACAGAGGCCTCGAAATCGGTTCGATTGAGCGGGTCGTGGCTGATAGAAGGAGTGCCGCTTCTTGAGCCTGTCAGGTCGGGAATCTGGCTGATGGTGTAGAAGGTATCGCGCAGCGCAACCTCGGGAACCACGCTCCACCCGCCAGCTTCAAGCGGCAGCGAGAGATGCGGATAGAGATCGACGCGGCCCACGTTGCGGGCGTGGAAGTGGGGCTCAGAGCGGTTGAGGTAGCCGAGCGACGACGCCAGCCCCCCATAGAGCGGCGATGCGGCCAGGGGCCGGTCGAGGATATCGAAGCGAAGACTGGGAAGGTGCATGATTCTTGCTTCGTCGCCGTTTGTGGAGCTGGCAAAGGTCTGGAAGCGGTCCAGCGCAACCGAAGGCATGAACCCATTGTGGTTGTGCGTCACCGAAAGGTCGCTGGCCACCTCGGAGCTGACGGCCTGCGAATAGTTGTCGTTGAAGACCAGGCGGTAGACATAGCTGGACAGGTATTCCACGTTCCCGGCAATACGCGTATTGGCAGTCAAATCTTTCCGGCCAAGAGCGGCCACATCCACGCCGCCCTGATTAGCCAGCACTTCGCCGGTTGGGACAAGCGTATCGGCTGGCTTGCCAGCGTTCGACGAAAGGGGAACGACGGGAGTGAATACCGGCTCTTCCACGCCCCGATCGAACAGGGCATTCCAGCGCACAGTCAGGTGGTCATTCCCTGGCCCCTTATAGCGGAAGTCGCCGTTGGGCGCCCAGCCGCGCTTCGAGTAGTACTCCACTCCCACAATCATGTCCATGCTGCGGTTGATGACCCAGTAAATCTGTTCGCCTACAATAAAGCCCTTGATGGACGAATTGCTCAGAACGGGGATCATCAGCCCGCTCTCCCGACCAGACTCGTCCACGGGATGCTGCAGGTAGGGCATGTAGAGAAGGGGAACGCCAAGGAATTCAAAGAAGGCGTTGGAGGTTGAAGCCTTGCCGTTGGCCAGGTTGATGGCGCGGGCGATGACCCGCCAATCTGGCCGAGGCAGGCGGCAGTTTGTCATCGAGCCATCGACGATTCGGTAGTTTCCATCGCCATTCTGTAGCAGAACCCTGCCCGAGAAGAGAAACGGATTCGCCGTTGAATAAACCGTGGCGCGGCCGGCTGTGCGCACGCCCAGTGAGCCGCTGACGTTGTAAAAGCGGGCGGTGTGCATGTTAAGGCGCATCTCGCCTCGATCGGCGTTGATGAGGACATCGTTCGGTCCGCCGGCAACCTGCAAGTGGCCCTCGGCCTCGAGCTCCGCGGTGGATTGGTGATAGATCACCTTGTCGGCGCGAAGAATGTAATCGCGGTAGTGAATGACCACGTCGCCAGAGAGGGTAAGCAGGTCGCCAACGCGGGTTTGGCGTTGTGCTTCAAATTGAACTGGGACTCCGGAAGCCAGTGCGGGCTCAGGCTGGGCAACGGGCAGAATCTCCTGTCCGGGGTCGTCGGGGAGGGACGTGCCGGAGTTGTCTGCGGCAGGAACAGCTCCGGCCCCTAGGCTTTGTTGCGCGGGCGGCATCGCATTGGTCAACGTCTGCCCCCCCAGGTTGAGGTGACAGACGGCCAGCAGCGCGATCAACACAAAATGACGAGAATGCATCCCGGAACCTGGACAGGGCTAAGGCTCAGGATAGCAAAAGTGGGCCGCTTTGGATGGGACGCGCGTTGCGCGGCTTCTGCATCGTGTCAATCTCGTTTCGATTTTTCGCCGCGCCTGTGTACCTCTGCGATACCCCCAGCATCATTTCGGCTGTCAAGCCTGCAATCTCCCGGCTACGATGAGCTTGCGGGCCGGAAAAAAGGCGCGGACACACGCGCCTGACGACCGCATCAGAAGGGACACTTGAGCATTGAGTACAACCGCAACCCAAGCTGACCTCACACTCTCTTGGAAGCAGGAAGTGAACCAGCGCATAGCCGCGCACAAGAACCGCAGGAATTCATTCGCCTCAGAGCCGAATTCACAACTGGAGACCCACCAGAGCGCAACCGGCCGAGCCGTCGAGGCCGCTGCGCGCGTGGCTGCCCGCTATGCCAAGGCTCCCAGCTATAGCCAAATGCTGGCCAGCGAGGCCCGCGCAGCAGTGCGTGCCGCCGAAACCGCCTCCTGGGCTGCGCTTGAGGCGCAGGCAGCCGCCGAATCCCTGCTGGCCGGGCTGGAAGCCGTGGTTGTTGCGGAGCGCCCGCGCGAGCTTGAAGTTGTTCGTATTGGTGCGCCGGAGCGTGCCGTAGAATATGCTCGGGAAGCAACGGTTGAGCTTGCCCCGCCAGCCGCACTCAAATCGAGCCCAACGGCCTCCAGCCCATCGCCAGGAATCCTCTGGGATGCGGATATGCCGGTACGCCAGCCGGAGCCTGCGGTCGTTCGCGCCACGCATGGGCGCGGCGTCTTTGAGAGTTCTCACAATGATTGGTGGGAGAGTTCCGGGCGAGCGCACGATGACGTCGAATCCGAAGACATTGAGGTTGTGGAACCCGCCCAGCCGATTCATGCCAATCTGATTGAGTTTCCTCGCGAGTTGGTTGCCACGCGGAAGATTCGCCCCCGCCGCGCCGAAGGAACCAACGCGGGGATCGGCAATGCCGTAGGGCAGTTGAGTATCTTCGAAGTGGACCCTGGCAGCATCTCAATGGAACCGCCCGCGGCAGAGACCGTGACCGAGGCCGCGCCCGAGTGGCCGGGACCGGATTGGTCGAGCATCCAATTGGACGAAGAACCCTACCACTTGCAACCGCTCGACGAACCGTCCATGGATGTACTGTTGGACGAAGAGGCGGAAGCGGCCCCGGTAGCTTCGGCTCTTGAACTTGCGCCCATGGGCCGCAGGCTGATGGCGGTTGTGGTGGATGGCGCGCTGATTGCCAGCGTCTTTCTCGTGGCGGCTGTTGAGGCAATGGATAAGGTAAAGGCGCTGCCCACCATGAAGGAGATCGAGCTAGGTTCGGCAGTCACGCTGACGCTCTTGTTTCTTCTGTACCATGCGTTCTTTTTCACACTGGCCTCTGCCACGCCGGGCATGAAGTGGGCCCGTGTGGCCCTTAGTACCTTCGGAGGAGAGAAGCCCACGCGCCAGCGGAGATTGCGCCGGCTGTGGGCGCTCGGCCTATCGCTGCTGCCGGTCGGCCTGGGCGCTGCCTGGGCTATCTTCGATGAAGAACACCTGACCTGGCACGACCGGCTCTCCGGTACCTACGCGCGGAAAGAATAAGCTGCAAAGAAACTGGGTGAGGCTTCACAGGCCCTAGTTCAGCATGGATTTGGCGGTGATTGCTTTTTCTTGCTCCAACAGGCCAGCCAGCGCCTTTTCCGGGCAGATGTGCCGGTCTTCTACCATACGCAGCCCCGTCTCGGTCTCAACCGCAGACGCAATGGTCATGAAGCAGTCCAGGCAGCGGGTGTTGTAGGTGCCGTTTTCGTTTTGGGTGCGGTGATACATCGTGCCTCGGACAATCCGCGAGATCGTACGATGCTAGCCCAGAGATTGATCTCCGTGACGTGACCTGTATCACCAGACTATGTTTGGACGCTTCCAGCCGAATCCTGAGCCACTGTTTTTTATAGAGTGCTTCCCTGGTTGGGATTGCGCCTAAGTTGCCAGCAAGGGCTCTGTCCGGCCTGGGGAAAAAGCGAGATGGAGCAGGAAACGTCTATAGATCCCAGATAGTCGAACTCGCTCTTGTTGCCCTTGAGCGGAACGGTCAGATAGCGATTCACCGTAACCTTGTCGCTGGGCGAGCCGCGCAGCTTGAACACTGCCCAATCTCCCCCATAGACGGCCACAAAGCCCACAGCAAACCCAACAGCAACTCGCAGCAGCCAACGTTTCATTGAGCCTTAGCCTTCCTCTCAGCCAGAGCGTTCCAACTGCCGGAGTCTCTTCGCCTGCCAGCATTCCCTTGCATCGGTGCGCTCCATTGTTGCCGATTGCGGAACGAGGGTTCGATGCTGAATCCAGAATAGCTGACTCCACAGTGCCTAGGACCCGGCGATCGCAGCGGGGCGGGGAGCGGCTTCAAGAGCCACGAGTTTTTGCGGCGCGTGGCAGGCGCGGTTGAGTTTCGCCAGGTCAGTTCGCATCTGCTTCTCGTTGCCGAGCGATGCCAGTACCGTGGCCAAAATGGATGCGGAGTCGGCATCGGCTGGGGGGCAGATGCTGTAGTGCATCCACTTGCCTTCGCGGCGGGCGGCGACGATGCCAGCTTTGCGCAGGTAGGCAAGATGCCGTGAGATCTTGGGCTGGCCCTGGCCTAGAATCTCAACAAAATAGCAGACGCAAACCTCGCGGCCGGCCATCAGGTTGAGCAGGCGCAGCCGTGTGGTGTCAGCCAGCGCCGCAAATAGGCTTGCCAGATTGATCGGTTTAGAGCAGCAACTCATAAAGATATTGTATATGGGTTGACAAATATGATCGCTGTAGATATATTTGCTTAAGCGAATGTGAGGCGTTGATCATGGAAAGTGCTGCAAACACGAAGACACAAGTGCAGGAAAAGTATGGAGCGGCGGCGAGGGGGGTACGCGATAGCGGCTCCGTGGCTTGCTGCGATCCGGCGCTGCGCTGTTGCGACCCAATCACGACCAACCTTTACAACGAGGCGGAGAAGAGCGGCCTGCCAGCCAGTGCGGTTCTGGCGTCCCTGGGCTGCGGCAATCCGACGGCCTTGATTGAGTTGAAGGCAGGAGAGATAGTGCTGGACCTTGGCTCGGGCGGCGGAATCGATGTGCTGCTCTCGGCCCGGCGGGTAGGGCCAACCGGCAAGGCATACGGCCTGGACATGACCGACGATATGCTGGCGCTGGCCCGCGAAAACCAGCGTCAGGCGGGCGTTGAAAACGTCGAGTTTCTCAAAGGCGAAATCGAGAGCATTCCCCTGCCCGATAATTCGGTGGATGTGGTGATCTCGAACTGCGTCATCAATCTCTCCGCCGACAAGAGCCGGGTGTTGCGCGAGGCGTTTCGCGTGCTCAAGCCGGGTGGGCGCTTCGCAGTCTCCGATGTGGTGGTGCGCGGCGAGGTCAACGAGCAGGTGCGCAAGAGCATGTTGCTGTGGGTGGGCTGCATTGCAGGGGCGTTAGAGGAGAAGGAGTATGCGGCCAAGCTGGCGCAGGCGGGATTCGGCGACATTTCGATGGAGCCCACGCGTGTGTATTCCATCGAGGATGCGCGGCATTTTCTCGTCGAGGCCGGTATTGACGTAGATGCGATTGCCCCGCTGGTCGAGGGCAAGTTCATGAGCGCCTTTATCCGGGCGACGAAACCGGGCGGCGCGTGCTGCGCTCCGGGCTGCTGCGGCAACTAACCAACCTGCTTTGGAGAAGATCATGCCACGGCCCTACAGCATTCTCGTACTCTGCACCGGCAACTCGGCGCGCAGCATCCTGGGTGAAGCGCTCTTCAACACGCTGGGAGCGGGCCGCTTCAAGGCCTACAGCGCCGGCAGCCACCCGACGGGCAAGGTTAACCCCTTCGCCATCGAGCAGCTGCTGGCGCTGGACTATCCAGTCGAAAAGCTGCGCAGCAAGAGCTGGGATGAGTTCGCCCAGCCCGATTCGCCGCCGATGGACTTCATCGTGACCGTCTGCGACAACGCGGCCGGCGAGGTGTGCCCACTCTGGCCGGGCCAGCCGGTGACGGCGCATTGGGGTTTTCCCGATCCGGCAGCCGTAGAGGGCAGCGACGAGGTTAAGCGCGCGGCCTTCGCCAGCACCCTGCGCCAAATACGGCACCGCGTGCAACTCTTCCTTAGCCTGCCCTTGGAGACGCTGGACCGCATGGCGATCGAGAATCGCATGAAAGCAATCGGCCGGGAACCGCTGTAACCGCACAAGCAGCCGCACAAGTCACAGCACGATTCGCGTCAAGAGGGATTAAGGGAGAGATGGAATGCAGACTGACCCGCA
>Ga0302140_10005648_pt1 | contig 15761 bp, 10 predicted proteins | sample I_Bog_E1_1_FD_202095 | JGI IMG/M metagenome (GOLD analysis project Ga0302140, IMG submission 202095) | Peat permafrost microbial communities from Stordalen Mire near Abisko, Sweden - I_Bog_E1_1 | ecosystem: Environmental > Terrestrial > Soil > Wetlands > Peat | place: Sweden: Abisko, Stordalen...
GGTGCCACACGTCGTCGTGGATGGTGATGTTGGCGCCGAAGATTTGCTTGCCGATGCGGTCGTTCAGGAAGCTGCGGCCGTCGCGGATGGCGGTGGCGCTGAAATCGCCGAACATCTGGCCGGCGAAGTCGAGCACCGCGGCCGGCTCCAGAATCACCGTGTAGCGGCCCGGCGGCAACTCGCGCGGCGCGGCGGATTCGGCGGCCTTGCGTGCGGCCGAGAGCGCCAGTTCCAGCGGATTCATGTCGCGACAATCGCAGGCGCTGGCCTTGGCCCACCCGGAACTGCCGGCGGCCATGGCGGTGATGGAAAATCGCGCCATGGTCTCGCGGTATTGCGCGTGGACGCCGCGCGAATTCAGCAAGGTATACTCGGTGGCATCGGTGGAGTAGATTCCGGCCGCGGTCTGGCCGGCGAATTCCACCGCTCGGATAGCTTCGGCCACGGCGCGCGCCCGCTCGTGCGGCGTGATCCCGGCGGTAGTCTCGGCCCAGCGGTCGACACCGCGATATTCGGCCGGTTCGGCCATGGGCAGCGATTCCTCGTCGGGCTCGGTCAGGCGCGTGAGGGCGATGGCTTGCTCCACCACGCCGCGAATGGAATCCGGGTCCAGCCGATTGGTGGATGCGCGCGCGGTGCGGCCTTCGATGCGCGCCCGTACCGACAAGTGTGACGAGTTCTCGGCAACGTTCTGGTGAATGGCATTGTTGGCGAAACGCGTCAACGCCTGGCTGGCGGAAGCGAGGATGGCTTCCACTTCGCCCACTCCCTGCGCGCGCGCGGCGCGTACCACCTGGTCGTGCACGGCGGCTGCGTCAACCGGCATACGCGCTCCCCACTTTAATATTGCGGAAGCGCGCGGGGCTGGCGCCGTGGCCCGTGCCCATCACCTGTTCCGGCTGCCCCTTGCCGCAATTCGGAACACCCCAGAGGGTCCAGTGCGCGGGACCGGCGATGGCCGCGCAGGCGTTCCAAAACTCCGTCGAAATGCCGCTGTAGCTGGGATTTTTCAGCATGCGCACGCGCTTGCCCCCGCGCATCTCCCAGGCGATTTCGCAGCCGAACTGAAAGTTGTAGCGCTTGTCGTCGATGGACCAGCTCCGATTCGTCTCCATGTAGATGGCGTGGTCGGCGCCGAAGACTTCCGCGAGCGATTGCTGGCCCGGCTTGAGGCTCACGTTGGTCATGCGGATGAGCGGCAACCGCGCCCAGCCATCGGCGCGCATGCAACCGTTGGAACGCGCTTCGCCGACCGCCGCGGCCGTCTCGCGCGAGGTCATGTAGCCGGTGAATTCGCCGGCCCGGATGATGTCGGTCTGCTGCGCCGGCACGCCCTCGTCGTCGAAGGCAAACGTGCCCAGGCCCGGACCGTGTTCCAGGCGCGCATCGCACACCACGTTGACGATCTCCGAGCCATAACGCAGGCGCCGCAACTGGTCGAGCGTGAGAAAACTCATGCCGGCGTAGTTGGCCTCGGTGCCCAGCACGCGGTCGAGCTCGATGGGGTGGCCGATGGATTCGTGAATCTGCAGGCCGAGCTGCGAGCTATCCAGAATCAGGTCGAACACGCCCTCGGGACATTGATCGGCGGAGTGCAGCGCGATGGCTTCCTCGGCGATGCGCGGGGCGTGGCTCGCAAGGTCGAGCTCTTCCACGAGTTCGTACCCCTTCAACTGGTATTGGCCGCCGAAGGAGTTGGGATAGGAGCGCTTCTGAATCTCGCCATCCTTATAACAGAGTGCCGAAAATCCCGCGCCGCTGGTGGTGCGCGTCTGGTCGATCAGGCTGCCGAGCGTGGAAGCGAAGACCTGCCGCTCGCGCTCGAAATGCATGGAAGCTTCGGCCAGGCTGATGGCGGAGTCGCGGCGCAGTTCCCGGTCGACGGCCAACAGCACGGCGAGGTTGCGGTCCACCGGAATGGAGAAGGGATCGATGGCGCAGGGCGACACCCAGGTGGCTTCGTACTTCTCTTCCGGGGCCAGCACGACGTCGCCCTTCTTGGCGGCGGTACCGGCGCGGGCAATTTCGAGGGCCAGCGTGGCGGCCGCTTCCACGCCAACTTTCGAAACGTCGCTGGTGGCGGCGAAGCCCCAACATCCGAACGCCAGCACGCGGATCCCGATGCCCTGCGATTCGGAGGTCGACACGTGGCCGGCCTTGCCGTTCTTGGTGGTGACGTCGCGCTCGCGCGTTTCGATGGCGCGGACGTCGGCATACGTCACGCCGCCGCGCGCCACGGCGTCGAGCGCCCCGAGTGCCAGATCTTTCATCGCGGAGTGATGAGGCCGCCCAGTTTATCCTGCTCGCTGGAGGCGGTCCGCGGGAAGCGCGTGGAGTAGGCTTCGGGATACTTCAGGCCGGAGCCGGTGTTGTACAGCACGATGCGGTCGGTGCTCTTGAGGAAGCCCGAGGCCAGCAGTTTCTCCAGTCCGGCGACGCACGCAGCGCCTTCCGGAGCCGCGTAGATGCCCTCTTCGGAAGCCAGTTGAATGCCGGCCGTCAACATAGCGTCGTCACTGACGGCCACGGCGGTGCCGCCGCTCTCGCGGATAGCCTGCAGCGTCAGAACGTCGCCCAGCGGCTTGGGAACTCGCAGACCGGCGGCCACGGTATGGGCGTTCTCATAGAAGCGGCTGCTCGGTTGGTTCTCTTCGAACGCGCGCACCACCGGCTGGCAACCCTCGGCCTGCACCGCGATCATCTTGGGACGCCGCGAGCCGATCCAACCCAGCTTCTCCATTTCGTCGAAGGCCTTCCACATGCCGATCATGCCCACGCCGCCGCCGGTGGGGTAGAAAATGGCGTCGGGCAATTCCCAATCCATCTGCTCCGCCACTTCGTAGCCCATGGTCTTCTTGCCCTCCACGCGGTAGGGCTCTTTGAGCGTGCTCACGTCGAACCAGCCTTCCGCCGGTCCGCGTTCCGCCACCATGCGGCCGCAATCGCTGATGAGGCCATCCACCAGCGTGACGTGCGCGCCATACGCTTTGCACTCCAGGTAATTGGCCTGCGGGACATCGAGCGGCATGAAGATGTGCGCTTCGATACCGGCCGCCGCCGCGTACGCCGCCATAGCGCTGGCCGCGTTGCCGGCCGAGGGAATGGCTACCTTCTTCACGCCCAGTTCCACGCACATGGAGACGGCGCAGGAGAGCCCGCGCGCTTTGAAGGATCCGGTCGGGTTCAGGCCTTCATCTTTCACCCACAGCGATTCCGCGCCGAGGCGCGAACCCAGGCGGCGCGTGCGCAGCAAGGGCGTCCAGCCCTCGCCTAACGAGACGATGGACTTGTCGGACGGCGGCAGCACGGGTGCGTAGCGCCACATATTGGAAGGACCGTGCCCCACATCGCGCCGCAACCATCGGTGGCGGATGGTGCCCAGATCGAAGCGGACCAGGAGCGGCCCACCGCAGCTACAGAGATTGGCAACCTGGCCTGCGTCAAAGGTCTGTTTACAGAGACTACATTCCAACAGAGTTGCTTTAGGCATCAAAGAGCCAGTCTAGCAGGTTGCGGAAAAACCGGGCCGGGCCGGCGGGTCTTATACGTACACCCGTTTCACCCGTGCGCTGATGCTGCATAAAATGTTGTACGAGATGGTTCCCGCCACTCGCGCGATCTCCGGCGCTTCCAGCCGGGCGTTGCCTTCCGTGCCCAAAAGCGTGACGTCGTCGCCCGGCCCCAGAGCCGTGGTATGGCTGAGGTCTATGGTGGTCAGGTCCATCGAAATGGTCCCCAATATCGAGGTGATCTGCCCATCGGCAATTACTTTGCCGCGGTTTGAGAGGCGATGGAAAATGCCGTCGGCGTATCCCGCTCCCAGCACGCCGATGCGCATGGGCCGCGGCGTCCGGAACGTGCCGCCATATCCCACCAGCGCTCCCTCGGGCAGATCTTTCACGGCCATCAGCTTGGCCTTCCAGGTGAGCGCCGGCTTGACGTCCAGCAGTTGCGGCGGAGCGTCGCCGCGCGCCGGTGAAACGTAGCCATAGAGGGCGTGGCCGGCGCGCACCAGCTCGTGCCATCCTTCCTTGCGGCCATAGCCCACCGCGATGGTGCTCGAAGTATGCAGGTAGCCCGGATTGACGCCCGCCTGCCGCAGCCGCGCGGTCACCGCGTCGAAGTACGCCAACTGCTCCACGGTCTGCGCCTTGGTGTAGTCGGCGGCCGACGCGAAATGCGTCATCAGGCCTTCCAGGTGCGCATGCGGCGCCTGTGCCAGCGCCTGCAGAATCTCGTCGGCCGAAGCGCGCGTGCCCAGGCGGCCCATGCCGGAATCGATCTTGAGATGGTAGCGTATGCTCTTGCCGGCCGTCTTCGAGAGGCGATCCACCTGCGCAATCTGGTCGAGCGAATGGACGGCGGGAGTGAGGTCGAATTCCGTCAGGGCTTCGCTTTCATGGGGCAGAAAGCCGCCCATCACCAGGATGCGAGCTTCGATGCCGCTGCGGCGCAGGGTAACGCCTTCTTCCACCGAGCTGACCGCCAGCCATCGCGCGCCTTCCGCGATGACGGCGCGTGAAACTTCCAGCGCGCCGTGGCCATAGGCGTCGGCCTTCACTACCGCGGCGACTTCCACGCGCGGACCAACTACGGCCCTGACGGCGCGGTAGTTGCGGGCAATCTGCTCCCGGGATACGAGGACGTAGGAACGATAAGGGGCGGACACTATCTCTTATTCTAACGGGCGGCGGGCTTGCGCTCTGCTGCATAAACAGTCTCGTGCGAATCGCCGAATTGGACGACCCAACGGCGCCGGCCCCGCCGGAATCGCGCCTGGTTTCCGACGGCGGTCGATACTGGATGGACCCCACGCTGAACGAACTGGAACAGCGCCTCGCGCCCGATCGTTTCTGCCGCATCTCGCGGGCCGCGCTGGTCAACCTGAATGCGGTAGCGGAAGTACATCCGCTCCCCGGTGTTTCCGGGAACTGTTAGTCCTGAGTTAGCCTTACTAACTGTGTTACTAACTTGTGGGGCAGGCTGAAGTCTGCCCCACAGCTCTCCGGATCTGTTCGTACAAAGTGAACAGTATGGGGCTGGTTAGTTTCTGTAGCGAAACGCAAGAAACCGCTCCCTCGCGGTCGCGGCTCGGTAACAGTCGCGCCCGATTCCACGGAACTTGTTACTGAGCCGCGACCGCGAGGGAGCGGTTTTGCCGTTACGAGTCGGAGTTTCGCGACAGAAACCAGTTAGGGATGGGCCTGTTCTTCCCGCTTTTCTCTGTGTCTCCGTGCCTGTGGTGAACGAAGCCGCCGCGCTATCCTTACATCACCGGCCCGATCCGCCACGGCACAAACTCCTTGTGCCCCATGCGTTCCGCGCAGGTCTTCCGCCCCGACGCGGCCTCCAGCATCAGGTGGAAGATCTCCCGTCCCACCTGCTGCACGGTGGCCTCGCCATCGGCAATCCGCCCGGCGTTCACGTCCATGTTCTCGCGCATGCGGCTGAACGTCGCCGTGTTCGTCGCGATCTTGATTACCGGAATCGTCGGAAAACCGATGGCGCTGCCGCGTCCCGTGGTGAATGCAATCAGATTGCATCCGCCCGCCGCCAGACCGGCCAGAGACACCGGGTCGTACCCCGGCGTGTTCATGAACACCAGGCCCGGAGACGTAATGCGCTCCGCATATTCGTAGACATCCATCAGCGGCGAAGTGCCACCTTTGGCCACCGCTCCGAGCGACTTCTCCAGAATGTTGCTCAGCCCGCCGGCTTTATTCCCTGGGCTGGGGTTGTCGTCGAAACTGCCTTCGAACCGGCTCAGATAGCGCTTGTAATCGCGGATGCATTGCAGCAGCTTTTGCGCCACCTCCCGATTGCGCGCCCGCCGCACCAGCAGATGCTCCGCGCCGAAAATCTCGGTGGTCTCGGCCAGCACCGGAGTGCCGCCCATCCCCGCCAGCAGGTCGGAACAGAACCCCAGCGCGGGGTTGGCGGTGATCCCCGAAAACGAGTCCGACCCGCCGCAGTTCAGCCCCAGCACGATCTTCGACGCCGGCGCCGGCGTGCGTTCTTCCGCCGCTGCCTGCTCGATGAATCTGGCGATTTCGCGGCGCGCCGCTTCCATGGCCCCGCGCGTCCCGCCGCTATCCTGCAGCGTCAGCCCCGCCAACCGCCCGTGACGCGGCGCGCCGGCGCCCAGGTAGTGGTCGATCTGGTTCACTTCGCATCCCAGCCCCAGAATCACCGCCGCCGACACATTGGGATGCACCAGCACACCGCTCAGCGTCCGCCGCAATTGGTCCACGTCGGGCCCGAAAGCGTGGCCGCAGCCCTCGCCATGTGGAAACGCCACTACGCCATCGACATTGGCAGGCAGAGTCGCGTCCCGGTAACTCTCCGCGATCAGTTCGGCGGTGTGGGCCGCGCAATTGCTGGCCGCCACCACGGCGATATAGTTGCGGGTGCCCACGCGGCCATCCTCGCGCACGTACCCCTGGAAGGTGGGCTCGTCCGCGCGCCGCGGCAGCGCCGTTTCCGCCGCCGGAAACTCGTAATCGAGCGTCAGTTCCTCGAATCCCAAATTGTGGGTGTGGACGTGGCGGCCGGCTTCGATCGCCTCCGTCGCCCGCCCGATGGATTGCCCGTACCGCTCCACCATGGCGCCCGCGGGGATGGCACGAAGCGCGATCTTGTGCCCGGCGGGGATGGCATCGAGCGCCACCACCCTGACACCGTCCACGCGCAGTTCCGTACCGGCCGCCAGGGGCACGCGCGCCACCGCGATATTATCGGCGGCGTGCAGATGAATGGCTGAATTTTCAGCCGTCGGTAATTTGGCGATATCGAGTAGCATTACACCCACTTTGTCATCAGGAAACGTTCGTGCATCCGGAACCCTGTCCGGCGATACAGTGAGATGGCCCGGCGATTCTCCTGGCCCACCTCCAGCCGCAGCGCCTGCCATCCGCGTTCACGGCACTGGCGGCCGGCGAAAGCCAGCGCCTCGGAGCCGAGCCCGCTTCCGCGGCAACCCTCTACGATGAAGAGTTCATCCAACAGTCCGAAGCGGCCGCCGAATTCCAGGCTATACCCCAGCAGCACCACCACGTAGCCGGCGAGTCTGCCGTCCATGTGGATGGTCCACACGCCGCCGAACTCCGGCTCCGAGAGGAGCTTTTCCGTGGCCTGCCGGGCGCGATCGGCATCGAATGGGCTGTCGCCCTGGGCGTACAACTGCGCCATCATTTCGACCACACGGTCGAGATCGGCGGGCGTCAACGGCAGGAACGTCGCGGGCACGCCTCTATGATAAGAGAAATGGAGCTTTCAGGCTTGCACCCCCCCCGGACTATATGAACAGGTCCACGGAAACGCAAAACATCTGAGCCAGCGCTTTGGCACTCCGTTTACTGATGCCACGCTTGCCCCTGAGAACTTCGGACGTTATCCCTTTCGAACCAAAAACCGGCGCCATGTCACGCGGTGTCATCCCGCGCGCCCGCATCAATTCCCGTAAGATATCCGCAGGGCTGGCGTGGCCGATTCGATAGGCACTCCTCTCAAAGTTGGAAATGAGCGTAGACACCAATTCCACGAACCGCCGCTCATCGGGACTAAGAGATTCTTCACCGCGGGAGAGAATCCCGGAAAGCACCCTAAGCCACCGTTCATTCTCTTCTTCTGTCTTAATGACCTGAGGTTCATATTCCTTCAGCAGATCGCAATACAGCCTCTCAGCAACCGCAGCCATTTTTCCACCCTCCCCGAATATATTCAGCATGCGTGAGCAGCGACACCACCGTGACAAGACCGAGACCGTACGTGATTCTGGCGATCAGTCTGTAGCGGTTGTGTCTAATATTGAACACTACGCAATCTCCAACGCGGTCAGCACTCGAAAACTGGCATCGGACGTCCAAGAAGTCTTTCCAATTCGCGCTTTCACAAATCCTCTGCCATGAAGCCAGCGAACGCCTCACCGCCTCATCGCCATCGAACCGTAGCAGGCTCGCGGTTCCGATTATGACCAAGGGTGGTGCACCGTCATTTTCAGGTTCTCATTTTGAGAACTAAATGTCAACAACACTGCGAGAGCTGCCCTGCAAAAGAATAGCATTCCAGGTGGATGCCATAATAAGAGAAATGCTCCGGAAAATTCCGCCAGCCCTCCTTCTGGCACTGCCGCTGGCGTATTTTCTGTACTTCTACCACCTGGCAGCCGTCGGATTGATTGGACCCGATGAGCCGCGCTATGCCGCCATCTCGCGCACCATGGCGGCGTCCGGCGACTGGGTCACGCCGCGCCTCCTGGGCCAACCCTGGTTCGAAAAACCGGCGCTTCTGTACTGGATGGAGGCCCTCTTCTTCCGTGCCGGCTTCGGCGCCGAAATCGCGCCCCGGCTGCCTGTCGCCCTGCTGGCCGTGGCCTTCCTCGTCTTCTATTGGTGGATCCTCCGCCGCGAGTTCGGCAACACGCCCGCCAGTTTCGCCACCGCGATCCTGGGCACTTCCACGGCGTGGATCGTTTCCTCGCAGATCGCAACCACCGATTTGCCGCTTGCCGCCACTTACTCGGCAGCCATGCTGCTGGCGCTCCCGTGGGTGCGCCGGCGCGACCCTGCCTTCCTGCCGTGGGTGGCCGCCTTGCTGGGACTGGCAGTGCTGGCGAAAGGTCCCGTGGCACTGGTGCTCGCCTGTCCCGTCCTGATCCCCTGGTCGAACGAAAGGCGGAAACGGCCCTTCCGGTCCACCCTCGGCGCCAACATTCTGACCTTTCTCCGCCCGCGCATCGTCGTGCCGTTCCTGGCGGTCACACTACCCTGGTATGCGCTCTGCACCCGGGCGAATGGCGCCGCTTTCCTGAGGGAGTTCTTCTGGGTGCAGAACCTGGAGCGTTTCGTCTCCACCACCGCCGTGGGACAGCATGGCCAACCCTTCTGGTACTTCGCCCCCATCCTGTTGGCGCTGCTTCTGCCCTGGACTCCGCTTCTGCCCCTGGCCTTCCGCCGCGGCCTATACGCCGATTCCGGCCGCCTTTTTCTGCTGGCGTCGGTCGCCCTGTGCCTGGTCTTCTTCTCGAAATCCGCCAACAAGCTGCCCTCTTATATCCTGCCGGTGATTCCCGCCGCTGCCGCCTTATTGGGTATGGCGCTGGCGGCAGTTCGCAACGCCGCGCCATGGCTGGCCGCCTGCGCCCTTCTCCTGATTGCCTTCCCTGTTGCCGCGCCGCTACTTCCCATCGCGGTCGTCTCCGGCCTTTCCCACGCACCAGCGCCACATTTCCACTGGACCTGGCTACTCCCTCTGGCCATCGCGCTCATGGCTTGGCTGTTCGATCGCCGCGGAAGCCGTCTAGCCGCCCTTCTGGCCGTGGTTGCCGGAGCCACCATTGGCGCCATGACGATGAAGAACGCCGCCGCACCCGAGCTCGACCGCATGGCCTCTGCCCGTACCTTGCGGTTGCAACTCGATTCGCGCCAGCAGGCCATTTGTGTCGACTGGGTGCCCCGCGGAATGCGGTATTCCCTGGACTACTACTTCGTGCCGCCGCTACCGGACTGTGCCCAACGCTCCCGCCCCCAGTGGCTCTATCAACGTGCCGGCGAACTCCCTGCGCTGGGACCGTCCCAATCCAGCCGCTAGCCCCGCCATACCATCCGCCCTCTGGGGTTGACCGGGCGCCCCGCCGCATTGTACCCTCGGTTTCCGGGGTGGATTCATGATTCTGCCATTTAGCGACACGTCTTTCATCTTGTTGATGCTCTTGTGCATGGTGTGCTGGGGTTCCTGGCCGGTTTTCTATAAATTGGCGAAGAAGTACCGCTTTGAGCTGTTCTATTTCGATTTCGGCTTCGGGCTGGCGCTGATTGCGTTGATCTGCGCGTTCACCGTGGGAAACCTGGGCTTCGACGGGTTCAATTTCACGGACGACCTGATGAATGCCCGCAAGCAGGAGTGGTTGTTCGCCTTGCTGGCGGCCATGATTTTCAATTTCGGCAATATGTTGACCATGGCCGCTATCTCCGTCGCCGGGATGGCCGTGGCGTTTCCGATGGCCTTCGGTGTCGCCATGATCGTAGGCTCCTGGATGAACTATCTGGCACACCCCGGCACCAGCGGCGTATTGATGTTGGGCGGTACGCTGCTCATTATCGTCTCGCTGATATTGGACAGTTCGGCCTATACGCACCTCAGAATTCTGCAGCATGAAAGCCTGGCGCGCGCCGGGAAGGCCAAAAGCACGCGGCGTCCCAGTTCCATGAAAGGCATCGTGCTGGCCATGGTGGGCGGACTGGTGATGGGCACCTTCGCCCCGCTGCTCCTCAGAGCGCAGGACCCCGAGGATGGCGTGGGACCTTATGCCCTGTTATTCCTGTTCTCTATCTCGGTAGTGTTCTCGACTTTCGTTTTCAACCTCTTTTTCATGAACCTGCCGGTGGAGGGCGACCCACTGGAGATCGCGGACTACTTCAAGGCGGAGATCAAGAATCACATTCTGGGAGTCCTCGCCGGGGCGGTTTGGGGAATCGGCGCCCTTGCCAGCTACGTGGTGGCTACGCCCAAACGCGAGATTCACCCGAGCGGTCTGGTGACCATGCTGGGGCAGGCAGCTCCCCTGGTAGCGGCACTTTGGGGACTGCTGCTGTGGAAAGAATTCAAAGGCGGCGACACTCGCGTGAAAGCTTTCGGAGCCGTCATGCTGGTGCTTTTCGCGGGTGGACTGGCGTTCTTTTCGTACGCCGCGGTGTCGGTAAAACCATAGCGCTTGAAGTCAACCGCGGAGACGCGGGGGGGCCATCTGAAGGCCGCCGCAGACTCTGGACTCCTGATGTCGTGGAATTGGGTTGAGCCGGGGAGCGGGGCAGACTTTAGAGGAACTTGCAGAATTCGAAGAAACCCCTTGCTTGCGCGCGCGGCTCGGAAAAACCACGTTGAAAGGCAAGCACTTACCGAGCCGCGACCGTGAGGGAGCGGGTTCAATACCGAATTTTGCAAGTGCCTCTTTAGTCTGCGGCGGACTTCAGTCCGCCCATCGCAGGTCTCACATTGTTGGCAGGAGGGCGGGCTGAAGCCCGGGGTCCCCTCTGGGGAAGACTGAAGTCTGCCCCACCTTCGAAACGCTCGCCAGCGAGTGGCGGCCCGAAGTGGCTCCCCTTATTTCCCCTGGGCCAATCGAAATTATGCCATGAGACAATCGAACCGATGAGTGCCGTCAATTACGCTGTCGAACAATCTGTCACGGATGGGATCCTGGTGGTACGGCTTTCCGACGCCGCGCACGCCGCCGAAATCGCCGTCTCTCCCTCGGTCGGCAACATGGCTTACCGGTTCCGCAGCGGCGGCGAAGACATCCTGTGGTTCCCCTACGCCGGTCCGGCCGAGCTGAAGGCCAGGCCCGCTTTCTGCGGCATACCGTTTCTGGCGCCGTGGGCCAACCGCCTGGATGGCGACGCCTATTGGGCCAACGGCAAGCACTACCAGCTCAACTCCAAGTTGGGGAACCTGCGCCGCGATGCGCACCAGTCGCCCATCCACGGCCTGCTGAATTTCTCCCCCTACTGGGAACTGGTGGAAACCGGCGCGAACGATGCTTCCGCGTGGACCACCAGCCGGCTGGAGTTCACGCGCCACCCCGGCCTGATGGCGCAATTCCCCTTTGCCCACACCATCACCATGACCCATCGGCTGGCTGGCGGCGAACTGGAAGTGGAGACCGCCCTGGAGAACCACTGCGCCGAGCCGCTGCCCGTGGCTGTGGGCCACCATCCCTACTTCTGCCTGCCGGGAGTGCCGCGCGACCGGTGGACCGTACACCTGGCCGCGCGCGATCGTCTTCCGCTGAACGAACTGCTGATACCGACCGGCGAGCGGCGCCCCGTGGAATTCCCGGACCCGTATCCGTTGAAGGGCGCGGTGCTCGACGATGTATTCGCCAACCTGGTCCGCGATCCCGATGGCCGCGCCCGTTTTTGGGTTGACGGCGGCGGCCGGCGGATCACCGTGACTTATGGGCCGAAGTACACCGTGGCGATCGCCTACGCACCGGCCGGCCAAGACTACATCTGTTTCGAGCCCATGGCTGCCATCACGAACGCGTTCAATCTGGCGCACGCCGAGCTATACGGGGAACTGCAGAGTGTCGCGCCGGGCGAGGTCTGGCGCGAGAGCTTCTGGGTGGCGAGCTCCCGGCAGTCGGCCATCGGCGGTCAGCCAGGCGGGGCGTAAGGCGCTTTTGCGCGCGTTTGGCCGCGATACTTCGCTTCGTAGTATTCGATGCCCTTGCCGACGTATTGCCGCCCAGTCTTGATGAGCCGGTAGAAGAGGCAGACAATGAGACCATCGGGGGCAAAGTCCTAAATCGGCGGACGCGTAAGGGCCTGTGTGGAAATAACCTACTCAATCGCCAACTAACGCTCCCTTACGGTCGCGGCTCTGAACGCGCATCGGAGCCGCGACCGTAAGGGAGCGTTAGGCAAGTTTATTTCTTAACAGCTCCTAAGGTCGTCAGGCGAGCACCGCCTGCCCCACCTCCGGATCTCTCGCCATTACGGAGCCGTGCGAAACTGGGGAATGACCCATGCGTAGCTATAAATTATGACTGGCGTAAGACTGGATAAGTGGCTCTGGGCCGCGCGCTTTTTCAAGACTCGCTCGATAGCCTCCCACGCGTGCGACCTGGGCCGCATTGAGTCCCATGGACAACCGGCCAAGTCCGCGCGGGAAGTCAAGGTGGGCGACCTGTTACGAATCACGAACGACAGCGGCGATTTTCAAGTGGAAGTACTGGCCCTGAGTGAACTGCGCGGCCCAGCGGTGGTGGCCCAGGCGCTCTACCGCGAGACGGCGGAAAGCCGCGAATTACGGCTTAAGTTGGCGGAAGAGCGCAAACTGATGCCGCAATTCGAACGATTTCGGGAAGGCAAACCCTCCAAGCGCGACCGGCGCGAGATCGATCGGTTTCGCGGAAGGTAAAGGCCGCCTGGAGGGTGCGGAGAACTGCGTCCGCGCCCTCCGGGCGACAGATGACAGCCTAATTCAGCGGCGCACTCTTCGCGTTTCCGTAGTAAAGACTGTTAAACAGCAACTTATACGTCCCGTGCGGCTGATCGCGGAAATTGACTTCCGGCCCCAGCAGCACTACTTTTCCCTCGCCCACCGTGGACTCGGCGACAGCCGTCCCGCCATCGAGATATTGCTGGCCCCAGGCCCAGCCGCTATCCAATACCTGCTTGCCGGCGAACCATCCTACGGGCGCCGTATGCTGCATCTCTACCGTCGGTTCCAACTTGAATACGGGGCTGTTATCGAAGAACACGTCCACTTGCGTGGGCATGCCGTACGCCAACGGATTGGTGTTGTCCACGTTCATCTTGAGCAGCGATCCGGGGATATAGAACTTATCGGCGGGCAGACTGCGCTCGCGCCCGTCCGGGCCCATCTCGGTGAGATAACTCTTCACCGGCAAGCCGAAGTCGGCCGCCGCGTTGGTGGTGCTGCTGCCGATAGTAACCAAAGTGCCGCCCAGTTCCACGAACTTCTTGAGAGCCGGAATCGTGGTCTCCTGGGAAACCCGGCCCTGCGTGGCGCGATACTCTTCAGGGACGCCGGCATTGCCGCCGCGGCTACCTCGTCCGCCGCGCCCCGCCGCCGCAGCGCCGGCGCCACCCGCTGCCGCCGCCGGCGGAGCATCGCCGCCCGCCGGAGCCCCGCCACCGCGCCCACCACGGCCGCTGCCCAGAGTACCGGCCACGAAGACAATCACGTCGAACTTACTCTTCAGGTCGCCGGCATCCAGCATAGCCGGATAGACCACCTGGAATGGCATCTCGTATTGTTCGAACAGCCAGCGCGTCCAGCCGGACGGCATGCTGCCGCCGTAGGAGTCGTACAGCCCGATGCGAACGGGCTTCAACTTCATGGCGTCACCCGGGGGCGCTTTCGCCAGGGCGTGTACCGGAGTGCCGAGCTCCTTCGCCGCCTTATCGAGAATGGGCCGCACCGCCGCGGAAGCCGGCACCCAGATCGCGCCCGTGCCGATGCTCTTCCCGTCGACGGTCTGTTCCGCTTTCATCCAATACACGTCGCCGCCGGCTTTCAGGAGGCGATTGATCAAGATGAAGGAATTATTGATCTCGTGGCTGACTAAGTAGCCCGCGGGGCTGGCCGGTCCGCTGATGGTGCTCGCGGGCGGAGGCAGCAGGCCGCCGATCTTTTCGAACGGGCCGTCGAAGCCGTCCTGAATCCGGTCGTACTTCACGCCCATCTGCATGGCCAGCGTCCAGCCGGTGATGTCATAGGGACGATTCGGCGGACCGCCGGGATAAGCGAAATCGTTGGGATGGTCCTGCGGTTCGAACATATCCATGACGTGCGGGCGAAAGGCCTGCGCGGTCTTCACCACATAGGAACCCGCGGGATAACTCTTGCCCGCCACCTGGAATGCCGACGCGGCTTTCAGACAGGTGACGCCGTTCTTGAGCAGGGAGTTGATGAACTCCGTGGCCGTGGCGAAATCGGGCTGGTCCGAGGGCAAAATATAGCCGCGCGGATCGCGCATTTTGGGGTCGTGCAGGACGCTGTTGTAGAGGTCCATGGAGACGCCACCGCCGCGCCCGCCGCCAAAACCACCGCCGCCGCCCGGAGCCAGATCGCCAACCGGCGGGGCGTCCGCCGCTCGACCGCCGCGACCCGTCAGGCCGGCCGCCGCATTGAGTGCGTCGATGCGCTTCGGCGTGATGGTCCAATAGTCCTTGCCGCCCTTTTCGATGGAGTTCATTCCCATGCGCCAGATGTTGAACAGGAATGTCTCGCGATAGCGCGAAGCGAGGTCCAGGATGGCGCGATTGTTGGTGATTTCGTAGTCGATGGATTGGCGGTAGTGCCATGGTCCGGGCGTCACCGGCATGGGCCAATCGCCCTGCGGCAACTGCTTGCCGGGCACTACCGGAATGGTCGTAGGCGTGGGGCTGCCGATAATCTCCGTCAGGATGCCGATCATATTGTGGAAGTAAGTGATGGTGCGCAGTCCGCCGTTCCACCACGTGGAATAGCTGGACCCGCTGCGCATGGCGCTGCCGCCCTTACCCTCGGCCACCAGCCTGCTGTGCATGGCCGTGCCCACCATCTCGATCCCCAGGGGCACCAGCGGATCGAAATTGTAATTGAACGGGTCGCGGAACGGCGGGATGAAAATCACCGCGCCGGCGGGTCCGGTCTGATGGTGGTTGTACATGATTTGCGGAAACCATTCCAGAAACAACTGGCGATTCATGTTAGTGGTTTCCTTCATGTTAGACATGTAGAAGTCGCGATTGTCGTCGTGGCCGATGTACTTGGCGTAGAGCCGCGGCAAGTTGTTCATCTCGCGCTGCTCGGGATCGCGCAACGGCCCATCGGGCTTTTCGCTGCCGCGCATGTACCAGTTGGCGATCAGCTCCTGGCCGTCCGGATTGGCCTGGACGCACAGAATAATGTCGTCGTTGAGCATCCGCATGGTCTCCGGATCGGTACGGCTCACCATCTGGTAGACCGTTTCCATGAGCTGCTGCGAGCCCACGGATTCGCTGGCGTGCAATCCGCCATCGATCCACACCACTGCCTTGCCTTGCGCGGCCAGTTGGTGCGCCTGCTCCTCGGTGACACCTTCGGCGAGGGCCAGTTTGCGGGAGATCTGCTTATACTTGTCGAGATTCCTGATATTTTCGGGCGAAGAAACGATGGCCATCCATTGATCGCGGCCTTCCTCCGTCTTGCCGATGCTGACCAGCTTCATACGGTCGGATTCGCTGGCGAGCTTTTTCCAGTAGGCTTCGAGC
>Ga0302140_10005651_pt1 | contig 15756 bp, 15 predicted proteins | sample I_Bog_E1_1_FD_202095 | JGI IMG/M metagenome (GOLD analysis project Ga0302140, IMG submission 202095) | Peat permafrost microbial communities from Stordalen Mire near Abisko, Sweden - I_Bog_E1_1 | ecosystem: Environmental > Terrestrial > Soil > Wetlands > Peat | place: Sweden: Abisko, Stordalen...
ATCGTTAAATGATGGGAGGCACATACCAGAGTCAGCGAGGGTGTCCTCGGTCTTGTCGGTGCTGCCATTGCTGCTGAATGTCAGATATGGCTTGATGAAAGCGCCCAGGAGAAGCTTACCCTCTGTTGGCGTTGTTGTCTCCGTCGTTTCCACCCTGTCCAGTGGCATCGTTCTCAAGCTCCTTGAAATCGTCTCCGAGACCCATGATGATCGATCTAGAAGTTGGAAGTTCTGCGAGGGGAAGGTCAGCGAACGTCCAGATAGAGTTCTGCCAAGGGCTCGGCACGGGACCCAACTCACTGTTTGGATGGTTGTGTTTGAATTGAAGCGATGAGAATGCAGAGCCAAGACCAAAAGGGGGGACAGCCAAGACCTCTTATACCCCGCCCTGTGGTGGTGGGGTCGTGAGACACGAGCTTGTTTCTGAGCCCTTTCCAGGGTCACTCAGCCGTACCCTTGGCCCATTGCGTCAAAGATATGCAGCGTGATGTTATTTGCTTCTTATCTGGGAGTGGGAGTCCGTTCGCGACTGGCCCGACCCTGATTTAGACAGACGCTTGCAGCGAATTGGGAGCTGAAATTCAGGAGAAAACCGGGCCTAGGGACACTTGCAGATAAGCCCCGTATCGACAGCTGCAAGATCCGCCGAATGCTGCCAAGCGGGCGCCTATATGAGGGGCAGCTATGGCTTGTGAAGACCGGCTGAGCTGAACTTCTCAAACTTGTGCAATCCAGACTGTCCATCGCGCATGGCAGATGCAGCGTCATTATCCGCCGCATCCCAGTCGATCGGTTTCAATGTGGGCCGATGGGAGCTCTCTGTCGTCTCGATTGCACGGGCTGGCACGAGAGCAAACAAGCTTGGGGAGTGACATGTGAAGTCACCGCTGTTACTGGACAGACGGCAATATGCATAGGAGGGGTTGGAGGGGTCAGTCCTTATCTCTGCTTTTGCTTGGCTGGATTGGCTGAGAATGGCAGTTGAGAGGCACTTGCCACGCGTTTGCGGCATTTTACAAACAGTAGCAAGAGCTGGAAGACGAAGAGAGAAGTCGCTGAAGATGTAGAGGTATGAAGAGAGCACCGCAGAAACTGTCACTAGGTATGCTTGGCATGCAAGGGATGCCAAGAAGAGATGTACAGACAACGCGGGGTGAGATTTGGCATGATCACGTGACCTGTCATGATAACGATAAGGAGATCTCTGGAGTTTATTCGGATGAAAGCAACAACAACAGCTCTTCCCCTTCCAAAAGCCGGAATTGGTATCCAACATGGATGCCAAGAAGCCGTCTAGGGGCATCACCCCGCGATTGATCATCCATGGAGGTGCAGGCAACATCCTACCATCCAATCTTCCACCAGCGAAATACAAGCTGTATCACGACTCTCTGCTCTCCATCCTCGCCAAGACTCATCACTTCCTCACCTCTCCTTCCTCCTTCCCCTTGCAGACAGCATCTTCAACTTCCGCGCTCGATACAGTCACTTTTGCTGTCACACAGGTACGCCCACAATGATCGAAACAGACTCGGAATGCTAAGCACTATCCAGCTCGAAAACAACCCACTCTTTAACTCAGGGCATGGTGCGGTCTTCACTCGTGATGGTGTCAATGAACTCGAAGCGTCACTCATGGTCTCGAAAGGCAAGAAGAAGAGGGGAGTAGGCATCATGGGCCTGAAGCACGTCAAGAATCCCATAGTCCTCGCACGAGAGATGCTCTTGCATGGAGAGCAAGACCTAGACGGAGGCAATGGGGAACACAGAGGGCCGATGACAGTCGATGCTGCGGCTGGCGGTGCACAAGGTCATTGCCAATTGCACAGATACAGTGCGGAGAAGCTGGCAGAGGAATGGGGCTTGGAAATGGTCGACCCGAGTTATTTCTTCGTACAGGCGAGGTGGGATGAGCATATAAAGGGGTTAGAGAAGGAGAAAGATGGCAAAGGCGTTGCGACTTGGGATGAGGAGCATTTCTTTCCGCAAGGAACGTGCGGTGCTATCGCTTTGGATAGTGAGGGTGTGATTGCTGTTGCCACGAGCACGGGAGGCATGACGAACAAGTTGACTGGAAGGATTGGGGACACACCTACACTTGGGGCGGGCTTCTGGGCGGAGGAATGGGAAGAGCACTCTCCTTCACCAGACGAATCATTCCTGAGGCAATCAGGACCAGCGTTGGTGCTGAGTGAAACGTTGAAGGCTTTGCTGGCAGACTGCTTTCCGAGTCTCTCGACATACTCCCCGGTTCCGCACAGCGATATTAATTTGAGCACACTTTCAAAAGGAGATAAGGTATTCCGCTCAACGGGACTGTCGGGGACTGGGAACGGTGATTCCTTTCTACGAACGAATGCTGTACGGACAGCATCTGCCATAGCTCGATACAGAGGATCGAGATCAGCGCACAGGACATCCTTGCAGGAAGCTGTGACAGAAGTCAGTGGGCCTGGAGGCGACTTGGTGAAGAGTGCTGGCGATCGATGGAGGAGAACGGGAGAAGGCGAAGCAGGGATCATTGGCATCGAACTCACACTCGTAACCGATGCAGATGGTGAGAAGAAATCAGCAATTTCGCATATCGTTGATGACTTCAATTGTGGAGGAATGTTCCGTGCAGCAGTAGACAAACACGGAAAGGCAGTGATGAGAGTTTGGAAACCTGGGCAGTACAGTGGTTTAGAAAATTATGAGGGAGAGGGGAAGGAGTACGATTTAAGAGATTGGATGGATGAGAAAACGCATTACTAGAGAACCGAGCAATTGAGAGTCGTTATGCTGAAGCCCAAAACTTTGATGAAGCTTGGAGAAAAGACCGAAAAAGATATTGATTCATTTGTCCTGCCTTCTTTCCCCCAATTGATTTCAGCCGAATCTTTGCTGGTATCTAGGTGGGTTCTTAATAGCATACGGCTTTCTCGCTCCTTCCCTCCTCCTCTCCCCAGTCGAGCAGCTCACGTACTTTCCTGTACGATCCCGCCTTCCCCACGAACAATTGAACACTTCTGACGTTCCACTCTTCGATTTCCCTCTTTCCATTCGAACTTCTTTCGTTCATCAACACACTTCTCAAATCCATCAAAACGCCTCCATCTCCACCCCGACCATCGCCCAACCCATACCCATTTCAAGCCCCCATCATATCTCAAAGAGGCCAATGCGCGACCCTCTTCCACAGAACCATCGCCCCCTCAAAATTCAAATACTCAGTCATGCTCCATCCCAAACATCCGTCTTCAATCTTGCCCAGGCACAGCGCCTTCCGACACTTTTGAAGATGGGGTGGGAGACTTCTGCTAGTCCCTGCACTGAAAATGCGAGGTCGGTGGTGGTTTATTGCTGGATGCGGGTTGCTGTACAGTGGATTTGAGATGTGTTGATGGAGCTTGAGATGGGGAAGGGATGAGAGTGAGGGCCTAGGTTCGCATTTTGGTGACTTTTTGATTATGCAGCGGCTGATGATATTCCAGGTGACGATGAAACGTACGATGAGTAGAGCTGAAGTCGGTGCTGCTGGCAAGACAGGTGTGTTTGTGGAAATGATGGTCTTCGGTGTCAAGTTCGTTCACCACCTTGCTTTCACGAGTCAGGTTGACGCCTCCGCCATCGCCACAATCTACGTCTTTCAAGAAATCGTCACCCCGTGGCCCCCCAAACATCACATCTCTTATCCTTGCTGGTAAACTTACTTTTGTTGTTTCGCCAGTTCTCATCTACAATAAAAGCCCTCCATGCGTCGACAAACTGAGATGATCCGAACATGTCGAGTCCGCAACGGTGTTATTGTGAGTATACTCCTCCTAATCAAGATTTCAGAGAGCAGCGCTTTTAGAAGTACACGCAGGGCAAGAGCCTTCGACCTCTCGACGAACTCGTTTCAGAACCATTATCAAGAAGAATCTTTATTTTATTGCTCTTTGAGAAACAATACAAGCCCAGCAACGATTGCACAAACGGGAAAATTTCATCACAATACTTTTTAACGTACATCTTACCCTTCACTTATTACCCCATTTCAAACGATTTCCTTCTCTCATTATGTCATAATTGCACTCGTGCGTATCTGGCAATTCAGTCTATGAGCAAAGTCGGGTAGTCACCCGTGGAGGTACAGGCATTTCGAATCATTTCAAGTTATCTATGTTTGCAATCCCAAGTCCGTTCTAAGTTATCAAGCCCAATTGCGACGCGAAAGGAATACTTTTGTAGGCAAAATCATGACATAAGATGTGTGCTCCATCACTCCTTCCTGTTCTACTGTCTACCCAATGCGTTTCCCTGTCATATTGAATACAATTACACGATGTAAATGCTCAACCCTCTCGAGTCAGAGGAGACATAACGCCAATGCTCCAACCCCCCGTCCCATAAAATATCCTGTCCAGACCCAACTCCGATGTTCCACAGTATGTTACAACATTATCGTCTCTGGGGGAAGTTCTTCTCTTGCGATAGCCCCATCTTTCCACACAAGTTTCGAGCAGTAAATCGTAGCCCATTGCTTCTGTGTTCCTGTCTCATGTTTGAGGAGTCTCAGCCTCGCGCTGTCAGGTATGAATTCGTTGACCATACCCTCCTCTTCCTTATGCACAATATATGTGGCCACTTTCGCAGCCACTAGTGTATCGAACCATGCTTCCCTCCGTGGAAATCGATTGAGCAGCTCGATAGCTGATCTGCGAACCTTCGGATCTCGGCAGACATGCGCAACACTGAAGAGAGAAACGCCCAGCGTCATGTCGAAGTTGAAAACTGCTTTCCTGAGGGTGTTACTGGCGTTATCTATCAGGTCCTGGGCCAGCTCGATGATGAGCATGTAGTCTCGCAAAAAAGCATCACTGTACATCTCACTCTGAGACGGACCTCGCGAAACAGCAGAACGACAGGATAGTGCTCTAATCATGACGAGGTTAGCTAGTAGGTAGTCCTTTGTTCCCGGCTGTCTTCGAGAGCTCTTGAAGACGGGGTCGAAATAGCGGAAAAACTGCTCCGCAACCGTGTTGAAGTTGTGTTGCTCGATCAGCATATGCTTTGGGTACACTTTCCCCTTTCCTTCGCTTGAGCTCGGGTTTTTGTGTTCGTATCCCTTTGGAACTTGCTGTTCTGTCACACTCTTCACGGCGTGGAAGTGTAAGACTCGTCGCACGACCTGATCCCAGAAGGTGCAGGCTTCGTTGATGGAGGTAAATGGCTGGTTGGCAGATGGAAATGATTGGGGTTGATGCCGACCAGGTCCAATGCCTAGGCATAATAGCAGTTGATAGTCTAGTCGATGGAACGCACCTAGTAGATCTTCATCCAGATAAAGAGACCCGGCTGCTGCGCGCCGGACACGGGTCCAGTCATCCACACTGGAGTCGGTTGCTGGTTCTTTCTCGTTCGTCCACTTGAGGAGGATATCTATGCCAGCTCTTGCTTGCGCAATTGCTCCGTCTCGATTGCCGATGTAAGTCTCGAAGCACGTCGTGAGAAGAGCTGAGATCAAGGCGTGTCGAAGTCGAGCCTCTGAGTCGTGTTCCTGTGCAGAGATTTGTCTTAGTTGTCCCAAAGCTGTTCCGTACTGTTGTAGGGCAAAAAGGTAGTGGCTCTTCCTCTCTCTCTCTCCCTCTCCCGATCCAACAGAATGAGCTGGAGATTGTTTCAGAGTTTGATGGTGATGAAGAGCACCGATCGCGACCACGAGGTTCCGAGCCCATTGTTCCTCGTGGCACGCCTGAAGCACAACGCGTTCCCACACCAAAGACTGGTAGTATCCCGATAGCTGCGAGGCGGCACTCTCCTGGAAGGTGAGAAAGCAATGATGCTCAATCGCGGACTCGAATCGAGGGCCCGCTGACGGTTGCACGATAAGTTCGGTGCTGGTAACGCTCTTTGCTCTCGGGATGGGAACACGTAGGTTCTTGACATTGCTTCCAGTAGGGAGGAACGGGTTTGACTGAGTCCTTCGAGCAAGTGTGTTGTAGCAGTATCCATCACACTCATATCCGGCACTCGCACATCTGTCTAGAAGTTCAAAAAGTCAGTATCCTCCCTCTTAAGGGAGTGTTGTGTCGATTTTGGATGAGTATCCGGTCCTTAGATGTGCATTTGAATTGCTGAGGAGGAAAAGAAGAGTGTTTCTGTGCAAGAGAAGGAACGTTTCGGGAAGAACGAACCGCAGACGGGCTTTTTTTCATCGCATTTCACCTTGTTGAGCTGTTAGACGTCTCCAAAGACCCCAAAAGCAACACTAGAGGGGGAAGAAAGTTCCGAGAAGTTGGGTATTTACATGTCGGATTCTGTGAGCGCTCGTTAGTAAGGGGGAAAGGGAGATGGCCCCAGCTTCAGTACGCACTTGCCTAGACGTCGGTTAGGCTCATCCTGACATGTACCCGAATGTAGTGAGACTTACATGTCACGCAGCCCGAGCGAACTCTGGATTTCACAGCCCGTGATCTCTGATACTTTGTGCGTTGTCTATGCACCAGACTGGATTCCGTACTGGCCATTTTGTCATCGAAAAGAGGGTCCCACAGACTCTACTGTGACGACTCTGACTCGAAAAGCACAACACACAGCACTTCCGGAGCAGGGAGCCAGTAGATTTAACTTCCGACTCTGTCCTAATGGCGGCACGCGGCGATTGGATATCTCTGATGTTTACCTCAGCCTGACCTCGACTGGCACGAATTCTGGTGAATCAGCAGCAAGCTGGCGTAGGTGGGGAGACATGCATGATCTTGCAGCGCCGCCCGCTTATAACTTCGTTTTCTGTTCACCGCGTGGAGACCATACTCCAACGACCGTCTCAGAGCGCCTCAACCATCATAATTGTTCGATTCTTTCAAAGTCAAAACCCGAAGGACCGACGCTCGCCTGGATATTTCCCGCATTAGCGGCACACCTGTGGCGGTTGTGCTTGCGGCGGTGACAGCTTGAGAGGCTTTGGTGTGCCCGAGACGAGGCAGCGAGGCTTCAGCCACAAAACCATTACCTGCCTATTTCTAGGAGAATATCGGAAAGAGGTAAACACATTCTAAGCCAGTGTATTGCAAAGCTCGGCCTCTGCCATGAAAGTTGCTTCCCTGATTCCTCTGTGATGTTGATTGGGGGAGTTACGGGTAAGTTTTAAATAGAAGCCCACTCAGGGCGGAGGAGCTTTCCGAACAACGCAGAAAAGCAAAACTTATTCCCCGAAAGAACGCCTAGAAGAACGCTAACAACCATAATACTCTTCTTTTTTCTTGGCAACAGAGCGTGGCGATTATGGGACCTTGCCTGGAGGAAAGAAAGTAAAGTTCTTTAGGGCTACCCCACCTCCCCGTTCTCCGCCTCCCCGAGACTACTTGGTATCGAATCAAAGTCGGGAATTTCAGATAATTTCCGCCTATCCCTGAAGTGTCTCAGCTGCTCAGGGTCATACAAGTAGGAGCTGAGGCCTGTCCGCCAAGTCAGCAACTGCACTTTAGAAGCCAACTTTCAACTGTAGGCCTTACGCGTGTCTTTGTCTCCTCAGCATGATTGCAGACTTCTCTCGCGTTCTCTGAGAGCCAAGCCGCATGCCACACGCCCAATCCTCGTTCCACATCTTGGTAACCGGTCGCCGATCCGGATCCCGCGCCTTTCGGCGCTTGGCTGGCAGTTTGACAAGTAACCTCGGGGCATTTCTGAATCTCCCCCAGACCGAATCGGCGGTGGCCCTGTGGGAATCCGGCATGGCGTACGGCTTCGTCCGTTCGTACGACAGGCCAATAGGGTTCAAGCCCCTACGTCCCCCAGCTTCAGAAAAGAAGTCTCTTCAAGGCGATGTAACAGTATAAAGTTTGCTGGGTGCGCGTGCGGTGAGTCTCAAATGATCCTTGATATCTGGCTGCCACCGTGCCCTCCACTTCAATGTCGGATTAATCGAAAGTCGGCCCCCTCGGGTTGAATATTGACCCCCAACACCTACCGATAAATACCACTAAACGTTCATGATAGCGAACGTACTTCCCGTAACTCTAGTTCCGTTCGCAAGGTTTCATGTTCTTCTGGGAGAATGTTCTACCGGGACGAGCCACACCGATAGAACGCCTGCATTAGCTTGCGCAGCTTCGCACCACTGGCCAGCTACACAGCTTATGCAGCAGGCGAGTCATTGCCCAAGCCCTTGGTTCCTGGGATTGACTACTTTCTTCAGGAGTTAAAGGTGCCTGCATGGTGGCATTTGATCGGGCTGGTATCGGCGAGCGGATGCTCGATGATGAATACACTTAAGACATGTCCAATCTCAATCAAGGATTCTCCTGGGTTTCAGCTCACCGGAGACAGTTTGAGCGCCAATCTCCAATAAGTCCGCCATCGGCGTTGTGTAACGCGAGTAGCGTGCACTAGTAACCGCCTTTGTGGCGTTGATAGGAAGTCGACGCGCATGAGACAGTGGCGGTGTGTATATCTTCGTATCCACGGAAATACCTTTCTCCAACGCGAAAAAACAAATCAACAAGGCATTCTTATTCATCATTGCTGCGCTGTCGCCGTCATGCGAGGCAGCAGGGTCGCATATACGAAGAGTTTGAAAAGGGGGGTTGCTCGCTTACATTAGCGGGATCCCACCCGTGTGACCATCCTAAAATGGCGTAGCTGGGTATGGGCTCTCCGATGACGAGCAAAGAAGCAAAACCTATGGAGTATTTCGGAACAAAGAACAGAGATCTTTTGCTTGCCAAATGAGGATAACTTAGAACTACCAGGTTATGGAAGATGACGATGTTCTGGCAATTTGGCCGGGCTCTTCGAGGCCAAAAGCTGAACTCAGCTTGGCGGGGGCTTTCATGGAGTCGCCGCAAAGGCCTAGACCACCATCTTAGTGATAGAGATCTAGACTTCTACATGGGATGATTTTCAGCTACGATGTTTTGAAATTTATCAGAATTCAGCTTCTCTTGTCCTGCTTGAAGGTGAGATCGTTTGAGTTCCTCGTGGGCTTAGGGATTTGCCGTCTCACGAAATTGGGATATCGTGGATCACGAAAGGACACCGCTTTTTCGCGTGTGCGCATGGTATGTGCTCTGGAGAATTCTTACAAGCTGCAGTCTATCTCTTTGGCGTCCTCGAATGAGCAACAGGAGACGTGAGATCGGCTGTTCTCCTGCCCTTCCGAGCTACTAAATGGTTTTCGTCCTTGATTTCTGACACGGCGTCTGCCGCAAATATTTTAAAGAGGGATCGAATGGACATTCAGCGCGTACTCCTCCAACAGATCGACACCAGATCACCAGGACTCTCTCTGCAGAAACTGAGGTAGCTTTCACATTCCGAGATACTCAACGACAGAGCAATGAGTCTCGGAAATCAGTTGACAAAGCCGTCAATCCTTCATCGCTGGTGAAGCAACCTCCCTCATTGAGATTGCGCCTTGACAGCGAGTCAGAACCGAATTTCTCCCTCGAGCAATGTTGCATTTTCGGAATTGCCGCGACAAGATCATGAATATCACTTCCTTCTTCGAGCCCTCACGTCCACGACATCATCGATTGTGCCCCCAGATTGAGGCTATGCTTCTCCTTCATCCTGAGTGCAAGAAAGCATGAGAAATGCCGAGCTATATCTTCTTTCTGGTTGCTCACGCCGTAACGCAGCTCTCTCGCCGCACCACACCGCAGCGTCGCGTCTACACTTCACCAATACAGCTCGACCACTTGCGTTCATGCCTAACCAATATAGCTTGAAGAATTACACGGTATACAGCTTACACAGCAAACAGGCATGGAAAGAGGGGAAGTCTTCTGAACGTCTTTTATCCTGGTATTGGCATGGACCTGCCGGCAGTCCAGCGGACACAAAACACTTCACCAAAATAATCCGATCGTTCAGTTTGCTGCCCAACCAATATATATCACGAAGTCATATGATGCAAGAGTTTCTCTGAGCATGCGGCGCAGAATTTCCAGAAGGATCTGGGGGAGCAGATCGTGGGGTTGGTACTGTATCGACCCAGGACTCCGGCACGGCAGAAAGGGAGCCCAGTCACCAACAACTTACCATAACAGGCAACGGGGCACAGCGCATCAGTCCTGTTAGGAGATGTACATCATGGCGAGGTACGGCATCCAGATTCTGTTTTGTCTGGTCGCATTAATGATGGCCTTTGAGAGGGGGACCAGCAACAAGCTGCAGCCAGCATTGAGACCGATTCGCAAGGCGCTGCTCTCCAAAAACCAACAAACAATGTCGCCAAGCGCCAATATTTTTCAGCCAGATTGACGGCAAGTGTAATGAATCTACAGTTGTTAGAATGGAGTTCCTCTTTCGGCGTGTCCGTTTGTCGCTCGTACTTGCAGGTAAGATCTTTGCTTCGCCGCAGAGCTCATTAATGAACGACTTGCCGAACGCGGATACAAACCTTTCTCCATCACAACAATGCAAAAATAGATTCCATTCTACATTTGGGCTCAGTTCAATCCGGCATCAACAATGATTTGCTCCATTTGCTCCCCAATTTTCCGAAATAGTCAAAGCAATTCCAAAAACAATCCCTAATTCTCAGTCGCTCACGTTGAATCCCTCTCCAAAATAGCCCGAAACACCTGACCTATTCTCAGTACGGGTACGCAGCCTCACCTCATCCCAAGTAATCGTGCAAGTGACTCCCAAGGCTGAATCTGCGAGCGGTCCATCCAGCAGGCCCGAATTTACCCAGCCCCCGCAGTGGCCTGGGTGAATGCAGGCGTCTGATTCGGGTTGGTGGGTGAGTGCGAAAGGGGCGAGGCTGCGCTCCATGACTGCGGTTCTCGGTTGGTGGTGATGGTGATGATCTCAGCCACGGCCGCATGCGGCACGAGAGGATGCAAAGGAGAACTACTTATTCGCGCATGCTGTCCTTTGATTTATGAGGCATTGCATTGAGAGCTTGATATAACTTCTTTGACATCTTCCAGATCAAAAAGAAAAATCGCTGTGAACAAAGGAACAAAGAAACTACACAGTTTTTTTAAGCACCAGTGAGACGAGATGGATTCCTCGGTTAGCACCCCCTACTTCCCCTGAATCCTCAACAACAACTAACAGCCAAACAGTTACCCATCATCCCACCGCCGACATACTACAATTCAGAATCACATCGACAATCGTCCACATACGAGCAAATGCTCCAGCACATTCCCACACCACAACCACAACACCTTTCTCCAGAACCCACAGAATCAAAATGGGCACGGCGGTCTCTCTCGTCACACACAAACACCTACGTCCCCTCCTCGCCTCCCCAACCGCAATTAGAATCAGAACCAGAACCAAAATCCAAATGGGCGCGGCGGTCTACCTGCTCTACTCCTTGGCCGCAAGACGAGACCTTCAATTTCACGGAGAGCGCACGGAACTACAGGAATGAGAGTCGGAGGAAGTTTATCCTGTTTGTGGTGGCGATTTTGGTGATGCTGGCGGCGATGCTGGCGATTGTGGGCGCGACGACGCATTTTAGAATTAAGGGGAGCGGGTGTAATATGCAATATTATAATGGAAGTTGGATTTGTGTTTGAGGGGGAGAAAGGGGAGAGGGTTTTGATTTGCATTGCGTGGAGGTGGGAATGGGGGAAATACCCGCGCTGAGGCGCTTGTTTTGCATTTTGTGGAGTACAAAGATGATGTAGATTGTGTGATAGTTGTGAAAATATTCATTGTTCCAACTTAATCTTAGTCTTTGAGCACAGTCTTGTGGTGAGACCTGATGGTGTATAGAAGAAAGTGAAAAGCAAAACATATGAGAAGGAAATCCTGCCCCAGCAGTTGAATGTCCCAGCTGGCTCCGAACAACAAGAGATAATCTACGGAAGTATTCTACCTCATCTCTACCCAGCGATCACATGTTCTCATTCTAGGAACTATTGATCCGCCTCTTCTCTAAAGTCTATCCATCCTCACTTCTTCGGCGCACCCGGTCTGCCTCCAAAGCCCCATCTAATCTGATTCGCAACGTTAATCTGAACGCCCAACTCCTCAGCCCATGCCCACACAAGGCCAGGATTTTTCTGGAACATGCGGCCAGCAACAATCAAATCCAGCTCCTCGCCGCCCATACTGCCCTCTCCCTCGCCACTAATAATTGCCTGCGCCTGCTTGCCGCTCGTAATCGTGCCCACGGCACTAACAAGCAACTTATCGCCGACCGCCTTCTTAATCGTCTTCGCAAAGGGCGCCTGGTATCCTGGACCTCCCTTGATTTTCTGCTCTGGAGAATTCCCCCCAGATGACACGTCTAGTAAATCAACGCCTTTCTCCGCGAGCAAGACAGCTAGTTTGGCCGAGTCTTGCACGGTCCAGGATTCCTGCTCGCTGTGCTCGAGCCAATCCGTGGCACTGAGTCGCAGGAACAGCGGCATGGAATCCGGCATCGCCTTCCTCGTAAGCTCGACGATTTCCAACGTCAAGCGGACGCGGTTCTCAAAACTGCCGCCGTACTTATCGGTCCGTTTGTTGCTAACCGGAGATAGGAAGCTGTGAAGCAGGTATCCATGTGCGTTGTGGATTTCAATGACATCAAAGCCTGCCGTGATGGCTCTCTTTACTGCCGCTCCCCATGCTTTCTTTAAGTCTTCGATGTCATTAAGAGAGAGCTCGACAGGCGTAGCGTGATCCTCATTGTATGCAATGGGAGAAGCACCAAGGACCTTGCTCGGCCAACCGCCCACGTCTTCCGTCGCGAGAGCTCCCATACTCAGCCACGGTGCAACGGTGCTCGCCTTTCGGCCAGCGTGCGCGATCTGGATGGCGATCTTCTGGTTCTGCGAGTGTGCGAACTCGACAATGCGCTTCAGGCCGTACTCGCCTTCCACGTGCTTGTCGCTCCAGATTCCGGAATCTTCGGGCGTGATTCTCCCCTCGGGTGACACGGAGGTGGCTTCGACCACTGCTAAGCCTGGACCACGTGAAATTATGCCGCCTAGATGGGCCATGTGCCACGGCGTCAAATGCCCGTCTTCGGCGGAGTATTGACAGAGGGGGGACAGCATGATGCGGTTTTGGAGAGTCAGACCCCGGATTTTGAGAGGCTGGAAGAGTTTTGGAATGGGCTTGTCATCTGGTTGTGGGTCCGAAGCCGTCCCAGATGGAGGGTCCTGGGCGGGTGTGAAGTAGGAGATCTGGACTTGTTAGAGATGTGAGGTGAACGTAAAGGGCGGGGGGAGACTTACGCCTTTGGCACCCTTATTGGGTATTCCTTCTTTATGGGCGGTTTCGCCATGTTGTTGGGGGACGGCGTGGTGAGTTGACATTTTGAGATAGAGGGGAGCTATGTGTGAGATGAGGTGAGGTAAGGTGTCAAGTGTTCACAAGGTGAGGTACAATGGGGAGAGAAGAGAAAGTTTTCAAGGACTTTTTCAATCTATAGGTTCATGTGTCGATGGCGTCACCCCAAATGCATGGCCTGACGCCAACCGCGAGACTGGTACAGTAGTACGGGATGAACTCACTAAGGCTCTTAGCAAACTGTGAAAAGGAGAAGAGCGGAATGATTGGAAATCTATAGCTCGTAGAGATTGAATTTGCGCAGGATTTATAAGCCGAAAGTGAAAAGTTGAGACGTTGAAGCATGCCCCGCTGAAGGCGTGGTGGGGTAAATTGACCCTATCTTATCATCACCGAGCCGAGAATTGTCCGAAGGTTAAAGCCGAATTACGAGAAGTTTGGTATACTTGCAGAAGAGAATGGCAGGGTCACATTTTTTCAAGGATTGTGAAGGGCGGGTTGGGAGTGAAACGCTTCTTAGTTGGTCTATGCTGAGAAAACTTTTGGGTGTGGGCCAAAACTGACTTCTGATCACCTGCAGTCAGCACTCAAATCCTCTCCGATGAGAACGCCTGATTATTAGTATTCTTGAGAAACTTCATGACATCTGGCAGTGTGATTACATGATCACTTCGTTGGCAACATCCTAGTATTGTAAGCAGAGGATCAATTTCAAGTTTCTGGCTTCTTACCCTCTTCAACTCCTTGAATGGCAAGCAGACGCAGTTCTGCACTCTAACCTCATCACCAACACCACACTCCTTTCCGAGGATTGTGATGCTCTGGACCTTGACTCCGTTCTTGACAATGCTTGTTGTGTGGCTGTTGACTGGTGTCGGTGTACCCTCAACACGAGCCCACGCGCCGATTCTGCTGTTCCAGCCAATGATAGAGTATAGAATACAAGCATCGTGCTTAATCTCTACATCTTCCAGCACAATTGCTTCCTTGATTCTAACGCCAGCACCAACAACAACTCGAGGACCAATTGAGACGTTGGGACCGAGCTTGGCAGTAGGGTCGACGTGAGCGCTTGGGTGGATGAAAACGGGAGGGAGGATATTCGCAGATGGCTTGGCTAACTCTTTGGAACCAGTCTGCATAGCCTTTTGCAGATAGAGAGCATTGGCTGGAACTGCTGAGCCCGCGGTCTTGATTTGTCTCCAGAAATCCTTGGTCTCGTAGACGAAGAATTGCTTGCTGTCTGCCAAATCACTCAATATGTCCTGTTCCAATCGCAACACTTCGTTCTTGGTCTCTTCGTCGTCATCTTGGAAGAAGGAGGATTCGAGGTTCTCGGAGGAGGGGTAGGAGACGAGTCGCGGTCGGTCGGTCCGCTTCTTGATCGCGCTTCGAATGGAGGGGAAGATGCACTCGGTAGAGAAGAGGTAGACGCCGCAGTTTATGAGGTTTGAGATATGAGATTCGGGCTTCTCGACGTAGTGCAGAACTCGGCGAGTGTGTGCATCTGAGACAATGCAGCCGAAGTTGCTAGCAGCATCTTCACTGACCCGGGTGCCAAGAATAACAGCCTCTGCATCCTTGTCCTCAAAGAGCTTAAGCATGTCGTTCAGAGGGAACGAGCAGCAGACATCTGCATTGAGGACGAAAAAGCGCTCGGGCTTGCCTTTCAGAATGGCATCGCGGAAGTGGTAGAGTCCTCCAGCAGTGCCCAAGGCTTGGTATTCTCGTAGGTATACAATCTTGATTTGTGGGAACTCTTTCGAGGCGTCTTTGATGAAGTCGCGGAAGACAGATTCATCGTAGTATCCGATCATGCATACTTCTTGAATGTGGGGTACCTTTGCGATGGCGGTGAGGCAGTGCCAGATGATGGGATGGCCAGCGACTTCGAAGAGGGGCTACAAGCAGATTCTTAGTTGCGTTAAAGTTTGGGTTTTGTGGAGAAGATTCTAACCTTTGGTAGATCCAGGGACAATGGCCTGAATCGAGTTCCTCTGGAAGGCCCGCCGACCTGATTACTCGATTAACAGTGCCCCTTTTCAGAAGTTGTCCTAACAGAACTCACCAGAATTACAGCCTTTGTGGCAGCGGATGCGCCATTCGCCTTCTCTCTATGCGGGATCTGGAGAGACATTGTGCTGGGGTTTGGAGATGTGGTTTTCAATGTTCTGGCTGGCAACGCAAATAACAAGTTGCACTCGTAAACTTCTGGATCTTAGAGCGGAACAAGCCGCGAGTTTGCATGGCACAGGGATTCGAATTTCCACACCAACGAAGCGAACACGTGCCCTCATCCTGAAATAGACAGAAATGCTTCAACTCTGCTTTCAATTCTCCTTATGCTGATGTGATAAATGTGCACGACGTCCAAGTCGGGACGTCGCAATTGGTTTGAGAGCCTCCCAAGTTGCATGTCGCATTCCAGAGATCTGCAAGACGAGTGAGGGTGTTTGCTGTGCGAGTGCCAGCCATTCAAAAGGAAAGGGCCAATTCCTTCTGCCACCCAAGCTGGGTTGAACAGACACAGCGCCCGCCAATTGTTTCCTG
>Ga0302140_10005652_pt1 | contig 15755 bp, 8 predicted proteins | sample I_Bog_E1_1_FD_202095 | JGI IMG/M metagenome (GOLD analysis project Ga0302140, IMG submission 202095) | Peat permafrost microbial communities from Stordalen Mire near Abisko, Sweden - I_Bog_E1_1 | ecosystem: Environmental > Terrestrial > Soil > Wetlands > Peat | place: Sweden: Abisko, Stordalen...
CGTCCCAGTGACTGCGACCGATGGACGGCTTGAATTTCACTTCGGCTCATCCACAGGAAATGTCTGGCTCGACGATGTGCAGCTCTATGGGACGGCTTCCATTCCTCAGACAATCACGTTCCCGGCGCCGGCGAATGTATTGTTCGCTACCACCAATGTTTCGCTCGCTGCGACAGCGAATTCAGGGTTGCCGTTGACCTATATCTCGAATACTCCGGCGGTTTGCTCAATGAACGGGCCCCAGGTTATCACGAATGGAGTGGGCACCTGTTCAGTGACCGCAAGCCAGGCTGGGAACTCCGCGTATCAAGCGGCGACTTCGGTGAGCCAAACCTTCCAGGTTATGATTGCACCGCAATCGATCGTGTTTCCGGCTTTGGCCAACATCACCTATTCAGCAGCGCCCGTCTTTCTATCCTCAACGGCCAGTTCCGGGCTTGCTGTGAACTTGGTCTCGACAACACCGGCGGTCTGCTCAGTAACGGGCAGCCAGGCCAGTCCTGTTGCAGCCGGCGTGTGTTCCATCACCGCAAGCCAATCCGGGAATGCCAATTACAGCGCGGCGCCTCCGGCTGCACAAAGCTTTGTCATTGCGCCTCTGGTCCAAAGCATCGCATTCCCGCCGATTGCAAACCAGGGACTCGGTGGCCTTCCATTGACTGTGAGCGCTCAAGCGAGTTCAGGCCTCGGGGTTGCTTTTGTGTCGAACAGTCTTTCAGTATGCTCTGCGTCAGGAAACGCGGTAAGCCTGCTTGCGCCAGGAACCTGCTCGATCAACGCCACACAGGCTGGAAATTCAATCTATGCCGCGGCGCCGAGCGTAACGCAGAGCTTTAACGTGGTGGCAAACGAACTGTCGAACGGCGGCTTCGAATCAGGTTCGCGGGCTCCGTGGAAATTCAATGTCGTTGAAGATGGAGCGGTCAACGCGACCGCCGCCATCGACCCGGCTAATGCGGCGGCCGGCACTGTATCCGCGATGGTTACAATCCTTTCCGCTGCAACTGCAAACTGGCATGTTGATCTTGAGCAGGACGGACTTGGAATTGACGCAGGAAAACACTATGTCGTTCAATTCTGGGCTTCTCCCAGCGCCGCACGTACGATCCAGGTAGTTGCGCAAGGCGGTTCGCCTTTGTTCGCAAATTACGGAATCAACACTTTGGTTTCGCTCACTCCAGGGTGGAAGCTTTACCAGTTGAACTTCATAGCTCTCGCCACCGCCAGCGATTGCCGACTTGAATTTGACATGGGCAGCACCGCTGGAACCGTGTGGCTGGACGAAGTGCAGTTCTACCCGGTCAACTGAAGGTGCCGGACATTGGTATTCGGAAGAAGAGGCCCCGGAACAGCAATGTTCCGGGGACTCTTCTTTACGAACCGCGATAGAGTGCGAACTATTTTGTCACGGTCAAGGTGAAGCTTTGATATTGGGAGACTTTTGTAGTCGTACCCGTTCCGCCAATCTGAAAAGCGTATGTTCCTGGGGCGGCGGAGCTGTTGGTAATCCCCGTTCCGCAACCGCCGAGAAGCAATGCTGAGGGAAGCGAAAGAGCAATCAGGAGCAGAAGTATCCACTTGTGACGTCTCCTGAAGCTGAAGAAAATCGTCCCAAAAAGAAGGCCGACGGGAAGAGAAAGACCGGCAAGAATCGGAGTGTCAAGGCCCGGTCGAGCATTGCGGGCGGATGACCCACCGCCGATCACCCCGTTGGTGTCAATCGTTACCTGCAAGGTCTGTGTCTGGTTGGCCTGAAGCGTGAGGGAATCGGACGAAAAGCGGCAGGTGACCCTTGCAGGCAGGCCGAGGCACCCAATCTGAAGGGTGTCGGTAAAGCCGCTCACCGATGCGATGGATAGAGTCACGGCGCCATTTTGGCCCGACACGACCGTGAGAGTTGGTGGAGTTGCACTGACAGAGAAGTTGGCAGCCGTCCCGGAGATTGTAACCGGCAAAGATGAAGAGGGTGCATGCAGACCGTCGCCGCCATAACTGGCAATGATCGAGTAGTTGCCGGCGGCCAGTGAGGGTGTCAAGGTGGCTACGCCATCAACATCAAGCTGAGTTGTTCCAATAACCGAACCGCTGCTTGTGAACGTAATAGTCCCTGTGGGGACCGGACCTGTGCTCGAGACTGCGGTCGCAATCAGAACCGATTGCGGTGTGTTGCCGCCGGAAGTGGACGTGGTCAGATCGGTGAGCGTTGGAATGGGTTGAATCGTCTCTGCGAGACTTGCCGAAGTGCTTCCGGAATTGTCGGTGTCGCCTGCATAACTTGCGACTATGTTGTGCACTCCGACGGTCAAGGCGGAATCGGTGAAAGAGGCAGAGCCGCTCGCATCCACCACCGATGTTGAGACCGCCGTGCCGTCAACCGTGAATGTAATGCTGCCCGTGGGCATCACCCCAGTGCTGTTTACGGTGGCGCTGAATTTGACTGAAGAAAGAGCCTCGGCCGGGGATGCGCTCGACGTAAGCGCAACTGTTGTTTTGCCGGCTGTAACGACCAAGGGCAGCGGAGCCGACGTGCTTGCGCTATCGTTGCCATCGCCTCCGTAGGCAGCGACAATGTTGTGAGTTCCAGGCGCAAAGGTAGTCGTAAGAGTTGCCGAGCCGCTTGTTCCTAACGGCGCCGAACCTAGCGACGAAGTTCCGTCGTTGAAGTTGACGGTTCCTGTGGCCGCGACGGTCCCTGACATGGGTTTGACAATTGCAGTCAGCGTGACCGATGTACCGGCGACGGCGGGTGACGGCGCAGCAGTCAGCGTGGTGCTGGTTTGGGTTGTGCTTACAACCTGTGTGACGACATTCGATGTGCTTGGCCCGATGTTCTGGTCTCCAGGATAGGAAGCCGTGATGGAATGCGAGCCTACCGCCAGGCTGGGTGTGGAGAAGCTCACCGAGGCTGAGCCTGCGGCAAGTGTTTGCATGCCTATTTGTTGAGCGCCGTCGAGGAAGCTGATGTTGCCGGTAGGCGTTCCGGTCCCGGGAAAAGTGAGTGTGGCAGTGAAACTTACTGAATTGCCATAGGATGAAGGACTCGGCGTAGAAGAGAGAGCCAGCTTGGAAGTGGCGATTAAGTCCAGAACCAGCGTTGCACTGGTACTCCCGTTGACAAATTTGGTTGGATCGCCGCTATACACGGCGCTGATGGAGTGTGCGCCCTGTGCAAGCGTCGAGGTAGTCAGTGTCGCCACGCCGCCGGCATTGATGGCGATCGTGTTGAGCAGCGTGGTTCCGTCAAGGAACGCTACCTGGCCGTCAAGTGGGACTCCGCCGCCGCCGGAGATCGCAACCGAAGCAGTAAGCGTAACCGAGGAACCGAGAGTTGCTGGGTTCGCGTTTGCGATCAGTGTGACTGCTGTATTTTCGTTCACGACCTGCGTAAATGGCGAAGAGGTGCTGCTGGTATGCTTCGCGTCGCCGCTGTAAACAGCCGTGATGACATGAGAGCCGACCTTGAATGCGGAAGTGGTGAATGTACCCGTTCCCAGCGCGTTGAGAGGGACAGCGGATTGAAGCAAAGTGGTCCCGTCGAGGAACGAGAGCGTGCCGGTGAGCGGCCCCGTGCCTGCTCCGGTGGCTACAGTAGCGGTGATGTTTATGGACTGGCCGAAGTTGGAGGGATTCTGGCTGGAAGAGACGTTGATGGTCGTTGAGTTGACAGGCGGCGCATCTCCGGCAACCACCAGTTGCAACGGGCTGTTGTCCGTTTGCCCATCGATGGTGATGTTCGCAAACAGTGGGTCACCGGTGGTGGTCGGCGCAAATTCGGCTTGAATAGCGCATTGCTCGTCAACCGTCAATGCGACGGAGGTCGAGCAAGTGGTGCCTGTGTCAATGACCAGCGAATTTGCGTCCGCGGCGATCGAAGTCAGAGATAGTTGAGCATTGCCATCGTTTTCAATTGCCAACTGGGCGGCGGCCGAGGTGTTTCCTATCACCGTGGGAGTGGCTATGAAATCCAGCAGTCCCACATTCGACTGGATGGTCTCCACATTCATTGAAAAGTAATTCGCAATGTAGAGGTTTCCGTACGGATCCAGCGTGATGCCCTTGAGTCCATAAAGGGCATTCTGAAGGATTTTTGTCCCGTTGTATGAGTTTCCAACCCCGCCTTTCATGACTGTGGAGATTTTGCCGGTAAGTGCACTGACTTTGCGGATCGATCCGTTCTGTGAATCGGAAATCAGGACGTTCTGAGCAGTGTCAACAGCGACGCCGGAAGGAATCTGCAGAAGCGCGGAAGTCGCGAGGCCGCCGTCGCCGTAGTATCCAGGGGTCCCAGTGCCGGCATAAGTTGAAATGGAACCCGCCGGGGTCACCAGGCGAACCCGGTTATTGGCAGAGTCGGGGATGTACATGTTGCCCGCCGCGTCGAAGGCGACCGCGTAAGGGGAATTCAGTTCGGCGGAAGTCGCCGGGCCTGCATCGCCGGAGTAGCCGCCGGCTCCGGAAGCATTGGTATAGCCGGTCCCCGCAATGCGGACGATGTCTCCGGAAGCGCTGCACGCAACGCCGAAAAGCGAAGCGGTTGAGGCGCAGACCGCACGGATTTCGTGGTTGCCGGTGTCGGCGATAAAGATGTTCCCCGCTGCATCCGCGGTGACGCCCCAGGGATCGTTGAGCGAGGCAGAGACAGCGGGGCCGTTATCGCCCGAGTTGGCGGAAGTTCCGTTCCCGGCAATGGTCTCGATGTTGCCTGTCGCGGCGACGACCTCGCGGATCACATGATTCCCCGTGTCGGCGATGTAGAGATTGCCGGCCCCATCGACCGCGACGCCGGAAGGGCTGTTCAGTTTCACTGAGGTCGAAGAAGCTGGGCCGTCATCGCCTGAGTATCCTGCGGGACCATCCCCGGCGACAGTGGTAATGTAGCCGGCTTGCGGGTAGGAGACTGAGTTCTGAATCGTAGCGCCCTTGCCGGAGCTAACCATGCGGATACGGTTGTGTTGGCTGTCGGCAATGTATAGGTTGCCCGCGCCGTCCAGAGCGACGGCCGAAGGCAAATCCAACCCCGCATTCACTGCGAGGTTGCCATCCCCCACGAAGCTGAACGAACCGTTGCCGGCGAAGAGCTTTTCGTTTCCAGGAGAAAAGACGGCCAGGCCAGCCGTGCCTGTTCCCTGGAGCAGGGAAGTGGCGAGTACGCTGCCGCCTGCATCGAGTAGAACGATGGCGCCAAGACGTTGTCCGGGAAAGAGAGGCTTGAAGGTTATGGATTCCTTGCAAGTCTGGCCGGCTGTGGAGAAATTCGCGCTCGCGCAGGAGCCTGCCGCATCGATGAAGTCGAGCTGCGGCGCTCCGTAGGTCAGCACCTCAATACTGCTGACGGATCCAGTTGCCTGCGCGCTTACGGTGATACCGAGCGTTGAGGAGGCGCCAACTGCAAGCGATCCGAATTGCGATTGGGCTGTGAGGCTCGATGCAAAGAAGGCGAGCAGCAGCAGCGGAAGTAGGCTGAGCTTGATTCCCGAACGGATAAACAGCATTTTCATATAATTCTCTTTCGCACTCATATGGATCATCGCGAGGAAGAGCGCAAGGCTGACGGAGCGAGACCTCGTAGTACGAATACCTTAGAGCTACCTGAGTATATAGAGCCACTTGATTTAACAAACTAGCAATAAGGTGGGATTGTCATACCTTGAAGGCATCTGACGACGGTTACTATTGTTAGGCTGAGGTGAATTGGCGATGATCGGCACCATCGTGGTTGTCGCGATGGCCGGACGTAAGTCCTTTTGTTTTAGAAATGGGCGGTAGCCGATTTCATGCAAGCCCTTTATTTTGAAAGGTTATTTCACGCAACGTGTCTCAGAATCTTTCTCAATTCTTCAGCTGATTTATTAGCTGGCCATCGAGTGGGATTGTAATAACAAGGGGTATCTGGGAAATCACAGCGTCTTCACGAATCTGCTGCACGGATATTGAAGGTGCCTTTAAACTGGAACATATACACGAACTGGACTCACGGAGGCAAAGATGAATACTGTCGCCCATCGAGGCGAGGCGCAGCTATCCCCTGCTCTGGTCACGAGTAAGAGCCATCGCAGAGATATTGATGGACTGCGTGCAATCGCGGTGCTTTCCGTATTGGGATTTCATTGCAACATTCCCTGGTTGAGCGGTGGATTCGTCGGGGTGGATATTTTCTTCGTGATTTCCGGCTATCTTATTTGCGGCATCATTGGCCGCGATATTCAGAAGGGCCGCTTCAGCATCTCCGGTTTCTATGAGCGCCGGTTCAAGCGGATTCTCCCCGCCTTGCTTGCAGTACTTCTTTTCTGTTTCGTCTGCGGCGCGGCGATCTTGTCGCCGATCGAGTTTCATACTTTCGGCATAACATCCGCAGCCGCCGTGACTTCGATCTCAAACCTCTACTTCTTCAAGCGCGGCAATTACTTCATGGCAGATGCCGCATTGAATCCGCTACTCATGACGTGGTCCCTTGCCGTTGAGGAGCAGTTCTATATTGCTTTTCCGTTGCTGATGCTTCTTCTTTCGAAGTCGAAGAGGATACGTCCCTTTACGATTCTCTTGCTGCTTTCCTCTCTGTCTCTGGCACTTTCCATCCGCTCCGAGTTTCACTATCCCGAATTCAACTTTTATCTCCCTTTCACACGTGCCTGGGAGCTAGGCGCCGGAGCCATGCTTGCTCTTTGGGAGGCGGAAAGAAGGCCGCATTTCAAACTGCCCGCCGCCGCTTCTCATATCCTCAGCCTCGCCGGGCTTGCCGGCGTTTTGGCCTGCATTTGCTTCTACAGCCAGGCAATTCGCTTCCCCGGTTACGAAGCACTTCCGCCAGTGTTGGCGGCGGTTCTGCTGCTGGCAACACCTGGAGGCATCGGCAATCGCGTCCTCGCCATTCAACCGTTTGTCGGAATCGGCCTGATTTCCTATTCACTCTATCTTTGGCACTGGCCTTTGCTGAGTTTTGCGCGCATTCTGCTGCCCGGTCAGATTCCTCTTTCCACTTGTGCCATGCTGATGGCCATCGCCCTGCTGATCGCAATCGGCTCGTACCGCTTTATTGAGCAACCCTTCCGCACTCATGCCTACAGGTCAACCAGTCATGTCCTCTGGACATATGGTGGAGCGATTGCCCTCTTCGCGGTCGTAGGAGCGCTGATTTACGTCGACCACGGAATCCCGCAGCGTGTTCCCCCGCTCGCTGGAATTGAGACCCGCGCGGCTGTCGAAACGCACCATCCATGCATGGCCTTCGACGAAACGCCCCGGTTTGCGCTCGAGTGCGCTCCGCCTCCCTCGTCGAAGCCAGCCATTGCGCTGCTCGGCGACAGTCACGCCGAGGCCATGTTCTATGGAGTGAAGCAACTTGCCAGCGACAGCGGGTATAACCTGGTGACGCTTACGCGCGGACACTGCCCGCCCCTGTCCGGATATACCCACGCAATCCCAGTGTTGCGCACGAACGCCCAGTCCTGCGCGCTGTTCAACGAACGCGTACTCAGCTACGTGCTGAGCCGACAGGATATTAAGGAAGTATTTCTGGTGGGACGGTGGCTTGACACCGTGGATCGGTTCGTTCCAAACGGCTCAAAGGAACCTCTCTCCGCCATCTCTTTTGAGCAGAGCGCCGAGAATCTGAAACAAGGGCTCATCGCGGAAATCAGAGCGCTGCAAGCGGCGGACAAGCATGTCGTCTTGATGGACGACATACCCACGCTTCCCTTTGATGCCATGCAGGTGGCGCGATACGACTACATGCCTATCCGCCGCGCTGCGACAGAACTGCTGCTGCGGGGTGCGCTCCCGCACGCGAGCGTGGACGGATCGGGTCGCAACGCGGTGAGCAAAGATGAAATCTCCGCGGAGTTGGACAACCCTTTCTCTCGCCAAGTTCGTTCCATTCAACGCGAGATTCCATCCGTCGATTTTTTTGATCCAAAGGAGGCGCTCTGTAATGCGGACTCATGCGCCTTTGGCGACCAGAGCGACTTTTTTTACGCCGACAACGAGCACCTTAGCCGGATGGGAGCGTTGGTCGCAATTTCCGTCTACCGGAAGAACTTCGGACAGCCTCAAGGAAAGTAGCTCATTGCTGCGGCAACATCTTCGATTCGCGAAGTCTTGATGGGGAGATTTGGGCTGGCAAGAAGTTTCAGGCGGGCGCCTGTTCAACGGCAGGCTGGGAAATTGACGCATGCGGCTCGACGATTGGGACACTGCCGGAAATTGTTTTCGCAAGCTTGCGTCCGACCGATATTCCCCACGATTCAACGGGACGCAGCAGCACTGCAAACAAGTAAGAGCCTGTTGTTGTTAAAGCAAGGGCGACAATTCCCCGTTGGTTTGGAGTAAGCCGCGTGCTCGTAAGCAGGTAGTAAGCCAGTGGCCGCAGGATAAGTAGGTGCACTAAATAGACAGAATAGCTTGCATCGGCCATGAATTCGGCCAAGCGGCACGATAACGCGCGCCTGCATAGCGCCGCGACCTTCCCAATTACCGGCACATCGCCGACAAACAGAACAAATCCCAATGCGATCACAAGGATAATGTCGTGCAAGTCTCGCGAGAAGAACACGAGCAGAAATCCCATGAGGATGGAAGGAATGTGGGGTTTGTGATCAAGTGCGTACCGCCCTGCCCATACCATGCCGATGGCAAACCAGATCAGGCTTAGAAATAAGAGAGACGGCTGGTCAAAGGCTTGCGTCAGACCCAGACCAGGTAGCCCTGCGACATACCAGATAAGTCCCGATAAGATGCAAAACACCGGCCATCCGAAACGAAGCACCAGAAGCATGAGGAATGGGAAGGCCAGATAGAACTGCATTTCGAGACTGATACTCCAGTCCGGAATCGGAAGCGAAGCACAATACCGCGGCAACATCCCATACACGTAGGTGATATGAGAAAGCACATGCTGCCACGAGAGCGGGACGAACAATCCGGGGTCCTGTGCTCTGACGCCGTGCCATATACGATATTTCCCCAGAAGCAGATAAGTAGGAATAAGGAGAAGGTAATAGAGCGGGCTGATGCGCAAAAAGCGGCGGACGTAGAACGCGCACCATGTTCGCCATGAAGTCCACGGCTCCTTTGAAGCTCGCTTCACGTAGTGCCAGGTCATGAGGAAACCGGAAAGAAGCATGAACCCATTGACGGCATATTTAGGGGAGGCGAGCACGGGCACCCAATGCATGCCAGTTTGGCCGAAGACGTGGCCAAGCAATACCCAGTAAGCCATTGCGCCTCGCAATCCATCGAGGGCTGTCAGGCGATCCTGGCTCACCACTGGTTGTCCTGCAGTCATCGAATCTCTCCAAAACTAGACCGGTCTGAGGTGGCCGGCGCTCGACGGGGTCTCCGGGGAAAAGCGACCGCGCGAGATTGGAAGCGCACGGACTGCGCATTCTGGATGGCTCGTTGACAGGCAATCTCCTCGATCGAGAGGCGGCTGACGATGATTGCCAGCAGAACGTATGCCGAGTAATCGACTGGATCCTGAGAAAAACCAAATAGGCCGTCCAATTCGACATTGGCACGCACCATAAGGAAAAGTACGCCGAAAAGAGCGGCATACCCGAATTTCCAAGTAAGGGTTCTCCGGAAGGCGAGCTTCCACGCCGACCCGATGCCGAACATGTAGAGCATCATGAGGGCGACAAAGCCGGCTAACCCATGCTCGGAGAGCGCAGCCACATACTCATTGTGATACCCACCAACAATGTGCTGGGCCAAATAATTGGAAAGCTGATATTCGCCAGGGAGACGGGACGCCAAGTCGCTTTTCCATGACTGGAATCCCCAGCCAAGCAACGGACGCTCAAGAAATTTGGAGATGCCGGCGGTCCACAAATCCCATCGACCCTCGGAAGCCTTGGAGATGACGGACGAAGGAATAAATACGACAGCGCACACGATTGCGCTTAAGCCAAGGACGATCATGGCCACAGCGAAAAATTTCCTCCACGTCGAGTTGCTGCGCATCCACAACACAATGAGCAGAATCAAAGCGGCCAGCACCGGGATGGCGAGCGCCGCCCTGGAACCGGTCAAAAGCGCCCCGATGATGACGATCGCCGCACCCACCGCCCATTTGAATTTCGTCATGGGGCGCAGACAGGTGGAGCAGATGAATGCCAAAATCGCAGTGGCCGGGGTTTCGTTCAGTGCGTATCCTTGCTTTTCGGCGATTCCCTTTAAACCTCGGACTGCCGCGTAAGTCGGGAGCACCGGTCCGAGAATATGCAGGTATGCGTAGATGACGAAGAGGGTGATGACAATGCTGCCGACATACATCCACTTGCCGAGAACCTCCGCAGCAGGTTCGTAACGCAGGGCTCTGGCCATCAAAAGCGAGAAGATCTGGATCAGGATGAGCTTCAGAAGTCCCACAAAGGCGTCCATGGGTTCCTCGGCAACCGCGCTGGTGAGCACGAAGATCAGCCACATGATGCCGAAGACCTTCATCATTTGCAGTTCAATGGCGGTGAGCGGTTCGCCGAACATGCAAAGCCCCATCACCACCGCGGCACCCAACATGGCGGGACGCATCACCGGGCCGACTGCATCGGGCAGAACGACAAACGCCGGCCAGTAGATCGCAATGGCGAAAGGAATCGCCATGGCGAGAAACCGCATGATCAGGTTTGCCACGCCCTCGTGCTTATTCATTGCATACTCGGACTTCGTTAAAATCGGTTCTCATTGTGACCCACTCCGGCGAAAGGATTGCCGTCCAAAAAACACTGTTCCACATCAGGACTGAAAGATGCGCGAAAACAGACCGCGACTCGATGAAGCACGCTTGGGACGAATATCGGCGGCCTCGGGCTGCTCAGGCAGAGCGCTGCCGTTAAAGATGCGAAAAGGATTGTCGATGCACAACCGGTCGGCCGTCTCCTGTCCGCAGCGCTTTTTGATGGCCGCGTGCGCGGTCGACATGGCGGGCGGACGGGATTTAATGCTGTGGGCGTCACTCGCGACAAGATGAACCCAGTTTTTCTTGAGCAACTGCTGAGAGACGGACATTGCTTCAGGGCCGAAGCGTCCGCTGAGAGAACCGGCGGTAATCTGGATCAGGCAGCCGATACGGAGCCACTCGGCGAGTCGATCGGGCTCAGTTGCCAGGAGTATGTTGCGCTCGGGATGAGTGATAATCGGGACGACTCCGTTACCAATCATTTTGCTCAGCGCGCCGGTGATGGAACGTGGAATGCCGAAATCGGAAAACTCGACAAGAAGGTACCGACCCTTGTTGATAGTGAATTTGGAAGGATTCTTATCGAATTCGATAAGGTTCTCTTCGGAAAGATGGAAGTCGCAGCCGAGGGCTAGTGTGATGCGATCGGAGAGGTGCTGGCGAAGTTCGACGAGCCTCTCATTGTTCACCTCCGCGTTGAAGTTGTATTGAGAGTTGGCATGCGGAGTGGAAACGATATGAGTAACGCCCTCGGCAATGGATGCCTCGGCGAGAAGAAGCGACGCCTCAATATCTTTAGGGCCGTCGTCGACGCCATGCAAGAGGTGATAGTGGATCTCAACCATAAATTCTCTTCCGATCGATCCAGGTCTCTGACCGCGTAACTTAAGATGTTGAAGTTCGAGGTATCCCGGGTCTCAAGATCAAGACCTGGGTATCCAGACTTGTACATGATCAAGCGGTCAGAAACATGGATTGCAGTACTCTAAATCCAGTTGCCCTCGAAGAGTCCGATGTGAGCGCAACTGAATGGTGGTCAAAGTTGTGAGACGCGCTTCTGGGTAGACTGTTTCATTTTCATCTGCCCAGTCAGATCGAGCACGGCGTATGGAAGGTCCGGCTCGTCGAGCTGCTCCACATCGGCATATCGATGTGCAAGGATCAGCAGATCTATGGAGGAGGTGGCTTCTTCGATGGAGCTTACCAGGAGACGGGAGAGATGAGGAATGCTCCCGTTAATGTACTCCTTGTTTGCACCGGTGAGGCGCGCAATGCTTACGTTGGGATCGTAAATGCGAAGTTCGATCCCTTTGCCGATCAATTGTTCCGCAAGCTCGACGTAGGGGCTTTCGCGCAAATCGTCGGTATTTCTTTTAAAGCTGAGGCCGATCAGGGCAACACGCCTGGCGCGTGAATCCAGAACCGCCTGCAGTGCGCTTCGAACCACAAATGCATTGCTGTCAAGGATGCCGCTCATCAGCGGAAGCTCGATGTCGCAAAGGCGGCCGGCGTATTGGAGCGCGCGCACATCCTTGGGGAGGCATGAGCCGCCAAAGGCAAAGCCAGGACGCAGATAATTTGCGGAGATGTTCAGCTTGGTGTCTTTGCAAAACACCTGCATTACAGCATCGCCGTCGATGCCCATATGGCTGCATACGCGGCCAATTTCATTTGCGAATGTCGCCTTTAATGCATGATAGGCATTGCTGGCATACTTGACGAGTGTCGCCTCCGCTGCCGGGAGAACGTAAACAGGCGCCTCGATTTCGGAATAGATGGAGCGCAATGCGGCTTCCGCGCCGGGGCTGGCGGTTCCGATAAGAGTGAAGGGCGGGCCCTCGAAATCGGCAATCGCAGTGCCTTCACGAAGGAACTCCGGATTGACACAAAGGTCGACGAGGCCAGGCGCGTTGAGTTCAAACAGTTCTTCTACATCGGCCAGAACGGTTGGCAGAATGCTGCTGCGGATCGCGACAATCTGCCGCCGTCCGAGGGAATGCATGGCTTGGGCAATCTGGCCGCAGGCATTGAGGAGATGCCGGGAATCGATGTGCCCGTTCCGTTGACTGGGAGTAGCGACCGAGACAAAGCAGACGTCTGACTCGCGCAGCGCGGCTTCAACATCGTCGCCGACGCGAACCAATCCTTTTTCGTTTGCCTGGGATAACATTTGCTGCAGTCCCGGCTCCACAATCGGAGCAATTCCCTGGCGAAGGCTTTCGAGCTTCTGAGGGTTGATGTCGACGCCCCACACACGGTGACCGCGCGAAGCCAGGGACACCAGAGATACAGTTCCGACGTATCCCAGACCAACAACTGTGATATTCATTCGTATCCTCCAGACACGGATGCGACTCGGGAAATGACCGAGCCTTTGTTCGCCTTCAAGACGCGTACTTTTGGTTGTAGCGGGTACGCTGAAATATCGAGCAAGCCGCTACGGCTGCACCTGCCGCTACCTTTTTTCAGGCCTAACTTGCAAGTGCCGAAGCTTCAACGACTGCGCTGGACGGCCCAGCGAGTTTCCGAGAACTCATGGCGTAAAGCAGCAATTCAGTGCGGCTGGAAACGCCTAGTTTATCGAAGATCCGGAATAAGTAGTTCTTGACGGTATGTTCGCTTAGTTTAAGGTTTTGAGCAATCTCACGATTAGAGAAACCCTCCATCAGATTCCGCACCACGTCTTCCTCGCGCTTGCTCAGGAGGTTGGCGCCCAACTCATTGACCACGCGCAACGGAGCGGGCTGCGTATAAGAATTTTCGAGGGCGCTGAGCATCCAGATCAGTTCTTCGGATGAGGCCCAGACTTGTCCGTTGTGGACGCAGTAGATGGACTTGCAGAGGAGGTTGAATTCGGCGGCGTTTTTTGGAAATACGCCTTTGGCGCCTGCCCGGAAACACTCGACCACAACATCGTGCTCGCGCTGGGCAAGAAGCACAACGGATCGGACCGACGGGGCGCCCTCGCGAAGGCGGCGCAGAATCCTGTTGCAATCGTAATCGGCTCCCTGAGCATCGTAGTCAATGAGGCACACGTCGATCGTATGATTTCGAAAGGCTTCTGTGACTTCCTCTTCGGAAGTAGCGTGCGCAACAACCTGGATCTTTTCCCTCTGCGTGAACCCCGAAATCAAAAGCTCGGAGATCAGGCTTCGAGGGCAGATCACAAGAATCTTGATTATGCTCTCCATTTAGTCACCTCGGGCAACTTCAATACGGTGATCGAAAAACTGTTTCAAATCCATACTTCGGTCCTCTGGCTTTTTGCAAAATAAACAACTGCGGAAGCTCGTCGGGACCTCAGGAAACCACGAAACTGGGGGAATTCAGAACGATTTTATTCGGTAAAGCGGTGTAGGTAGCGAGACCATTTTACGCCAAAATCTCGAATGCCGTCAAGAGGAAAAATGTCTCCCAGATATTGGTATTGGGTCAATTCTCCTGTTGTTTCTCGCGTGCCGAGGAATTGTCCGATTCGATCTGCCTCCCTTCACTGCTTGTGCGTTGCTGCGTGGATTACCGCGTTTCTCCGGATAATCTGCCAGTCCAGGCTTCTGCAACCGGAGTGGAGACGGAGACACTCAAGTCGGCAGGCCAGAACGCCGCGGCAGAGTCTGTGCTTTTAGCTTTCAGGTCCGCAATATCGACCTCCACGGAAAAAGCCCGCATAATCGATTCAACCGCGACGACTACACGCTGGGCGCCTTTTTTCCGGATCAAGACTCCCTCGAGACCGGCGAGGCTTCCGCGGCAAATGATCACATCGGCGCCGCTCGCTATGAAAGGATGAGGTTCCGGATTAGCCTGGTGCAAGCCCGAGCGAAGAATTGCAATTTCCGAGTCCCTAACCGGGATGTGCTGCTTTCCGTTTCCTACAATTGAGTGAACTCCCGGAGTCGACAACACTGTGCCGCGAGCGCCGCGATTCATCTGAACAAAGACGTAGCCGGGAAAAAGAGGAAGTTCGATGGTCGTCACCGGCCGCTTTTTCCAATGCCTCTCGGAGTAGTACACGGGGAAGAAGACGTCCAATTCCCGTTCCCTGATCCGCTCCGCAACGCGTTTCTCGTGACGGGGAGCGGTCCAGATGGCGTACCAGTGCAGGTCCTCGGTGGAAAGGAGGAGAGATTCGGCGGGATTTAATTGCATCGACTACCTCCTTCACACCTGCCCACGTACTGTTAAGCGAGAACAGCTCTCTACTCTTCGTCACGAGCAACATAGATTCAATTCCTGCAAGAGTGGCAATGACGCACTTCTTCTTAACAAAAACCAATGCGTACTTTTCACTCTGACGGGACTTCCGTGGGACGTCAATACCACGACGGTAATCGCAACTGGTACTCAGGTGCGATTGCCCCCCGAGGACATGTCCAGTTGATCTGAATCAGTACATAATAAGCACTTTATGACATGTATATTTGTATCAGGTTGGCTGCCGGTTTTCACGAAAATTAGAGACTAAGGTGCCTTGATGTCAACGCAGCGGCCCCTCACATTTCGCAATGAGAGAGAAACAGCCAGATTTACTCGCAAAAGAAGGGAATGCGGACGAACGAAGTCGCGTGCCGCCCTGGAAGCCACTGAAGAGAAATAGTGGGAATGTATTGCACAAAAGTTTTGTCTTAGCGTTACTTTCAGCCTTTTAGAGAATATAGTATGTACATGAAACTACCTATCCGTGTCATCGGACGGCCTTTACACCCAGGTTGTCTTATGGGGTGGATACAGAATTCAGGATTTGTGGATTGGGAAGACAGGAAGATTGGCGGGAGACCCAGGAGGGGTCCCCGAAACTCTCTACCTGGCGGCGAGAGATGGAGCGATTGAGAACCGCCCATTGCTAACGTGACTTGAGTCACGTGGATAAGGGCTACGGGATGTGAAGATTTCCATCGGGTAGCCGATAACTAAATTAAGTCTTTTGCTTTTGTGAACAACAAGGGACTGAGGCGATACATGGGGGAGACGATGACTCAGAGAAAACTTCAGACCGTCACCACGCGGTTGGAATTCGCTTCGGTTGCGCATGTTGCCGGTCGTTTGAATTTGCCGGCAAGCAGTTCGAAGGGTGCGCTGACGG
>Ga0302140_10005655_pt1 | contig 15750 bp, 10 predicted proteins | sample I_Bog_E1_1_FD_202095 | JGI IMG/M metagenome (GOLD analysis project Ga0302140, IMG submission 202095) | Peat permafrost microbial communities from Stordalen Mire near Abisko, Sweden - I_Bog_E1_1 | ecosystem: Environmental > Terrestrial > Soil > Wetlands > Peat | place: Sweden: Abisko, Stordalen...
TGCATTGATGAATATCTCTGATAATATGGTGTTCTCACTGATTTGCCCAGTCATCTCAGCAAAATACATGGGATGGTTCGTTAGAACTAGGCCTGGCTTTACTAGATCATCAAGTTCCTTGATAAGGACAGGTAGAGGGGTGCCTTCCATTGGAGGCTCCTGTGGCAGTTGTTCCTTTAGGAAGCCAGGGGAAACATGAGGGTTGATTGGGGATTGGGAGATGGAAGCAAGGGTTGAGGAAATATAAGTCAACATTTGGGAACCGATGTCTTTGAGGATTTGGGAGTTGTAATAGGGGTTCATTTGGGAAGGATATGATTTTTTAAAAAATTTATTGGGGATTTGATTTGAAGTTCAAGTGAGAAAATTCATCTTCTTAAATGAAATTAAATTTATAAGGCCTGAATAAACTATTTTAAATTATGAACAAATCTCCACAAAAAATTGAGAAAACCCTCTCATTGCAACTAAAATCTTCTTTTAATAAAACCTTTGCGTTTAAACCAATGAAAACGACAGATTTCTCGATGCAAACAGAAAACGGTTTTTGACTTTTTCTCAGGAAATTTATTTTTTAAAATTTTATTTTGGTCTAGTCACACCCCCTCCTTTCTGTGATGAAGACATTGAAAGCCTCGGTATTTACAAAGAACCTCATCATTTCCCCTCAATTACGGCCAAACCCTCCTTTCCAGCCAAAATCACCTCACAACCCAGATTAAATGTTATTGAAATCCCGGAATTAATAAAAAATCCTACAGAAAAGACAATAAAATCATTAGAAACTGATAAAAACCTAATAAAAAATATTGAAATCAAAACACCATTTGAGAAAATCCAAACAGCTAAGAACCTTTACCTCGATGATTTCCAAAGCAAAATTATCAATGATTTGACCTTTTTTAATTCAAGCAAAAGCCTGTTAAATAATAAAACAGTGATATCAAAACAAAACGTTTTCATTAAAATGAAGAGTTTTCTCGAAGATCAAATTTCCTTAAAAATCTCCGAGGTTTTTGCCCCAACAAGTTTCTTTCGATTTATATTCAATTTTATCATCCTTCTATTAACAAACCTCTACTTTATTTTGATACCCTTTGAGATTTCCTTTAATGTTTCCCTCAGTTACGAGATTATGGGAAGCAATTTGTTCAATAGTTTCGCCTTGGCCATGTTTCTATTCGAAATCTTCCTAAATTTCAATACTTTTTATTATTCTCAAGGCGAATTAGTCGATGACTTCCAAGCTATTCGCCTAAAATACTTCAAAAATCTCAATTTCTTCAAAGATTTCCTCAGTCTGACTTATTTATTTGCTTCGCTTTTTTCATATGACATACAAAAGTTCTCTATTTTTGGCCTTTTGTTCTATTTCCGAGTGAAGAACTGCGCTTGTCTCCAGAAGAAAATAGAAGATTTCTTAATTCTCGATAGAAAAACCATAAAACCTCTCGCTTTGATCCAAATTGTTCACAAAATCCTCCTTTTTGTTCATATCTCAGCTTGTTTCTGGTATTTAACAAGCGATTTATCTAAAAATCATGAGCTATTGAATTGGATTGATTGTTCAGGTCTTTCCAATGAATCTTTGGCTCTGAAATACTTTGAATCCTTATATTTCATTAGTTTCTTTACTAACAATCGTCTGAACAATCAAAAGAACCCAGAATTAAATACTTTGGAACGCGGGTTTTGCCTGATTTTCAGTCTATTCACATTGACACTATTCGCATATTTCCTTAAAGAAATGATATTTTTCAGCTTCGATTCGACGATTTCACAACTTTCTAAGCGGAAACAAATGAAACAATTGTCACGATATTTCAAAGATGAGAAAATTGATAAAAACCTCCAATTCAAGATAAAATCCTACTTCGTATCTCAATTCAAGAAGGAACCTCCCTCTTTTCTGGAACATGACCCTAGGAAACTGATAAATCTCTTATCTCCCCAATTAAAGGAAGAGTTCTTTCTGAATCTCAATAAGTCTTTATTCAAGTCAGTGCCTTTTTTACAACAGAATTTTTCGAAATTTTCATTGAAAGAAATACTACATTTGATTAAGGAAAACAAATTAGCACCAGGAGAAGTTATTTATAAGGAGAAAGATATGATATTTACACCTAAACTGCATTTTATTAAGGATGGAGAGGTGGAGCTTTATAGAGATAATATGCAAAGCAAGAAATCCTTGAAAATATTGAAGAGTGGGGATTTCTTCGGTGAAGTCTCATTCTTCAAAAACACACTAAGAGAGACTTTTGCTCGAGCTTTGAGCAATTTAACAATATTTTCATTAGATCGCAATGAATTCCTCAGAGTTCTAAAGAATAATGAAGAGGATTTCGAGACCTTCTGCATGATAAGAGATAAAATTCAAGTTTATGAAAATCATAAAGATATTCAAGTGAGTTGTGTTTCTTGTGGGAGATTCAGCCATTCATTTGAAGAATGTCCGAAGATTATTCTCACATTTGATAAGAAGAAGATCCTTAAAAACTATCTTTTGTTGAGGAGAAGCACCCAAGATAGAAACAATTATAAACGGAAGATCAATAAAAATTCTAATGCTAGAAAGAATTTCCTCAAGAACCTATCAGCATCTCCCAAAGAAGGTCATAAGAATGAAGAGGAGGAGTTCTTTCCGGATTCAGAGAGCTCTGAAGAAAATATACAGGAACTCATTCTGAGAAACTCATTTGTGAGCATAAGAAAAGAAAAGAAGAAATTTTCAGATTTGATTCTTGAAAAGGAAGGACAATTGTTTTCTAGCGGAGAATTTGAACTAGTGAAGAGTTATAACAAGTACTTTCCGCATAATAACGTGGAAAACGTATTGAACATGGCTAATGAAAGAAGACAAAAAATAATTCATTTTCATCAATACGAAGAAGGACCCTCAAAAACTTACTCTGCTCCAGTGAAGTTTATTAACAAGAACCCCAATTCTGAAAAAACTTACAACTCCACAATCTCAAGAGGTGGTAACCAATTAAAATTAAAGGCTGCCTATATGAAAATCCGAGCGTTTCTTTCAAACAACTACTAATTATATTTAGTTAAAAAATAAAAATTTGTATCAAAACTGAAAAATATCCAGATCTCAAAAAACTATATCTTTCTCTTAAACACCCCCAAACTATAAAAAAATACACATCTCGTGATTTTTTAAATCTTTCACACCATCATCAAAAAATGGCAGAACCTCAACCCCAAGAAGCACCACCAAAGGAGAAGCGTGGCTTCGGTCGTGGCGGTGCAGGCGGAGATCGTGGCGGTCATGGCGGCGATCGTGGCGGTCGTGGCGGCGATCGTGGCGGTCGAGGCGGTAAAAGAGGAGGTCCTCCTCGTAAACGTGAAGAAGAAGAATGGATCCCAGTGACCAAACTCGGTCGTCTCGTGAAGGCAGGCAAAGTGGGTCAAATTGAAGAGATCTTTCGTTTTTCCATCCCCATCAAAGAAAGCCAAATTGTCGATTATTATTTCAAGGAAAAGCTAAAGGATGAGGTCATGGAGATCAAATCCGTGCAAAAACAGACCCAAGCCGGTCAAAGAACCAGATTCAAGGCATTCGTAGTGGTTGGAGACACAGATGGTCATGTAGGTCTCGGGTGCAAATGCTCTAAAGAAGTCCAGGGAGCCATCAAAGGAGCCATTCTAGATGCCAAGTTGAATCTAGTCCCAGTTAGAAGAGGGTATTGGGGCAATAAGATAGGGAAACCTCATACCGTACCTACCAAAGTCACAGGGAAAGGAGGATCGGTTAGAGTCAGACTTATCCCAGCTCCTAGAGGAACTGGTATTGTCGGAGCCCCTACTCCGAAGAAAATTTTGCAATTCGCAGGAATTCAGGATTGTTATACGAGCAGTCAAGGTAACACCAAGACAAAGGGGAACTTCTTGAAGGCAACCTTCGCGGCACTCGAAGAAACGTATATGTACTTGACACCGGATATGTGGGGAGAAACCAGAGAAGAACCCACTTTGATCGATATGCATTCGAAATGGTTGAATGCGAAGGATGAGAAGTAAAAAGAAGAATTTATCAGAGTTTAAACGAAAGAAACAAAAAAAAATTGTTTGAAATTTCAACATAAAACATATTTTTTAGGTTTTTTAGGGTTTATTTTTCATTTTTCTCACAAAAATTAAAATTTTTGAAAATGGGTTTTTTTTATATTCAAATGGGTTTTTGAGTAGGTGTTTATTTTTATTTTTTAAAAATTAAAAGAGGATATATTTAAAAAAGTTGGTTTTTTTTTCCTAAAAAGTTTTCTTTTTTTTTGCATAAAGAAGAAGTAGGTTTTTTTAAAAGATGGTCATTTTTGAAAAATCCAGTCTTAAAATCTCAAGAAAAATGGAAACAACAAAAATTAATGAAAATAAAAAGGAAATACTCTTCCAATGATGGATCTATATTCGAAAATTTCTTCATGACTTGACATCAGGAAGAAGTTTCCGCAATTAGCATTGAAAAGCCTCCTTTAAGCAAATTTGTTCTATTTTTCAATGTATTTTTCTTGTTTGTCTCCAGCTTCTATGCTGCGAATTTCATGGTATGTCATGTTCTTGGTGATTTATCTACTGAAAGTAACTCGGTTAGTTGTGGTAGAAAAAGCCTCCTCCTCCCAAACTAAACCCTGAAAGTATTGACATGGTTTTTTTTTAGGTATATTTTGAATTGAATTTATGAAATCAACGTAAAAAAATTCACATTTTAAAATTAATTTATTTATTTATTTATTTAGAACAAATAGGCTTCTCTTAACAATTAAAATCTATACAAAAACAAAAATCCAAGTATTTTAGACTTATGAACAAACAATTTCCAGAAAAATTTGAGAAAACCCCATCATTGCAACAAACTCAATCTAACGATCAGAACTTTTCGTTTAAAGTGAAGAATACCAATTTCCCATTGCAAAACTATAACTGTTTTACATTTTCCCATTAAATTAATTTTTATATTTATTTTCTTAGTAACCCCCCCTACTCCTTTCTGCGATGAAGACATCGAAAGTCTTGCAATTTACAAAGAAATCCACAATTTCCCCTCAATTACTGCCAAACCCTCCTGTCTAGCCAAATTAAATGTTATTGATGAGACACCTGAATTAATAAAAAACCATTCAGAAACTATCAGAAAATCCTTGGAAAATGAGAAAAACCTCATTAAATGCACAGAAATCAAAAATCCAGCTGAGAATATCAAAATTAGAGCCAAAATAACGAAAATCGACGATTTTCAAAGCAAAATAATCAACGATTTGGCCTTTTTTCCTTATAATCAAAGCTCAAAATCAAAATCAACTTTTTTTATTAAAATGAAGAGTTTTTTCGAAAATCAAATTTTTTCAAAAATCTCAGAGGTTTTCGCACCAACAAGCTTTTTCCGCTTTATATTCAATTTTCTTGTCCTTCTATTAACCAACCTCTACTTCATGATCATACCCTTTGAGATTTCCTTCAATATTTGCCTGAGTTACGAGATCATGGGAAACAATTTGTTCAATAGCTTCGCTTTGGCCATGTTTTTACTTGAAATCTTCTTAAATTTCAACACTTTTTATTATGCACAAGGCGAATTAATCGACAACCTCCATACGATTCGACTGAAATACCTCAAAAATCTCAATTTCTTCAAAGATTTCCTCAGTCTGGCTTTCTTATTCGTCTCGCTTTTTTCACAAGGCATGCAAAAGTTTTCCTTTCTCGGACTTTTGTTTTATATCAGAACGAAAAACTGCTGTTATCTTGAGAAGAAAATACAGGATTTCCTAATACTCGACAGAAAAAACATCAAATTCATCGGTTTGATCAAAATTATTCTCAAAATCCTCCTTTTCGTTCATATCTCAGCTTGTCTCTGGTACTTAATAAGCGATTTCTCTCAAAATCATGAGCGATTTAATTGGATTGATTCGGCAGGTCTTTCAAATAAATCCTTGACTTTGAAATACTTCGAATCCTTATATTTCATTAGCTTTTTCACTAACAACCGTTTAAACAATCAACAGACTCCTGAGTTGAATACTTTTGAACGGGGTTTTTGCATGATTTTCAGTCTCTTCACTTTGATAATTTTCACATATTTCCTTAAGGAAATGATGTTTTTGAACTTTGATTCCACGCTTTTAAAGATTTCTAGGTTGAAACAAATGAAACAATTATCGCAATATTTCAATGATGAGAAAATCGATAAAAATCTCCAATTCAAAATAAAATCCTATTTCAAATCACAATTCTCTAAGGAACACCCGTCTTTGGATGAACATGACCCCAAGAAACTCATAGACCTGTTATCGGTGAAATTAAAGGAAGAGTTCTTTCTTAATCTAACTAAGTCTTTATTCAAGTCAGTTCCTTTTTTGCAACAGAACTTTTCTAAATCAACATTGAATAAAGCACTCATTTTGATCAAAGAAAACAAACTGCTATCGGGAGAGGTCATTTATAATGAGAAAGATATGATATTTCCACCGAAATTGCTCTTTATTAAAGATGGAGAGGTAGAGCTTTATAAAGATAATGATCAATACAAGAAATCATTGAAAATATTGAAGGGTGGGGACTTCTTCGGGGAAGTTTCATTCTTCAAAAACACACCGAGGGAGACTTTTGCTAGAGCTTTAACTAATTCGACTGTATTTTCATTAGATCGCGATGAATTCCTCAGAGTTCTGAAGAATAATGATGAGGATTTCGAGACCTTCTGCATGATAAGAGATAAAATGCAAGTTTATGAAAATCATAAAGATATTCAAGTGAGTTGTGTTTCTTGTGGGAAATTTGGCCATTCAATTGAAGAATGTCCGAAGATTCGTGTAACATTCGATAAGGAGAAGATCCTTGCGAACTATCTTGCGCTAAGTAGAAGCAAACAAGATAGAAACAATTATAAACGGAAGATCATTAAAAAAAATAATGCTCGGAAGAATTTTCTCAAAAACCTCTCAGCATCACCAAAGGAAATTGATAATAATGAAGAGGAGTTCTTGAAGGCAGTAGAGAACACGGAGGCAGAAAATACAGAGGAACTCATTCTAAGCTCATTGACGAGCACAACCAATGAAAAGAAAGATCAGTTTTATGGGGAATTTGAACGAATGAAGAGTTATAACAAGTACTTCACGCACAATAATGTTGAAAACGTGTTGGACAGGGCAGGTGAGCGGAGACAAAAGATAATTAATTTTCATCAAAACGATGAACCCTCAAAAACTTACTCTGCTCCTGTGAAGTTTATTAACAATAACCCCTCTTCGAAAACCTTTAGCTCTGGTATCTCAAGAGGCTGTAAGCAAATAAAATCAAAGACTGCCTTTAAAATTCGTGCATTTTTAGGCTTAAAGCCAAAAAATACATTCTAATTTATAAGGGATTTGGAAACCGTAATGAGAAAAAAATTTAATTAAAAGAATTTTTTTTAAGTAAAAAACAAAAAAAAAATTTAATTAAGTTTTTTGTTGTCATCATATTTTAAAAATTTTTTTTTTTTAAAAACATTATTTGTTTTTTAAAAAAAAAATTTAATTTTAAATATAAATTTTTTTCAATTGGATTTTTTCAAATTTTTTTTTTTAAGAGAGCTAGCTATCCCTGATTATTATCTTTTTACTTTAAATTTCATTTAATTTTTTTTCTTCAAATTTCATTGGGACGCGCCCCATTAAAAAAAAAAACTTCTAATAAAAATGATTTTTGGACTTAATTTAAACCATATGGTTAATCAAAAAATCTTGAAATAAAGCACCTGCTCTCGTTATAACCATTGCAATTAGAAAACTGAAATGAATATTTTTCAATTTTTTTTCGATGAAGAATTTTTTCATTTTATAGCACAAAAAACTAACATCTGTGCTGAAAAATATCTGGAATATCTCATAAAATAAAATGGGAGGAAAAACACAATCCAAAGTTTTTCGATGGAAGAAAGTAGATGGTTCTGATATAAGAAATTTATAAGAATAATACTTTTCATAGAATTGGTGAGACTTACTTTGAATATCACAGGAATTTATTAATTAGTTTTGTCAAAAAAATTGATTTCAGAAATAATTTCAAATTATCTGTTTTTTAAATTCGCATTTTAAGATTTTAAATTTTGTTCTGTTCAAAAGAGGTTAAACTACAATTACGCTATATGAATCTCTGAATTAAATCAAATTCAATTTCTTCCTTGATCCCTCCTTGCTAAAATGTAAACCCTCTAAATTTTCTCTAATAAACAAACCTTCATTTGTGCCTTCAACAATTTCCTTGTGGCCTGTGGCAGATTTCCCAACTTCTTCTTCAATTCCTTCACTGCCTCATCCATAGGTGAGCTTTTACCAAAAATGCTGCTGGTTCTAATATCTTCTCTTTTCTGGAGTCTACTCATCCTGGCCTTGTCCAAAGCTTGAAATTTGGCTTGTCTACTTGCTTCCTTGAAAACAAACACTACTTTTTAACAATCCCGCCTGTTCTTTCGATTAAAAAATATATGGAACCAAGTCTTCTGCGCCTAATTTCTTCGGAATTTCAAACCCAAAATTGTGGACCTCGTTTTTCCGAATGTTTTCATGTTCGATTTCTTTTTTTTCGGTTCTGAACTTCTTCCTTAATAAACAGTTAATCTCATAATCATCTTTCCATTGATCCTAAACAGAGAAAGAAGTAAAATAAAGACTTTTTTCTTTAAAGGGGACTTGCTTCTCGAGTATTTCGCCTAATCTTCCTTTTTCCTCATCCCCCTTTATGATATCCTGTTGTTGATGTTCCAATTGATAGAACTTATCAGTTCTGATCTTTTCAATCTCCTTTTTATCTCTCAGGAACTCAACATCAGTGGCATCTTCAGTTCTGAACTATTTTATTTAAATCCATAAAATTTTACAATTTTCTATTATAATTTACGATTTTATGAGCTCCTAATATGAACTTATATTCAGTGTTCTCAGGATCCGTCCTCACAACGATTTTATTGCCACATAAATGACAATCCATAGCAAATTCCCAGATTTTCGTGGTCAGATATTTCCCAACTTTTCATTTCAAAATTAACAAATTATCAAGACTTTTCTAAACGAAACCTTGTTTCTTCTCAGCGTTGAAACGAACCCCTTTGCCAATCATTTCATTGCATTTCTCACAACGGATATGAAAAGGCACTTCAAAACGAATCACAAGGATCCCCTGGTCGATTTTCTTGGCTCTTTTGCCTAATGGATGCGAGTTTTGGAATTGGTTAAGCGATCCCTATTAGATCTAATTAGAAATTTCATTGGAAAAGATTAAAAAGACCTTTGAAGGATCCCAATTCTTAGGGTAATAAAAATTGTCTGCCCTTGCGGCAGCTAGAGAACTCATGAATTTATTTGATTAAAAATAGGAAATTTATTGAAATTTTTTAAGAGACTTTTGAGAAATTCAAATGATATTTCAAATTCTGGTTCGAGTTCGAAAAATTTAATTAAGAATCCCATAAAATTTAAAAATTTCTTTAAATTTCTTAACATTAAAATTCATAAATTCGCATAAAACTCTGGTTTTCCCGACTACCCCCTTTTTCTCTTGGAACCCCCATCAAAACCATCGTCTTCCCCTTGAATTCCTGCATTTTGTCCGGTTTTTATGGCTTTTGTGTCTTCTTAAAAATCAACAAATCTTGGAAAATCCTCAGGGATTCGAATAAAAAATGTGAAAATGGCAGGATTCGTTCTAAAACTGCGGAATTAAAGACGGAACTCAAAGGCGAGGCCTCAGAAATAATTCTTTGGAAAATTTCATTAATAAGATATTAATTATTGGTCTATATTTAAACTCTATCTAGGATTAATAATTATAATATATTTCTAATTTTTTGCAAAAAAAATCAAAATCCGAGGGAAAAACACACCAACTCAGACCAAAACCCGAAAAATTCGCATGACAGATTCAGACGAATCCTTTGACCAGGCATCAGCCTCCGAAGACGATTATAAGCCAATGAAGCCATCTTCACGTTCTATGCATCTCAGAGATCGCAATAAACGCAGGTACACCCTATTCCTCTCCATTTCATTTGTCTTTTATTTAAACTGCCCTAATAAATTTATTCAAATAATATTTACAAAATTAAAATTTTAAACAGCTACCGAGAACTCGAGGCCAGCGATCGTGGCAGTGATGAAGACGGGCCAGCCAAGAATCTGCCCGGACAAAACCCTGGTGAGATGGGTATCTTGTTAGACAACCAAGGCCAGCTGATGGAGAATTCCGAACAGACGAAAAATGATGATAGCACGACACAATATGAAGAGCCAGGAGGGGTATTTTATCCTGATATAGACACGATTTTATGGCGAAGAGAAAAAGAAGGGGAGATGCCTCCTAAATTCGAATATCTAATTAAATATAAGGAATATTCGTATTTGCATGTGGAATGGTTGGATGAACAGGATATTGTGAGTACCAAAAGTGGCAAAAATAAGCTTAATAGATTCACGAAGACCTTCGAGAAGAAGTTGATGGAGCAGGTTTTTAAAGAAAAACTCTAAAATTTTAAAAGCTTTTTTGTAGGAAGTGGATGCTGAAGATGATAGATATTTCGATCCCACCTATGTAGAAATCGATAGGGTGATCTATTGCACTGAATTGTTTCCCATAATCCATCCCAAAAAAGTAATTCCTCTAAGAGGAAAACAAAACTAAAACTATTATTAAACTTCTTTAAAAGTCCAATGAAATCAAAGGCAAATGGACTGAATTATTGGTGACGATCATATCAAAATTGTTGAATTTCAGCAAGGATAATGTCCATTATGGCATCTATTTCATGGAACCTGTGAATCCAGATCGTGATGGCATTCAGCATTACAAAAGAATCATCACAAATCCTATGGATCTAGGCACCATCATGAATCGATTATATCTCGATTATTATAAGAGTCCTCAACAATTTTGGTTAGATCTCGGGTTGGTTTTCCGTAATTGTCGCACCTATTTCAAAGATAGTGATTGTGATATCAGGATTTTATGTGACACTTTATGTGAAGTGGCCATAGAATTATATAAACAATGGCATAAAATGTGCAAGGCCAAACATGAAATCATGTTGCAAGAATATCAAGAAAAACATAAAGTCATGGAAGATCAGGAACAAGAAGAAGAAATCCAAGAGAAAGAACTCATCAAAAGACAAACTGAGGAAGAATTGAAGCGAAGAGGAGATGAATTACATAATTTCATCCAGAAATTCGAGAAATTCCAAACACAAGACCCTTCTATGACCCAAAATTCCATGAATCATGCCTCTCAAGAACAACTTTTCAAGAGCCAAATCGCCCAATTCATCACCTCTAACCCAATCATTTGTTCCCAAACTCTTAATATTGAGGAGATCCTGCGTAACGTCAATGATCCTACAGTGAATTTCGACACTTTGCTCCAACAAGTCAATCCGAATTGTCGTCAAATCATCATAGAAAACCTCCAAAAAGGACAAATCAAAGGATTTCCAAATAAAGTCTTCAATCCATTCATCAACAATAACAATATTCCCACACATCCCAACCTCGCTATCAGTCCCCCCAGCCAAAATCAAATGATCCCTAATGTTTTATCCACAAATGACCCTAGCAATCAAATGCCAAGCCCAATCATTCCAATAAACGTTCTAATGGAAGCTAAAGTGGAATCTGAACTGAAGATTGAGGAAAAACCATTGAACTCTGAGCCCATAAAGAAGAAAGTGTCTAATAAAATGAAACTTGAGGCCTTGGCTGCCAGCAAAGAACTCGAATTAATGAACCCTGGAACTTTGGATTTCACTTGGCTCACTGGAACTCATCCTCAAATGGCCTTCGAGACTGAAACATATAGCTTTATAGGAGATCATGAATTGAAGGAAATAGATTTGAATAAGGAAGTCGATAAGCTTTATATGGTGAAATGGAAGAATCTCTCTTATTTAGAAGCTACTTGGGAACATGAGAGTTTGCTTGGTTTCGCTAATAAGATCAATGATTTCAAGATCTTCAATCGATCCTTGGATAAAGAAGGCAGGACACAAATGCTCAATAAAGTCCAAAGACATAAGACTTTATTAGATCTGATGGTGAATCCTAAGAAAAAGGCCAGACTCACACATGCCTATATCCAAGATCTCAAAAACAAGCTTTATCATTATGATGTCCTTAATCATAAACAACCTTATAAATATACATTAGCCACCCAACCGATATATAAGGAAAGGAAATTATTGAGAGATTATCAATTAGAAAGTCTGAATTGGCTCATTCAGGCCTGGTATAGTAAACGAAACGTGATTCTGGCTGATGAAATGGGTTTGGGGAAAACAATTCAATCCATCGCTTTTTTGAATCATCTCGTGAATTTCGAAAATTGTAGAGGGCCTTTTCTCGTAATAGCTCCTTTATCCACATTAGAACATTGGAAAAGAACTGTGGAAGATTGGACTAATCTCAATGGAGTCCTTTATTATGATGTTAATGGGGTAGAAGGCAGACAATGTTGTCGAGGTTATGAATGGTTTTATACTGATATTTCAACTAAAGGCAGTGTGCTTCAATCAGCAGAACTTTATAAATTCCATGTTCTCGTCACATCAAATGAAGTCTTTCTACAGGATTTGAATAATGTCCTTTTGACATTACCTTTCCAATATATCGTGGTTGATGAAGCTCATCGATTAAAGAATCAAAATGCGAAAATTCTAACTGCTTTGAAAAGATTGCCTTGTAAACGAATTCTCTTATTAACAGGAACCCCGATACAGAATAACACGGAGGAATTATGGACACTTTTGAATTATATCGAGCCGGAAAGATTTCAAAGACTTGAGGAATTCAAAGAGAAATTCGGTGATTTAACGAATGCGGATCAAATCGATTGTCTGCATAAAATACTCAAGCCTTTTCTCTTAAGAAGGATGAAAGAAGATGTTGAAGCTAGTATTCCTCCTTTACAAGAAACTATCATTGATATCGAATTGACCACTACTCAGAAAACTATCTATCGTGCTCTTTATGAGAAAAACAAGACGATGTTAAGCAAAGGCTTTAGTGGAGGCACTTTCACTACTTCATTAAATAACTTGGAAATGCAATTGAGGAAATGTTGCAATCATCCATATTTGATCCATGAAATCGAAAATGAATGCAATAAAAGTCTGAAAACTGAGGAGGAAAAGATCCAGAAAATGATCGAAATGAGCGGGAAAATGATTCTTCTTGATAAATTATTACCGAAGATGAAAAGCGAAAACAAGAAATTGTTGATTTTCTCTCAATTCACCTATATGCTCATCCTTTTGGAAGATTACTTGAAATTCAAAGGTTATAAATTCGAGAAAATCGATGGCACAATCAAAGCCAAAGAACGTCAAAATTCCATAGATCGTTTTAATAATCCTGATAAAAAACGTGATGTTTTCCTGTTATCCACAAAAGCCGGAGGTCTCGGTATTAATCTAACTTCAGCTAATGTAGTGATTATCTTCGATTCTGATTGGAATCCTCAAAACGATGTTCAGGCCACAGCTCGTGCCCATAGAATAGGCCAACTTTCTGAGGTTCAGGTCTATAGATTAATCACAGCTAGAACCTATGAATCTGAGATGTTGGAAAGAGCCACGAAGAAATTAGGCTTAGATCAAGCGATTTTCTTGGGCGGTGCCTTTCAAACCACTGGAATCGAGATGAGAAAGGAAGATATGGTAAGTGAAAATAAGAAGATGAGTAAACAGGAAATCGAGATCTTATTGAAAAAAGGGATCCTAGGATTGATAGAGGAAAATTGCCAACAAACCAAAGCCTTTATGGAGGAAGATATCGAGGAAATTTTGAAGAAGAACTCAAGAATCGCGAAATATTCACTAATCAATGGGACTTATTCTTTTTCGAAATCGAGTTTCGTGAGTAATCAAACTGATCAAAACATCAAACTTGATGACCCGAATTTCTGGGAAATCGTGTTGAAAAACCAAGAAACTCAAGCCAAAAAGCTCTTGAAACAATTGGAGAAGAGCGCCGCCCAATTCGATAACACTGAAATCCAAAAGGAATTCATGTTGAAAATCAGCGATATCGTCAATCAATTGATAGAAAGCAAGCTGAATGTCACTGGATATAACGCTGATGAAGAGACGAATATCCAGGAGATTTTGAATCGAATCCTTTCTTTGAAGAATTTCCAGAAATATTATCGAGAATTGGCTACCCAATGGCTTTATGAAATAGCTCGACCCACAAGAAGATTCAAGAAATTGACTATTGGAGATTTAGATATCGCGGGACGTTTGACAGATAAGAGGAATTTCAAGCAATTGGGCACCATGGGCAAAGGAGATTATCAAGAAGAGGCTTCTGATTATGAGCAAATATATAATGAAAATGATGGGGATCAGGCAGACCAAGATGTCTTTTATAATCAGATGGATTTATTAGATGATGAGGTCATTAAGAAGAAGTTATCAGGGAAAGAAATGGGTTGATTAAATAAATCTTTCGATATTATTTTATCTTGGTTGTTTTTTAGAGGATAGATTGAAGAAATTATGCAATATTTGCGAAAAGCCGAAATGCACGAATTTCTGTGAAGGTTTTTGTAAAAGGTCCTTTCATGAAGCTTGTAAACTTCGTTTAGAAGATGGAAGTAACCTAAAATTTCCATATTTTATTCATATATTTCCTTTAAAAATCAAGGTTATGATGAAAATTCTGATTTCTCTAATCTCGATGTCAATGAATTAAAGCTCGATTCCGATAGATTATTAAAATTGATGAAGAATTTCACCTGTCGCGATTGCACCACAAGTTTAGCCACTTGTTTCAAATGCAAGAAAAAAGGCACTTATATTCCTTCTGAAACCAAGAAAGAAAGAAGCAAAAGAGGCAATCAAGAAGAAAATCTGATAGAATCTGAATTAACAAAATGTTCTACCGTGAATTGTTATAGATTCTATCATTTAAGCTGCATTAGCAATAATCGATTGATCAGATATGTGGATGCCAATCAACAGAAATTCAGATGTCCTTTACATTATTGTAATAAATGCTCTTTAACTGGAGATTCCATGACTTTGATCCAATGTTTCAGATGTCCGATCTCTTTCCATTCGAAATGTTGTCCCAAAGAGAAGATCGTGAAATTATCAAAGAAATTCATGATTTGCCAGGTATTTTCTAATAATTTTAAGCTCTAAAATAATGGATTTCTTAAAAAAAAGCATCATAATCCAATAAAAACCGAATCCCATCAAATTAATGAGGAATTCCCTTTAAAAAGGAAAAAGCCTTCAGGAGATTCTCGATCTTTGGTCTCAAATAACGCTTCCACTTTAATCAAACTCACGAAATTCCAAGATTCTCTCAATAATGAAACCCTTTCGAATGAAGAATCCTCTCAACATAATTATAAGATAAAGAAAAAAGTCGATAAATTCAAATCGAAAGAACAGGAAAAAAACCTCAAAAACCTCAAAAATCAACCATCGTCGAAATCCTCGATCGAGCTCAATTCCCAAAAGCCTGAAAATATGATAAAACTCAAACTTCCGAATAAAAAATTGACTCGTAAAGATCGCATGAAAGTCCTAGTGAAAAGAAAACCCAATCCCGAGCCGAAATTTTCCTATAAAGAGCTTGGAATCTTGAGTCCTCAGGAATTCAATTATGAACTTTATAAGAAGGATTGGTGTCGATATTGCGGCACTCGTTTTTCTGGCAGTTTCACTAAAGGACCTTGGTATTTAATCTATTTTCTTAGAGT
>Ga0302140_10005656_pt1 | contig 15748 bp, 20 predicted proteins | sample I_Bog_E1_1_FD_202095 | JGI IMG/M metagenome (GOLD analysis project Ga0302140, IMG submission 202095) | Peat permafrost microbial communities from Stordalen Mire near Abisko, Sweden - I_Bog_E1_1 | ecosystem: Environmental > Terrestrial > Soil > Wetlands > Peat | place: Sweden: Abisko, Stordalen...
GTCAAGCTTGCTATCGGAGATCGCGGCCAACTCAATCTACCACTTACGAGAAGGCTGCAGTTGAGAAGAACACAGAGAAAGCAACAACATGTCTGCTAGGAGAACTGTAGCACGAAATCTGGTGGGGTTGAGCAAGGGGGCATTTGCGAAGCCATGTGCGAGACCTTGCCCTATTGAAGCTCGAGCTTCATTCTCGACATCACGAACAAGTTCAACTCAACACTCGTCTGCTATTCCTACCTTTCAGAGCATAACACGCCGAAAATGCCCCACTAGCACTTCTAAGAGATTTTTACAACTTCGGCGATCATTTTCAGCTACTTCGGCCGCTGCGCATGGCCATTTAGACCCTCCGAAGCCTGGTGAAGAGTAGGTGGAACATGAATCCTGACGGAAAGACGGAGTTAATCTTTTGCACAGGCTCTACGTTACGTTTGTGGATAAAGATGGGGATGAGCACAAGATCGCCGTCAGTGCGGGCAATAATCTGCTAGAAGTTGCTCAAGCTTATGATATTGAGATGGAAGGCAAGTTCAAAAGAGGCCTGTGCCAGTTTACAATCAGCTAATAACTCTATCAGGAGCTTGTGAAGGATCCTGCTCGTGCTCCACATGTCACGTTATAGTCGAAGACGAAGCATTGTATGATAAGATGGAAGAGGCATCGGATGACGAGAACGACATGCTGGACTTGGCTTTCGGACTGACCGAGACATCGAGATTGGGATGTCAAGTGGTTATGTCCAAAGAATTAGATGGACTGCGAGTGAGGCTGCCTTCGATGACACGAAATATGCAAGCTAGCGACTTTAGCAAGAAGAGTTGAGTACTCATGCCACGAGTCGACGAATCACTTCGATAGAGAATCGATATTGGTGGACTTTTGATGACTAGCATTTGGGTGGAGCATTTGGTTTGACGATAGGTTTCCTATCTGAAGGGTATCCTTGATGCCCATGTACACTATATACGGCGAATTGCTTGTACATAAGACGACCTCGTTGAAGTCGCAGCAGAAGATGCTAAAATCGAACGCCACATCCCATCTCAACGCCGGACCATGCAATATTTTTGTGCACTACGCTTCCTCGATCATTCCAGATTTAAGTCCACCTCCGCCACCGGCAATCAAATCTAAGAAGCCCTTCTTACTCATTTCGTTGACCTTTTCTTCCCTTCTTCCTTGCCCTACTAATCCCTTAGTCCTGGCTTCCCTGGCAGCCTCTTCGCCCTTGATCTGTGCGGCTCTGACCGCGTTGAAGAGCTTAACCACACCTCTCTGGGCCGTCTTTCTCAACCTCTTCTCCAACTCCATAGTTTCCTGCACAGTTGGGCCGTCGGCCCTATCATTCGCGGCATCAAAAGCGGTACTAGCCCCAAGAACATCCTTGACTCGTCCCTTATCTAACGCCTCTCTCTTCTCAGCCCTCAACTTTTGCTTTGCTTTCTTCTCCAACGCCAAATCCGTAATTTCCTTACTTGCTCGTAAAGCATTGACACTTCTGGAGAGAACGGGATCGGTGCGTTTCGATGTTGATAATTTTGAGCCGAGAATTTTGGACATAGACGTTGCGAAAGCTTCTGGATCATTGCGCTTGCGTTTCTGTATTAGATTGGGATTCTCATTCTCATCGTCCTCGTCTTCCGAACCAGAATCCGAGTCCGAATTCGAGGCATCAGTCACTTCTTCCTCCAATTCTGCCTCGTCAAGTGCTGGCTCGTCGTCTGCATCCGACCCAGCTGCTGCCACTAGATCTGCTGTGTCGAGTCTCTCTTCGTCTGAATCTTGAAGATTCACAGCTTGGAAATCGGTTTCTGCTTCGTCTTCGGAGGATGACTGGTAATCGGCTTGCTTTTTGAACTTTTTGACTGGTCGAGAAACTTTGCCCTTCATTCCTTCTTCCACCTTGCGCTTCTTGGAGAGTGTTCCGGCCATTTCGAGATTCGATTGAGTGTTTTGGTGATCTGATGGTGGGTTGACTTGCTCTTATCGAAGAAAATAATTTAAAGTTTCGGATCGGCGAAAGGATTCGCCGGCCTTGGCGGACACCCCGCCTTCGCCCACAATCGCTCTCTTTCCACAGACATCGACGACGCAAAACATTCGAACAGCGTCGCACATCTGCCAATATGGTTCTTCAAGATCTTGGGCGGCGCATCAATGCGGCCGTCAGTGACCTGACGAGGTCAAGTAATCTCGATGAGAAGGTTTGAGTCCTCTCCTTACCTGTTCGCATCATTCTGACAGATTGCAGGCGTTCGAAGGCATGATCAAAGAGATCTGCTCAGCTCTACTCGAAGCCGACGTTAACGTGAAGCTTGTGGGGAATCTGCGAAAATCTATCAAAGCGTCCGTCAACTTCAAGGAACTTGCGCCGGGTGTCAATAAGAAACGACTCATTCAAAAGGCTGTCTTCGACGAACTGGTCAAACTCGTGGATCCTCATGCGGAACCATTCAAGCCGAAGAAGGGCAAAGCGAATGTTATCATGTTCGTTGGATTGCAGGGTGCGGGAAAGACGACGACCTGTACGAAATTGGCCAGACATTATCAATCGAGGGGATTCAAGGCCTGTTTGGTCTGCGCCGATACATTCCGTGCTGGTGCTTTTGATCAGTTAAAGCAAAACGCTACCAAAGCGAAGATTCCGTACTATGGTTCCTTGACACAGACGGATCCGGCAGTTGTGGCAAGGGAAGGCGTGGAGAAGTTCAAGAAGGAAAGATTTGAGATTATTATTGTGGACACATCTGGTCGACATCGACAAGAAGATGCCTTATTCCAGGAGATGGTGGACATTCAGAACGCAGTTAAGCCAGACCAGACGATCATGGTTATGGATGCCAGTATTGGACAGCAAGCCGAGGCCCAAAGTAAAGCTTTCAAGGAGACAGCAGATTTCGGTGCCATCATCATCACGAAAACAGATGGACATGCTAGCGGTGGAGGAGCAATTTCAGCGGTCGCAGCAACGCATACGCCCATTGTGTTTATTGGAACCGGAGAGCACATGCTAGATCTCGAACGATTTGCTCCTCAACAATTCGTTCAGAAACTACTTGGAATGGGAGATATGCAAGGACTCGTCGAGCATGTGCAATCCCTAAAACTCGATCAAAAGGACACCATGAAGCACATTGCCGAAGGAGTTTTCACAGTACGAGATCTGCGGGACCAACTTTCCAACATCATGAAGATGGGACCTTTATCAAAGATGGCTGGAATGATCCCTGGCATGAGCGGAATGATGCAAGGTATGGATGACGAAGAAGGATCTATGAAGCTGAAGCGGATGATCTACATCTGTGATTCCATGACTGCAAAAGAGCTCGACAGTGATGGCAAGATGTTCATCGAGCAACCCACTCGTATGACCAGAATAGCGCACGGCAGTGGGACAAGTGTCAGAGAAGTAGAAGATCTGCTTACCCAGCACAAGATGATGGCGGGTATGGCAAAGAAGATGGGTGGCAACATGAAAAACATCCAGAGAGCGCAAGGAGCAATGGGCGGTGGAAACAAACAGCAACAAATGGCTGCTATGCAAAAACGTTTGGCCAGTATGGGTGGCGCTGGTGGTGCAGGAGGCGGGATGCCAGATATGGGCTCGCTGATGAAGATGTTGGGAGGTGGCGGAGGAGCTGGTGGTATGGATATGAACGCTATGATGAAGCAGATGGGCGGGATGATGCCTGGGATGGGAGGTGCTGGAAGAGGACGACGGTAGCACCGCGCCGTCGATCATCGGGTTTTATAGGATGGGCATACAGCGCGGAGTTCAGGGCTTGGGAAGAATCTGTGATAGCATTTTGATTTCAGGCAAGACCTAATCACAAATATATGCCGTCGAAAGCTGTTCAACTTGACGTCCGTCATGTTTTATGCTTAACTCGATGTAGAATGATGGTCTAACTAAATATTATGTAACTATCATACGTCTAATTTAACCATAATACTCCCAATCCTCTCTTTTTCCCTCTCTTCACGCGCATCCGCCCTGACACCCTCCTGCACACTAACCCTGACCGTCTTCCTAATCCCACCATTTCCCCTTCCCTTCACATCCTCCCCCGACTCTCTACTCTCCTCATCACTATCACTCCTAACCCAAAACGTGTTCCCCTCCCTCGGCTGCCCCTCCATCCGCTCCCCAAACTCGCCCTCATCTCTACTCTTCAATTCAAAAGCCTCAGCCCTTCCACCTCCCATCCTCGACCCAAAAGTCGCCGTGCCATTCACATACCCATTCGTGTCTCCCGTTCCGTATTTAGTACCCTGTCGTCTCGATGTCCCAGACAAGGTTCGAGAGACGGAGAGAAGGAGGTTCGGGGCGATTTGTCTGATGAGGGGACGAATGGTGGGTGCGGAGGCGCAGAAGAGCCCGATGCTTACTTCGAGCGAGGTCCAGGTTGTTACGTCTGAGGCGTCCCCTATTTCATTGTTGATAGGAAAGAGGGACATTGGGGAGGGCTTACATGAAGTGTCGGTGCTTTCGTTCAGCTTGACGATTCGGTCGAGTCGGATGCAGGCGGCGATTATTATGAGAATACCGAGGCTGACCACGCAGAGGAGGATGATCTTCTGCTTGAGGGCCATTTGAAGGGGCACTGATGGTAATATTAGCAGGTGTCAGTACAACCAGTGACTTGTCAGTACTTACGGACTCGTGGAATAACAAACACCATCAACGCCACATCTGCCATGACGCTTGTGATGGTATTGGCATAGAAGCTAGCAAATGGGGATGCACATGTCTGTGGTATAGCCCAAGCTCCAGACACTGGCTTGCAGGCAAATATGAATGCAAGCTCAACAACAAGTGCTGTGATCATGATAAATCCAAGGAGTAAGAATATCAGCATCTTGCTTCGCTTGTCTTGAAAGACGCGCAGGTAGAAAGTGCATATTCCCAATTTCGTGGTGCAAATGACGAATTGATATACCACTCGTGATGCGAATGCGAGCTTCAATATTGCGCGGATGTCAGGAAGAGTTTGGAGGGATGAGTGATGTCCAGTCCCAAACTTGACGAATAGGCAGTCTAGGACTGCGAGGCCTAAGCTGGCGAACTGATGGATAGTCAGCTTTGTTCTTGAGAGTGAGGCGGTGTATCGTACCCATGATATGGTGATTAAAGTATCATCTGAGCCCCAATTCTTCGTGATAATGCTTCTCGTGTACAATCTTGCAAGCACAAACAGCGTGCTGAAGATCGTTGGCACTATGGTACCGGCGAGTACGCCAGCGACTCTTGATTCAGATGCTAACACATCGTTCTGCCAAAGATGTCAGGCTCTCTAAGATGATTTTAAGGCGGAAATATGATTGCAGATGAGTGAGATGTGTAGGAATTTCAAGAGCTTCGTCTGATGAGACTTTCCCGGGACCGAAGCATAGGACGTTGAGAAGTAGATGATCGTAGAAGGGTGCCTTACCGACGACATCTCGACACTGCAACATCAGACAAGGGTTTCGATCATTAGAGAGAATAAAACCAGGAACAAAACAAAGTCTCTCACGAAGAAGAAATACTTAAAGTAAGAACTCCTCCGCTGGGCAGAAAGGGATTCCCCCAACCATCAACAATTGCACAGTCCCCTTCTTGGAAGCATCTGGTGGAACAAACTTGGTTTCCACAGAAGCTAAATCATGAGTAGAAACGCATTCGGCAGGGTTGCCATGCCTTCGAGAAAACATGGTGGAATGATACAAGGTTCTAGGGCGTGCATTAGTTCGGCCGGGGACTGGCGGCTTGAACGTGGACCCTTCGAACGAGAGTCAGTTACGCCACCTCTCCACCTAGGATAGGATGAGCGCAAATGAAGTCTGTCGAACCGTTAGTCTCAAAGTCAAAGCGTTTCCGGACCTAGTTCTGCGGGGAAGGACCTTTCTGTGCATTGCAGATCATGGGGGCTTCACACTTCCGACTGGATGAACTCGAGATGTGGGGCAGTGTCACTAGACTAGAGTTCGAAACGATTGTTATACTGCAAGCGGAACTCTAACGACAAGTAAGCTTGATGCAACGCAACTACAAGAGCGTGAACGACAGCGCCTTGCCACCCAGGAGGAAAACTTCTAAAGCTACCACCAGCAACAGCTCGCAGAGCAACCTAAAACCGTTCATCAGCATTATATCCAGCAGCTTGGCACTTACCAATGGTCTGCTGAAACTCTTCAGCATCAAATGGATAGAATGCATACTCATTACGAGCAACAAATCTCTAACTTGCAACAAATACGAGTACAAGATCATTCACAATATACTGCACAAGTCACTAAACTCTAACAAATACTGTATCACCAGGACATGATGCTTCATTTGGAAATGAGCGACCAGCAATCAGCCCACACGTTCAACCTCCAAGACCAACGTGAGCAGCAATACAACACCCTCGATCAAGTATACAAAAAGGTCTCCTCGAAATACTCGTTTCTCATTGCCTCAAAATAATAACGAATTAATTAAAAGCTAAAAGCTACAATATTCCTGGTTACTTGTTATAAAGAGATTTGAAAAGATACCTAACTTAGAGAGTGGTATAACCGAGCAGTTGCTAGAAGGCGAGACTGAGCTAAGACTGAACCGGATACATTTGTGCTAACAAACTCATCAAGCAAAAACCGTGGGACGAAGCTTCCCATCGTGCGACACTGGATACGTCGTGTATTTCCCACACGGCGTTTTTCTCGTTTCTAACCCCGCTACTGTCGTGATTCCAATAACCAACAATAGGAGAAAGATCCTGTACATTTTATACCACGTCGTACTGATACAAGGAATTATGGTAGTCGCCGAATTCCCTTGTCAGAAATACGTCCCCATGATTATGATGGTAATGCTCAGCCAAGTCAAATAGAAAACATTGATAAACAGGTTTGTTGTGGTGTATATTCGGCCGTTCAAGGGGGTCAGGTAAAACAACGTGATACCCCAAAGTGGGAGCAATATTGCCATGAAGATTGTTCGAACTAAGCTGCCGCGCCAAGAATTAGTCTGATGGAAAGTTTCTTCTTCTTCTCTTCTAGGTGGAGTTGACGTTTCGGCCTTGAGGAGACTCTCAGTAGAAATGCTCCGTGCATGGACTGCTGAGCGCTTATAATTTAGGGTCTCCGTCTTCGTGATTTCGCCGTTGACCGCGTTGAAATTCGCAAAGCTATAATCATCGCTCAACCAAAAAGCGATTGGCAGCCGGAACAGCCCAAATATAGTCAACGGAACGAAGACGTAGCTAATGGACACCAAGTCGGCGTACTTGTCGGATTTGGGGAGGATAATTCCCATCAAGAGTGCAGAAATGGCCGAAAATCCCTGCAGCCCAATGATTAGTGTTTTGGCCGCAGTACCGGAGATAATGTCGATGTGAGTTTTTGAAGGCTGTTTTAGGCAGTTTGCGCTGCTCTTCCAAATCATGCCCTCGGAACCATCCCAGCCTTATCTCGTCCAAAATACAGCATTAGAGGCAGCCATGGCCATTGGGCTCCACGATTTAGCCCGCACGCGCCGATCCAAAATTGCAAAATAGCGCCACATGATTGACGTTGGATTGAAAAGACCAATTTTATCGTGCCAGCAGGGCTGTCTAGGTTGAAGGATGGTAGGGCTAGGTACGCCAGCGATGATGTGAGCGATGATGTGAGCGATGAGGGGAGAGAGGCAGAGCGTTATGAGATCTATCCATTCTGCATAAGTAATGTGTTGAGATTGGTAGTTGAAGAGAACGGTCATTCGTTTCGTGAGAATATCCTTGAAAAGTTAGCCCTGATTTCGAATGATGAGGAATGGAACTTACCATGCTGTAGGTGATGCGAATATCACGCTCTGTTGGAGAGATTCCAAATATATAGAATTGTGCAAATCTGGCAGCGACGAGACGAACCCACTTATGAGACTAAAGGTTACCAAACAAGCAGAGAACGCGTGTAATCGGATGTGCAGATATCGAACATTTGGATTTTCAGCTTAACTTAGCAGCAACGAGACTTGTAAAAAGGGAGCCTGGTCACGGGAGCGGGCCGTCTCGGCGATGCGGCATTGGCAGGTTTCCTTTGAAGGCGTTGCGGCGGAGCAATGCAATATTAAATATGTAGTCTAGACTTTGATCAGCTTCGCACTTTCGGGACGTTTAGCTCCTCAGCCATCCCTCCACAAAAGTTGCGAGCGTGATAGTTGGGTTTTGTGTGCATATGTTTAAGAATTCCCGATCTGGTTGGTTCTTTCGAAGCGAGACAGTGGACGCTGCCCGCATGCAGGAAGACTTGTTATCGAAACAACTATGGGCGGCCTCCGCTCGATAACTGTCTATGCTCGAACCCTTATCAGAGCTGAAAGAATATTTTCTGTTGTAACGTGCCGATCTTTTCTGTCTATCTTCCTCCTCATTCTCTTTCCCTCTCCCTCTCAGCGCTTCACGTCTGGCGTTGGTCGGTTTCTCGAAGTTGGGGGCAATACTATAGGCCCTTGCGATCTGCCTTGAGCCATTGGGGCTGAACGCGGCTCGGCACCGCAGATTCTTACTGGACTGTTCAAAAGATCTGGCCGCCAAAACTGCGCCGAAAGGCAATTTCTAGTGACTCTCGACGCAAGAGTCTCTGTGTCGTTATGTTTCAGCGGTGATGGGCTATCTGAGTTGTGTGAAACATATGTATCAGAAATGCCTTATTTTATTTTTAGGATTTTAGGAATTCGGTCGGATGTAATGCTGACCTATTGGTCACGATGCTTTTTAGCCTCCGCCAGCCCTATATGTTCTAGAATCTGATATCATGATGCCAGGCTCATGAGTTGTGCAAGCTCAGCCGCCTTTGCTCAGCACAATATTATCATAAAGCTTATCCGTGGTCTTTCCGTTCGAAAAGACCAGGTGCAATAACATTCGCCAGCTCCCAATCCGGGGGTAGATAGATTCTGAAGAGGTTCGTCAACAGTTCGGAGTTGCACATGCACAACTCGATACCATGAATCTGGGCCGGAGCATCATTGCCCATCTCAATCCACGCCTCTTTTTCCTTCTCGGATTGAGGATTGAGAGAGGTCCAGTTCATAAGCTCAATATCATGGAAAACGATGACGTGTGATCCGGAGAAGCAAGCTTCGCAGGGAAGCTTGGCGAACGTCGAGTACGCCCACACCACTAGTGCTGCAACAGCCAGTGCAGCATACGCCATTGGATCCAAGGTATATTGCTTGGTTGTCCGCCCTCCCTGGAAGATTATGCTCTGACTTTGGTGTGCTTGGAGAATAGCAACGGCATGACACAGTGCTTGCCTCGCTGTAGGAGTTCCCACCCACTTGTGAACCTGCAGTTGGCGCTGTTCTCGCTCGTGCTCATGCCGCTGTAAGGCTTCTCGAAGTGGATCCAAAGACTGATCCTTTGCAAGTTTTCTGAAAGTGCCGATCTCGGCATACAAGTAGAGACTAAACAGATTATAAAGTATAAAGGTGTCGAAAAGAAGATCCTTGACACGTGCGGTGACAAGGTTTTGCCATCCTGGCTGAGATGGATCCTCATAACCAAAATAGTGACGATAGGACAAGTATGGCTCTTGACCAAATTGCACATTTTCCAGGTTTTGGGTAGCGATGGGATTCAACCTATCCTTCAATAACTCGAGGCGTCTTCTCAAAGTGTCCTTCTGGAGGACTATGCTGATTTCGCAGTCGCTAGAATATTCTCCGTGGTCCGAAGCCTTCCAGATGCCAATCCGTATCGCACAAATGTAAAGCTGGATATCCTCGATCAACATTGGATATTCCCTGAATAGTACCGAGTCCGAGACACTTTCGTTGATCATGCCGTAGAGAGATTTGTCACTACGAAATAAAGGCTCGCCTGCTTGTCGACTTTCCCACAAAGGTAGCCCGTCTGAGTTCCATAGCGAATAAGTATTTTGAAGACCATAGTGAAGCTCCTCAAGCATCAACACTGCTGGCTGATTGCGGACAAGCCCGAGGCATGTGTCGATTTTGTAGAGATAGGCAGCTAATCTGTTTGATCTTAATCAGCTGGAATTGTCATGCAAAAGATAGCCGAACTTACCTCATTCTCTGGTTCTCTCTCACAAGCTTGAGAGGAAGGAAGAATCCTGGCTTCTCGTCAACCCACACGGAGTCCGGATCGAAGAATCCTACATCTCGAAGAACTGCTACCAGGGTGTTTCGTAACATCATCGCGCGGGATAGTACCGATTCGAACTGTAAATGTGTTAATGCAATGATTCCGATATGGCGAGACCATGCACGAACACCTGTGTATAAACCAAATATGATGTTTAGAAGAGCTGCTTGACATAGGCAAGCCGGTAATGACTGCTGAAATTTGTCTTTCGCAGTGACCTTGGCCTATGGATTTGAATGATAGTTAGCACTCATTCTCGTCTCATCGCCTTCAGAAACGCATTCAAGCGGGTACGCACCAATTGAGATGTGATATCGGCGATCAACCGCTCATGCGAATCAATAGCACGCTTCTTCGCCTCAAGGCTCCCATCTAACCAAGCCCCGATCATTGCCATGGACGAGCACACAATACCGGTTGAGTTTTCCTCTTCGAGCGAAGGGCGATGAATAATTGGCCATCGGTGATGGAAATGGGCGTAGTATAGCTCCAGATAAGTTTCTGATGCTGGATCTGGTTGATTGGCGAGATCAGGATCTAAGACGAGCGAAGCATTTGGAGCGGTCGAATCATCTCGGATCTTCACGGCCGACCAGTCAACTAGGCCGTTCATGTTGGGCACTTGAAACAGGCTAGGGGTCGTGATAGAAAGGGCTTGCTGGGTATCATTGCCGACAGAAACTCCTATCCGGGGCTCAACAGAGCTTGGTGGAAGTTGAACAGAGTTTCCAATGGTCGCCAGATTGCCATTTGACATGCCGGGTGCTTCCTGCTCCATTGCAGAGGGTGCTGAAGAAGTTGATGCTTGCCATGCCATCTGATCACTCCCCTCCACCGGTGGAGATGACCGCTGGTTTTCATCTTGCGCTCGATATCTGCATTCGATTCCTTTCTTGAGACACGTTGAACATTTATCGTTTCCGTCACACTTGATCTTCCCGGCATGACACGTGACGCATGCCCTTTTGCTTCTTCCTGAAGGGTTGGGTTTGAAAACACTGCCATGCTTGGCAAGATGGCGCAAGAGGCTGTCACTGCTCAAGATCAGCAAGAACATTCAAATTTTTAGACGGACTCGCGGAGACACACCTTCGATTGAACTTTCGATGACAAACGTGACATGTCTGCAGATTGGCTTCATTGTGACTGCGCTCGTGACGAGTCAAATGCTCCTTGCGAGTGAATGACCTGCCACAATTCTCCGCCAGGCAATGGAATTGTCGCGATTCCATATCACTCCAGACCAAGTCGTACCAATTTGGCGTCAGGGGAAATGTTCGGCCTCCCACTTCGCTTTTCGGTGGGCTGCCGGACTTTAAGGAGCTGCTTTGCCCCTGAAGCGTTCTTCTCCACGCTGTCAAGACCAGGATTTGCCGTTCCGTTAGTACGATTCTCGGATTTGTGACGGATATGTTCCTCCAGTATATTCTGCATGAGCTCGGCGGATTGCTGTGTGTCTTGGAAGACCTTGGATTTGCGGGAAGTTGTGGTGTTGACGGCATCCCACAACTACTGCGGCTGCTTATTCGTTACCCTCGGTGGGAGCCGACGGGCACTTCCGGCTCCCACACGGCTTACTCTTAGGCAGTTCTCTGCTCTACCACATCGGGCAAGCTCGGCGAGAAGGTCCAAAGGAGGTTGAAGTATCTTGTCGAAGCTAGCCATTTTCTCTTCCGCAATTCTCACGGCCATGAGCTAAATCCCTCGGACGTCATCTTGACACCTGAACCGACGGTACAGATCATGCTCTGACAAAGAATTGCCTTGAGAAGTATCTGAGACATGCCCCGGAGGCTTGAAAGCCCCAACCAAAGCTCGCCTCCCCATGCCAACAAGGCAACCACCACAAGGCTGATGGCTAATCATGCAGGCTACGTCGGCCACGAAAGTTGTTTTTAGCTCTATCCAGACCGTTTGTCTTGGGTCTTGAGCCAATTCAAGCATCCCCTGTGTGTTCGCCATCTCGGCACACTTCACATTTGACTTCCGGCGCAAGATAGACCCCACCTCAAGCTCCCAGTGACTAATCTCTCTCTGGCTTTCCAGCACAGAGTTTCACGCCATCCGGTTGCTTAACAATATGGCAAGTGCCCAAAGATTGTAGCTTCTGGGGGCAGGTATATAAACTCCCTCAAGCACCTTTGAAAATTCATCATCAGCATCCTCAGCATCACTGCGTCTGTTCTCTGAAGTCTTCCTAGCCATACTACATTTGTCTTTCATCTTCTCAATTTGGATAAGCTTCAAGATGGCTGTCATAAAGAACGTCGCTGTTGTTGGAGTAAGTGTCTCCAGCTCACTCTCACTTTCCTGGTGTGTATTGACTATCATAGGCTTCTGGAACTATTGGAGCACCAATCCTCAAAGCAATTGTCGACTCTGGGAAGTTCAACGTCACTGTTATTTCTCGCGTTGGCTCCAAAGCCATTTTCCCATCCTCAATCAAGGTCAATTCTGTCGATTTCGCCTCGCTTGAATCTCTCACTACGGCCCTCAAAGGTCAAGATGCTGTGGTCTCGGCTGTCGGCCCCGAAGGCTTGCTAGGTCAGAGCGTGCTCTTCGATGCAGCTGTCGCTGCAGGAGTGAAGCGTTTCCTTCCCTCCGAATTTGGATCTAATCTCTCAAATCCGAATGCTGCTAAGCTGCCTGTCTTTGGCTACAAGATCGCGACTCGCAAGCACATCGAAGAAAAAGTCAAGGCTGGAGCCGATATTACCTACACTTACGTCGTCAATGCTCCATTCCTGGACTGGGGAATCGAGGTCGGATTTCTTCTCGACTACAAGGAAGGCAAACCTCGCATCTTCGACGGCGGTGATGTCCCATTCAGCGCCACGAGTCTTCCTTCCGTTGGACTGGCAACAGTTGGAGTTCTGACCCATTACGAAGAGACTAAAAACAGACAAGTAACGGTTAATGACATTGTTGTCACCCAGAATCAATTGTTGGAAATAGCAAAGAAGGCTGCGCCAGAGAAAAAGTGGTCTCCCATTCCGACGAAGTCATCTGACGCATTAGATGCTGCCAATGCCTCTCTTAGCAAGGGAGACCACTCAACGATGGTCCAATATATATTTGTGGCAATGTTCGCTGAGGGCTATGGTGGGAAACTCGAAAATGTTGAGAACGAGTTGCTGGGAGTTCCGGGCAAGACCGAAGCCGATCTTGAGGCTATTTACAAGAGGATCTTGAATTAGGCCGGGAAGTGCAAACATTCCCGTAGTGTAACAAATACAATCAACAGTTCAATAATGTTAAGTCTCCCTGGTAATTTGAAATTCTCTGTCTACAAGTTTACGTATCCACACTCTGCCATTCTAATGATATAATGAACCCTTATAAGTGCAGACAAGTGCTAATAATTCCCAATATCACCGCCCCACACCAAGTCCCTATATTTACCTCTATCCTGCTAGTAGCACCATTGCGCGTCTTTCCAATAGAAGCAGAGGAACCCATTGCGGTCAAAGTCGAACTTTTCTCATCCCCTGTACCTGAAGCACTATGTATCTCCGAAGTACTTTCCACAGAGCCGTTAAGAACCCCTGTGCCTGAAGCACTATCTATCTCCGAAGTAGTTTCCACAGAGCCGTCATCCCCTAGAAACACACTGATATCTACTGCCGTGCAGACCATCACAGTCTCTCCGACAGGGTCCAGACTTAATACTGTTCCCGAAGACGTGATAGGCAATCCTCCAGCCATTAATGTCTGGCCGTCGATGATATATGCAGGTACCCAGATTTTCTGAATCGGGCTGGGCGCTTGAGTAGCTTGAGTAGCCTGAGTGGCGGCGTCTGTAGAGCCGTCTATGACCACTGCGCCTCCCGTGGCAACAGAATAGGTTCTCCCGAGAGTGGTCACTGCGGGACCGCCGGCGGAGATGGTTGTCGCCCCTACTAGGTAGGATGGGTTGACATATAGTGTGGTTGTTCCACCGATGACCAAGGATTGTCCATCTGGGCCAAGAGATAGAACGGTGTTCGAATAAGTGATTTGTGCGCCGGGTGGGAAGACTTGAGTACCAATAGTCAATACTCCTTTAGAATTCGCGGTAACTGTCATTGTCTTTCCTAAGGTATAGACGGCGGGCACTTTTGAGATGGGGAATGGGGATGGAGGATCATTCGTAGGACCGGAAGTAGGATACGTGACTGGCGCAAGAGTCTTGGTTGCAAAAGGTTGGGAAATAGATGGTCCGGCAGAAGGACTCTCTGTCTGGGCAGGATTTGGATGAACAGGGCTGTAAGATGTGAGTGGCGAGAAGCCAGCTGATGGATCGAGGGCGGATCTTGGGTCGTGTATGGCCTGAATGAAAAAAAAACATGTGGTCCAAAGTGGATTCAGGGTAAGCAATTCCTCGGGAACCGAGAGATATGGCGTGCATGGATTATACGTTACAGGGAATGGACTGCCGAAAACAGTTATCCAAGCCCAAGTATAAGATAGCTCTGATAGGTTTTCTGGGTTTAGGTGGTTAGATTTGTGAGTTGTGGGACCAGAACCCGTGCTGACCATGCTCAGATTCCGACCTGCCAGGTCCTGGCCTTCTGGAAACATGTAAAGCATGGTTGTGGTATTTGTGCAGGTTATACTAGCAAATATCATGATTAGTGCTGCACAGTCGGATGCATCCTTTTTGACTTACCTCTGCGACGCGTTGAACTGAGTATATACCGGTTCTATTCCATCGTAATCTGTCCATCCAACTATTTCTGTGGTTGGGTATAGTGCTGAGTTCCAGAAGTAAGAATTTGCTGTAGAAAGCAAGTCCGGATCAAACCCGAACGTGGCGGCTTGGTCGAGGCCGGTACCTGTTTGGCAATAGCCATTACGAGCATTTATTGTTCGAAAATCTATGTAGATAGAGGGGTAGATACTACAATTACTTTAGATAGAGTCATTTTGAATGATATAAACGTAGGCTTACAATGTATACCCATTTGTATTAGTGAGGGTAGAGAAAGTTGGGGGGTTATCTGATACCGGCCATTGATATACCTGCGCGTCTCCAATGGTGAGAGTACATCGCCAATCACAGCATGGTGAAGACGCCGTAAAGCCAATATCTAGTTCACCCACCCACAGATCATGATCGTAGGTGAACCATGTTTGGGAAGCAGCCGATGCGGCAGTGGCCCAATCTGGCGAGTGACCACTGTCCACAGTCATGGGGTTTTGCTTACAAAACGTCCCCCAATCGGCCGTTTTGAATTGCTGGAAAACAAACGAAGTCCATTGTAGTGAACACGATGAATGCACTTCTGGACTCCACTCTCCGTAGGAATCAGTATTATCGAATGGGTTATAAAATGATGCAAATCGTGAATGCCAAGCCGTTTTAGAAGGGTTGTCTGGGTCGCAACAATAAGGGCTGAGAGCAAAAATTAGCGTTTCGGTTACAAACAGATTTGGCTCATGTTTTGAGAGCTTTCCAAGCGTAAGACCGAGGTAGTGTGGTAAGACTTCAACTGCGAGTTTTACTTACCAGCTGTCGCTAAATTCTGTAATAGGCACCATCTCTGATTGACTCATAACACTAATATTCGACGCGTTTCCTAGTAATGTGCTATTTGATACCGTAATGTATGATACGAATGTTACTGTCGGGGACGCAGTCGAAGCCGATC
>Ga0302140_10005657_pt1 | contig 15748 bp, 12 predicted proteins | sample I_Bog_E1_1_FD_202095 | JGI IMG/M metagenome (GOLD analysis project Ga0302140, IMG submission 202095) | Peat permafrost microbial communities from Stordalen Mire near Abisko, Sweden - I_Bog_E1_1 | ecosystem: Environmental > Terrestrial > Soil > Wetlands > Peat | place: Sweden: Abisko, Stordalen...
CCGTTAGGTGGCGCTCTTCCACTGGCTTGAGATTGATCTGAATGCGCCCGCTGTTCAGAGTGCTGTTCGTTCCGTCCGCGCCGATGAAGGAGGACAAACTGGCAACTGCGGGGTCTTTCAGAATCGAGTCGCTCAGTTGCTGCTGCTTGTGAGACATGGCCGGGAAGGAGATGGATTCCGGGGCCTGGGTAATACCCTGGAGGATACCGGTGTCCTGCGTTGGGAAAAAGCCTTTCGGAATCTCAATGTATTGGTAGACCGTTAGAACGAGAAGGGCTGCAGCGACAAGCAAAGTGACCGTCTCGTATTGGAGCACCCGCTTTAAGCTTCGTCCGTAAGCGGCAATGATGCGCTTGAAGAGGTTCTCAGTCCAGCGATAGAAGCGATTCTGCTTATCCTCGGGAGTGTGCCGCAACAGGCGCGAACTCATCATCGGAGTGAGAGTGAGCGAGACGACGGCCGAGATGAGAATCGTGATACTTAAAGTGACCGCAAATTCGCGAAACAGACGTCCCACGACATCTCCCATGAAGAGCAGCGGAATCAACACTGCGATCAGAGAAACGGTGAGCGTGATGATAGTGAATCCTATCTGTTCGGCCCCTTTGAGGGCCGCTTCCATCGGACTCATCCCCTCTTCCAGATAGCGGGAGATATTTTCGATCATGACGATGGCGTCGTCGACCACAAAGCCGGTAGAGATGGTGAATGCCATGAGCGTCAGGTTGTTGAGGCTGTATCCCAACAGGTGCATGACCGTGAAGGTGCCGACGAGCGACAGCGGCACCGCGACTGCGGGAATGCCGGTGGCGGTAAAGCTGCGAAGGAAGAGGAAAATGACGAGAATAACCAGACCGATGGTGAGGATCAGCTCGAATTCAACGTCCTTTACAGATGCACGGATTGTATTGCTCCGGTCGGTTAGAACCTGGAGCTTCACGGAAGCAGGCAAACTCCCCTTCAACCTGGGAAGGAGCTTCTCGATGGAATCGACGACTGCAATCGTGTTCGCCCCCGGCTGGCGCTGGATGTTCACGATGACCGCTGGGTTCTGATTCATCCAGGCAGCGAGTTTGTCATTCTCTACGCCATCGGAGATTCTTGCGACATCGCCCAACATCACCGGTGCGCCGTTCTTGTAGGCGACCAGAACATCTCGATAGCCGGCGCTTGAGAGAAGCTGATCGTTGGCGTTGATCTGGAAGTTCTGTGCCGGGCCATCGAAACTTCCCTTGGCTGAGTTGACCGTCGTGTTCGACAGAGCGGTACGCACGTCTTCGAGATTGATTCCGTACGAGGAAAGGGCAACGGGGTTAACCTGGATGCGAACTGCCGGCTTCTGACCGCCGCTGATCGAGACAAGACCAACGCCACTCAACTGAGAGATTTTGGGAGCGAGCCGCGAGTCTACCAGGTCTTCGACCTGCGAGAGGGGAATACTGTCAGAGGTAAGTGCAAGCGTGAGAATCGGGGCGTCCGCAGGATTCGACTTACTGTAGACGGGTGGCACAGGCAGATCGCTAGGCAAATAGCCTTGCGCCGCATTGATGGCGGCCTGAACTTCTTGTTCTGCGACGTCGATGTTGAGACTCAGCGAAAATTGGAGCACGATGACCGAGCTGCCGTCGGAACTCGTGGACGTCATCTGCGTGAGTCCGGCAACCTGGCCGAACTGGCGTTCCAGCGGAGCAGTCACGGCGGAACTCATGACCTGGGGACTTGCGCCGGGGTAGAACGTCTGTACCTGAATGGTGGGGTAGTCCGCTTCTGGAAGCGCGGAGATGGGTAGCGTGGTGTACGCAATCAGGCCGATAATCAGAATCGCCGCCATTAGAAGGATCGTGGCGATAGGCTTCTGGATGAAGATCCGGGATGGACTCACATTGCACTCCCGGCCTGACTCGGCTGGGTCTGCGGCGCTGAGGATTGGGCGCCATCGCTCCGATCCGACTGGATCGTAACTCTCGAACCCTCTTGCAACTTGTCGAATCCCGAGATCGAAACAACCTCGCCAGGGTTCAAGCCAACCACGGCGGCCTGATCGTTTTCGATAGTCAATTCGGTGATTGTTCGCATCTTGACGGCGTCGCCGGAGACGACGTAGACGAACGCCTTGGTTCCATTGCGCTGTACTGCAGCGGTCGGAACCAGAACTGCGTTCTGAAGCGTCTTCACCAGGAGGCGCGTGTTGACGAACTGATTGGGATAGAGCTTGAGGTCAGCATTATCGAACTGACCACGGAAACGCACTGTTCCCGTTGAGTTGTCGATCTGGTTGTCGAGCGTAAGCAGCTTACCGGTTGCGAGCTTAACCTGCTGCGACCGATCAAAGGCATCGACCGGTTGGGCGGCGCGATGCAGAATCTCGCCCCGGACCTGATCGATATCGTCTTCCGCAACATTGAAGACGACAGTAATTGGCTGCAATTGGGTGATGACGACAATTGCGCTTGTGCTACCCGAGAAGACTGTATTGCCCGGATCGACGAGGCGCAGGCCCACACGACCGCCGATGGGAGACGTCAGATGGCAGTAGCTCAGTTGAACCTCTGCATACTCGACCTGCCCAACGTCGTTCTGCACGGTCCCCTTGTACTGGTCGACGATCTTTTCCTGGTCCTCGTAGCTCTGACGGGTGATCGCCTGCTGGGTGGAGGCATCTTTGTAGCGCACCAGATCCATCTCAGCCTGATCAAGCACCGCGCGGTCATGCTGGAGAGTCCCTTGAGCTTCCTTCAACTGGGCTTCGTAGGGACGTGGATCGATGTCGATGAGTGCATCGCCCCGATGCACCATCTGGCCTTCCACGTAGTGGACGGCTGTGACCCGGCCGTTTACCTGGCTGTAGAGATTTACCGTAGCCAGAGGCGTTACGGTCCCGAGTGCTTCGATGTAGTACCCAATCGAGCCGAGATGGGCTGTAGCGGTCTTGACGGTCGTCACTTGAGGCGGCTCAACCTGTGCCGCTTTATCCGCAGCGCCTTTCCGGTAACCGTTCACAACCGCCGCTACGACGGCGGCGGCCACCACCATGCCGATGATCCATCGCCAGCGGCGTGGGCTTGAATGCCCCCTGGACTCTGCGGGTACATCAGATCCTCCGACAGGCATGGGGGCCTCTTCATTAGGCAATCGCTGCGAATTATCCATTAAGAGCGCTCTCCTTACGCGATATACAAGTATTACACGAGGCGTAACGAACGGTACGGTACGTTTATTGTGATAGACTCGCGATATTAAAAAAAGTTTCGGGACAGGTGCCTTTTGAACTCGATAAATACTACGACGAAGGAAGCGCCCGAACGCTCGAAGTCTGAACTCCGCACGGAACGGTTAATTGAGCGGTTGTTGGATGCGGCAACGCAGTTCTTCATGGAAAAAGGCTTCGATGCAACCAGCATAGGGGAGATCGCAAAACAGGCTCATGCTTCCAAGGAGACTTTTTATCGCTACTTCCCGATCAAGGAAGAGCTCTTTCAGGCAGTTCTACTTCGGAGTGGCAAACACATCAACGATGAGTTGACATCAGTTCTTCTGTCTCATGACCCACCTGGAAAAGCCCTAGTCGCCTTCGGCGAATTGGTCCTGTCATTGCTGTTAGCTCCTGAAGCGATATCCCTTCACCGTATCTTGGCGATGGAAAAGGGACGCTTCCCCGAAGCAGTCAAGTCTTTTCACGAACAAGGGCCAGCACGAGTACACGCCGCTCTCTCCGGGTATATCGAGGAGCAAGTCAAAAAGGGAAGGTTGCGCGAGATGAATCCAGATGTCGGCGCCCGCCAATTCTTCGACCTCGTGGTTCCAGAGTTCATGTTTGGAGTGAACCTTCATTCCAGACCGGCGCCAACGAAAGCGGAGATGCAGCAAAGGGTGAAGGAAGCGATTGACTGTTTCCTTCATGGATATGGTCCAGATCACTGAGGGCTAAAGCATTTTAGGAAAAGGTGTAGACCGAACAACCCGTGATCGCGTGGCCTTTCTATCAAAGAAAGGCCATACTTCGCAGATATTTCCGGACCACCGTACTGCCTGAAAGGCTCCAATTGGCGCATCCAGACGCCAGTCATCTGCCATCCGCTACAATCACGGAGGATGACCAGCCTCTTCGATCTCTATAAAATCGGCGTCGGCCCTTCGAGTTCCCACACCATGGGGCCAATGCGTGCTGCCTTCCAATTTGTCCATGGGCTGGAGGGATCGCATTTATTAGATCGCGTCTCTCGCGTCCAGGCTGAGCTTTACGGATCGCTGGCACTGACCGGCCTAGGTCACGCGACGGATCGCGCGGTTCTGCTCGGATTGAGCGGCCACGAGCCGGCCAAAGTCGATCCAGGGGCTATCGAACAGACCGTCGCTCAGATTCGCACGACGCAACGGCTTTCACTCTCTGCCACGCACGGCATCGCGTTTCAGGAAGCAGCCGACCTTCTCTTTCATCGCAACACGATGTTTCCTCCGGGAGCGGTCACGCAGCATCCCAATGGCATTCGGTTCACCGCTTTCGACCCGAATGGCGTTTCGCTGCTGAGGCAAACCTACTTCTCCATCGGCGGAGGTTTCATCATCGAGGATGGCGCGGAAGCGACCCCGGCCACTGCGGCGTCGGAGCATCTGCCCTATCCCTTTCACAGTGCCGCCGAGCTTCTCGATCTCTCACAAAGCCATTCGATCTCGATCTCCCAGATCATGCTCGCAAACGAGTGCGCCCGCCTGTGCGATGGTGGAAGCAAGGAATCTTATGAAGGACGGGTACGCGCCAGAATTTTGAACATCTGGCAAACCATGCAGGCCTGCGTGGCTCGCGGCATCGCCACAGAGGGAATCTTACCCGGAGGCCTGAACGTTCGCCGCCGCGCCCATCGGCTGGCCTCGCGTCTGCGCGACAAGGAGCGAGAGCAAAAGCCATCCGACCCACTGGCCCCACTCGACTGGGTCACCGTCTACGCCATGGCCGTGAACGAAGAGAATGCCGCCGGTGGCCGCGTTGTCACCGCGCCTACAAACGGGGCGGCGGGCGTCGTTCCTGCTGTCGCCCACTATTACATGAATTTCATACCTGGAGCGACCGAAGACGGTCTGATTCGCTTCTTCCTCACCTCTGCTGCAATCGGCATCTTATACAAAGAAAATGCCTCCATTAGCGGAGCGGAAGTCGGCTGCCAGGGAGAAGTGGGCGTGGCTTGTTCGATGGCCGCCGGTGGACTTGCCGCTGCGTTGGGCGGAACCTCAGGGGAGATCGAGCACGCTGCGGAAATCGCCATGGAGCATAACCTCGGCATGACCTGTGACCCCATTGGTGGCCTGGTTCAGATTCCCTGCATCGAACGCAACGCGATGGGGGCAGTGAAGGCTGTGCACGCCACCCGCATTGCCATGCAGGAGCCGGAAGAGCACAAGGTCTCGCTCGACCAGGTCATCCGCACCATGTACCTCACGGGCCTGGACATGCAATCGCGCTACAAGGAAACCTCTCTCGCCGGCCTTGCGCTCAACATCATCGAATGCTAACGGGCTTTCGACTCGCATCCAATGCAATTTTGAACGCCGCCTGCACAAACCCGCCGCAACTCTCGTAAGCTGTTCCCATGCCCGACAACGAGCAAACCGAATTCCACTCCGACGCCTCGGCCGTTACCGATGCTGCTCCCGTTGATTCGCCTTGGGATTCAAAAGTGCAAATCAAGCCACGCGGCATCGCGCCCATCTGGCATACGCTCCTTCTGGTCGTTGGCATCCTCGCCTATTCGGTCTGGGGAGCCATGGGAGCAAAGACCGGCGCCACCAATCCCATTGCTCCGCCCAGTGGATCTGTTCATGCAAAAGCCGGCGGAACTGACCATGCGCGCCTCATCCGCTACGCACTCACGGGCGCTCTTGAACTCGGCATCGTTGCCTGGGTCGTCTTCGGCATGCGTCTCCGCAAGGTTCCCTTCCGCTCGCTTTTCGGCGCATGGCCCAAAGGACTCAACGCCATCACCATGGAGATACTCGTTGCTGCGGCCTTCTGGGTCAGTTCCATGATCGTCTTGATGGTCTTTGCTTTGTCGTGGCTCTTCGTACAAGGCCATATCTACAAACAAGAGACAATCCATCCACCGGCATCCTCATCGCAGTCCGCATCCGCCGCGAAGCCGAAGAGCCCCGAACAGCAGCAATCTGACTTGATCAAACAGCTCTCCGAACTTGCGCCTGCCAATGGCATGGAGATTGCCGCCTGGGGTTTGCTCTGCCTGGTTGTCGGTTTCTCTGAGGAACTCATTTTTCGCGGCTACATGCAGTCGCAGAGCATTGCAATCCTGCGCAACACGCCAATCGCGGTCATCGCCACGGCGGTCGTCTTCGGAGCAGCCCACGGATATCAAGGGACACGCGGCGTCTTCCTCATCTCCATCTTCGGCGCTCTCTTCGGCGTCATCACGCTGCTGCGAAGGAGCCTGCTACCGGGCATGATCGCGCATAGCTGGCACGACTTCGCTACCGGCATGGCGCTCGCACTCATTCGCTCCTCGCACCTGCTTGAGCACCTGCAAGCAGCGCCAAAATAGGAAGTCTTTGCATTCCATTTCACGATCGTAAATTTTTCTCTTGACACGCATCCGACATGAATCTATACCTTCTTCCATTGCGGTAATATTTCAAACTGCGATGCCAGGGAGAATAGGGCACCAACGATCAGGCAAGCATCACCAAGGCAACAAGCGAAGGGAACGCGATGCGCGTTCCCTTTCTTGTCTCTATCGCCGGCGCATAACGCGAGCCGAGCATGGATAATGAAGCAAGCATGACTCGACGCCGCTGGATCGCCAATACTTCTACCGACACCACTGCAAGTCTTCTTGGCCCGCAGGCCAAACACCTCGCGCGCGTGCTGCGCGCTCAGCCCGGCACCCAGGCGGACGTGGTCGCAAATAGCCGCGTCTATCGCGCGCAGATCTCCAGCGTCAGCAATGACGAAGTGCAATTCACGTTGCTCGATGAGATCGACTCCGAGTCCGCGCTGCCGGTTACGCTGCTGCTGGCTATTTTCAAATTCGACCGCATGGAGTGGGCCATCGAGAAAGCCACTGAACTCGGCGTGGCCTCCATCATTCCCATCATCGCGCGCCGCACCGAAAAGCATCTGGCGCAAGCCGCCGGGAAACGCGTCGAGCGCTGGCGCAGGCTCGCGCAGGAAGCCGCCAAGCAATCGCGCCGCGCCGATCTGCCCGCGATCGAAGAGCCCATTGCTCTCACTGCGCGCCTTCAGCAGACTTCTACCGCGCAACGCATCCTGCTCGCAGAGGACGAGCGCAACACTACGCTGCGGCAGCGCATCGAGGCTGCGCTTCAATCGGCGGATGCCGATCTGCCGAACTTTGAATTAGCCATCGGCCCTGAAGGCGGCTGGACGCAGGAGGAACTCACGCTCTTTGCCAAACATCAATGGCAGTCCGCATCGCTCGGCCCAAGAATCCTGCGCGCTGAAACCGCTGCCATCACCGCGCTGGCTATTACATCCGCCCTGCTCTAGCCCTGTTCCATGCCGCTACCGCTCGACCTGGTAATGGAAGGGAGCGCCCACGTCCGTCGCCATGGCACGTACTGTCTGCAAGAACGCTGTAGCCGCATACGAAAGCTTGCCGTTCCTACGGTAGACCAACCGCAACAGCCGCCGGAACTCCAGTTCATCGACAGGCACTGCGATTAGCTCGCCCGTCTCCAGCTCTCGCGCCACGGTCAGCCGCGGAACCAGAGCCACGCCATTCCCCATGGCCACAAACCGCTTGATCGCCTCAATTGTGGGTAGCTCAATCCGCATCTGCAACGGAGTGCGATGCCGCTCGAACGCCTCGACCACCTTGCGGCGAAGCGGCGAAGGCACGTTATGCGCAACGAAGAGCTCTTCGCCCAGGTCGGTGATCGAGACGCGCTCCGCCTGCGCCAATGGATGATTGGGATTGGCGATGAACGCCAACGTATCCGCATACACGGCCACTGACCGGTACTGCTCCGTATCGGGTTTGAAGGAGATCACGCCCAGCTCAAAGATGCGCGAACTCAACTCCTCCGGAATGCGGCTTGCAAGCGACCGGTGCACCGTCACATCGATCTTGGGATGCAGGCGGCGAAAGGCGTCGAGCACCGGCAACAGGTAGAGACACGTGTATTCGTTCGCCGCCAACTGCAATTGCCCGCGTTCCAGCGACTTCAACTCCGCCATCGCCGAGTTCGCCTCGCGCCGCAGCGCCAGCAAACGCGTCGCGTACTCGCGCAGCAATTCGCCTGCAGCGGTAAGCGAACCGTCGCGCGCCCCGCGATCCAGCAGCACCTCGCCTACCGACTCTTCGAGCTTCCGGATCACCTGGCTGATGGCTGGCTGCGTGCGATGCATCCGCACCGCTGCACGAGAAAAACTGCGCTCCTCCGCTACGGCCAAAAATGTCTCCAACTGATGCAGTTCCAAGGCCAACTCTCCAATCCCATACATAACGAATTGTAATTGAAGACCAAACAAGAATAACTTTGCGTTATGGAGGCCAAATCGAAGACACTGAAGCAGACGAGAGAGTATCCTCCTACCCGTAAGGCAGGAATAAGCGACAGACATGACAACTGTGCCAGACAATAACCGCGTCTTTATCTTCGACACGACACTCCGCGACGGCGAGCAATCTCCCGGCTGCAGCATGACCACGCAGGAAAAGCTCTCCATGGCCCACGCACTGGAAGACCTGGGCGTCGACATCCTGGAGGCGGGCTTTGCGATGGCGTCGGAAGGCGACTTTGCCGCCATCGCCACCATCACCCAGGCCATCCGCAAGCCGCGCATCACCTCTCTGGCCCGCGCCAGGAGCGAAGACATCGTTATGGCCGCGCGCTCGCTTGAACACGCCGACCGCGCCCGCATTCACGTCTTCCTCGCCTCAAGCGATCTGCATCTCGAATACAAACTCAAGATGAGCCGCGAGCAAGCGCTTACGCAGGCCGGCGAGTCCGTTCGTGAGGCGCGCACACTCTGCGACGACGTGGAGTTCTCGCCGGAAGACGCGACGCGCTCCGACCGCAATTTTCTCGTGGAGATGGTGCGCGTCGCCATTGAGGCTGGGGCCACAACCATCAATATGCCGGATACCGTTGGCTACTCGACGCCCGAGGAATACGGGCAGATGTTTCGTGAGGTCCGCGAACGCATTCCGGCCATCGACGCGGAGGGCATTGTTCTCTCTTCACACTGCCATGACGATCTCGGCCTTGCGGTCGCCAACTCGCTGGCCGCGGTTCAGGCCGGTGCGCGCCAGGTTGAGTGCACCGTCAACGGTATCGGCGAGCGTGCCGGTAACGCTTCGGTGGAAGAGATCGCAGCGGCACTCTACGTCCGCGCCGACCATTATGACGTTACCACCGGCATCAAACTCGACAATCTCTATGCCACCAGCCAGACTCTCGGCCAGCTCATCACCTTCGGCCCCTCGCCGAACAAGGCCATCGTCGGTGCCAACGCTTTCGCGCATGAATCGGGCATTCACCAGCATGGGATGCTGGCCAACCCTCTCTGCTACGAGATCATGACTCCGGCACTGGTTGGAGCGGCCGGGACGCAACTCGTGCTCGGCAAACACTCCGGCCGCGCAGCTTTGCGGAATCGCTTGGAGCAACTCGGCTACAGCATTTCGCGTGAAGAACTGCAGCAGACATACTACCGCTTCGTGGCCCTCGCCGACCGCAAGAAAAACATCTACGACCAGGATCTCGTTGGGCTGTTGCCGCAGCAGATTCGCGACCGCCGGCCTATGTCCTACGCAGAAGTGGACTAGGTAGGCCGGGGCTTTAGCCCCGGCAATTAACAAGCCAAAATTCAAAGGCCTTTAGGCCCTGAGGTTCGCTACACGCATGAAGCTCAATCTCCTAGTAGTCGCCGGCGACGGCATCGGCCCTGAAGTTACCCGCGAAGCCGTCTCCGTTATGCAAACAGTCGCCTCCGCAAGTGGCCATGAAATCAGCGTCACCGAAAAACGCATTGGCGGCATCGCTATCGACACCGATGGCACGCCGCTGCCAGCAGACACGCTTGAGGCTGCGCTCGCCTCAGATGCCGTTTTTCTCGGCGCAGTGGGCGGCACCAAGTGGAATGCGCTGCCGCCGAACACGCGGCCAGAAGCTGGCCTCTTGCAACTGCGCTCAGCCCTTGGCGGATTCGCGAATCTGCGCCCCGCCTTCGCCATCAAAGAGCTCGCCGTCAACAGCCCGCTTAAAGTTGAAGTCATCGAAGGCGCCGACATTCTCTTTGTTCGCGAACTGCTCGGCGGCCTTTATTTTGGCTCGCCCCGCGAATGGAACAAGCAGACCGGCGAGGCCTGGAATACCATGCGTTACACACGCGACGAAATCGTTCGCGTGGCGCGCATCGCCTTTCAGATCGCGCAAAAGCGGAGCAAGAAACTCACTTCCGTCGACAAGGCCAACGTCCTCGAAGTTTCGCAACTCTGGCGCGCTACGGTGAATGAAGTCGCGGCGGAATTCCCCGACGTTACGCTCGAACATCAGCTCGTTGACTCGATGGCCATGTTGCTGATGAGCTGCCCGCGCAACTACGACGTGGTGCTCACGGAAAATCTCTTCGGCGACATTCTCTCCGATGAGTCCGCCGTCATCACCGGCTCGCTTGGGATGTTGCCCTCGGCCACTATCGGCGGCAAGGTCAATCTCTATGAACCGATCCACGGCTCGGCTCCCGACATCGCGGGCAAAGGCCTCGCCAACCCGCTTGGCGCGATCCTAACCGGCGCGCTGGTGCTGCGCCACAGCGCGGGACTCGAAGCCGAAGCCCAAGCCATCGAAACCGCCGTGCGCAAAGTCCTCGAAGCGGGCTATCGCACAGCGGACCTCGCACGCGGAAACACGACGGATTTCAAGGTTCTTTCGACAACCGAGATGGGCAAGCAAGTTCGTGAAACTGTCAGCACACTGCTGTCGGCGCAAGTCAGTTAGACGCTGTCCTATTGGACGAAGGGTACGGGCTTCAGCCCGTACATGAAGGAAGCGAATCAGTCGGGGCTTTAGCCCCTGAGGGCAACAAAACACATGAGTACCGAACCCAAAACACTCTTCGAAAAAGTCTGGGAGCAGCACATCGTCGCTGAACCTGAAGGCGAACCGACGCTGATCTACATCGATCTGCACCTCATCCACGAAGTCACTTCACCGCAAGCCTTTGAAGGCCTGCGTTTGACCGGCCGCACTGTCCGCCGACCTGACCGCTGCGTCGCAACCGTGGATCACAACGTCCCTACGCTGCTTGCCGAGCGCTTCAATATCCTGGACCAGATTGCTGCAAAACAAATCTCCACGCTGCGCGAGAACTGCAAGGAATTCGGCATAGAGTTATACGATGTTGGCAGCCGCGAGCAGGGCATCGTCCACGTCATCGGCCCAGAGCTGGGTATCACAAAGCCAGGGATGACCATCGTCTGCGGTGACAGCCACACCTCGACGCATGGGGCTTTTGGAGCATTGGCGTTCGGCATCGGCACCAGCGAAGTGGAGCATGTGCTCGCCACGCAGACTTTGCCGCAGGACAAGCCAAAGACCTTCCGAATTTCCGTCGAGGGCGAGCTTCCCAAAGGCGTCACTGCGAAAGACATCGTGCTGGCCATCATCGGCGAGATCGGCACGGACGGCGCAACCGGCTGCGTGATCGAATTTGCTGGCTCTGCCATTCGCGCGCTCTCGATGGAAGGGCGCATGACCATCTGCAACATGAGCATTGAGGCAGGAGCCCGTGCCGGCATGATCGCTCCGGATGAGACCACATTTGCGTATCTCAAGGGCCGTCGCTACTCGCCGCAGGGTGCAGCCTGGGATGCGGCTGTTGCCGAGTGGAACAAGCTGCCCTCGGACCCCGGCGCTAAGTTCGACCGCGAGTTGGTCATTGACGCGACACAACTCAGTCCGTATGTAAGCTGGGGCACCAGTCCTGGTATGGTCGCACCAATCACTTCGAAGGTTCCCGACCCTGCGGCCACGCCTAACGAGAGCGAACGCCGCGCCTTTACGCGCGCACTCGAATACATGGACCTGAAAGTCGGCACGCTCCTTGAAGACATCTCGGTCGACCGCGTCTTCATCGGCTCCTGCACCAACTCGCGCATTGAAGACCTGCGCGCCGCAGCCTCGATCGCGAAGGGCCATAAGATCTCAACGCATGTCTCGGCGATGGTTGTTCCCGGCTCTATGGCCGTCAAAGAGCAGGCTGAGGCCGAGGGCCTCGACATTGTTTTCAAAGAAGCAGGGTTCGACTGGCGCGAGCCTGGCTGTTCGATGTGCTTAGGGATGAATCCCGACATTCTATCGCCGGGCGAGCGTTGCGCCTCGACCAGCAACCGTAACTTCGAAGGCAGGCAAGGGCGTGGCGGACGCACACACCTCGTCAGTCCTGAGATGGCCGCAGCGGCTGCTATCGCGGGGCACTTTGTCGATGTACGCAACTGGGCTGAAATTGCAGAGACAGTGGGAGCTAACTAGCATGGAACCCTTCAAGACCATCACTTCGCTTGCCGCTCCGCTCGACCGCGTCAACGTCGATACGGATCAGATCATCCCCAAGCAGTTCCTCAAGCGCATTGAGCGCTCGGGGTACGGCGAGTTCCTCTTCTTCGACTGGCGCCGCATCCAGGATGGGCCAAACGCCGGCGCGCCCGACACCAGCTTTGTGTTGAATGATGCGAAGTATGCAGGCGCGAAGATCCTCATTGCAGGAAAGAACTTCGGCTGCGGATCGAGCCGCGAGCACGCCGCATGGGCGCTCTCGGATTATGGCTTCCGCGCAGTCATTGCTCCTGCTTTCGCAGACATCTTCTTCTCGAATGCAGGCAAGAACGGCATCGTCCTCATCCGCCTCAGCGAAGAGCAAACCAATCTGCTGCTGAACCGCGCCGCAACCACGCCCAACTACGAGCTAACCGTCTCCTTGATCGACCAGACCGTCACCGACGCCGAAGGCTTCCATGCGACATTCGAGATCGACCCCTTCCGCAAGTTCTGCTTGACGGAGGGCCTCGACGACATCGGCCTGACCCTGCGCCACGCCGCCGCACTCGACAGCTACGAGAGACAGCACGACAACGCCAACTGGCTGAAGCCGAGAGCAGCTACCAGCTTCTAGCTAGTAGCTCATTCCCAAGGAACGAAGCGACCACTCCCCGAACTCACAAACCAAGCTAGAAGCTAGAGGCTAGAAGCTCAAAATGACAGAAGGCAAGCGCCAAAGCATCCCGTTAACTGAAGGCCCCAATCGCGCCGCCGCGCGCAGCTATCTGCGCGGCGTCGGATTCTCGAAAGAGGACCTGCACAAGCCCATCATCGGTGTCGCCAACACCTGGACCGAGATCGGCACCTGCAACGTGCATTTGCGCGATGTGGCTGAAGCCGTTAAGCAAGGTATCCGCGAAGCTGGTGGCACGCCGATGGAGTTCAACACTATCACCATCTCCGACGGCATCACCATGGGTACGCAGGGCATGAAGGCCTCGCTGGTGAGCCGCGAAGTGATCGCCGATTCGGTCGAGTTGGTCGCGCGCGGCAACCTCTTCGACGGCATCGTCGGCATCGGCGGATGCGACAAGAACATGCCGGGCATCATCATGGCTCTCTGCCGCCTCAACATCCCCGGCATCATGCTTTATGGCGGGAGCATTGCCCCCGGCAAACTCGCCGGTCCCAACGGCACGACGAAAGACATTACGATTCTCAACGTCTTTGAGGCCATCGGCTCGCACGCCGCCGGTCGCATCGACGATGCAGGCCTTGAAGCTGTAGAAGCCGCAGCCTGTCCCGGCGCTGGAGCCTGCGGCGGACAGTTCACCGCCAACACAATGGCCATGGCCGCGGAGATCCTCGGCATCAGCCCCATCCAGCTTTCCGGCGTACCGGCGACGAGTCCGCACAAGCACGAAGCCTCCCGTCAGGCCGGGCACATTTTGATGAAGGCCGTCCGCGACAATCGCCGCCCGTCGGACATTATCACGCGCGCCTCGATCGAAAACGCCATCGCCGCCATTGCCGCTTCCGGCGGATCAACCAACGGAGTACTGCACTTCCTGGCCATTGCGCGCGAGATGGGCATCCCTCTTAACATCGACGACTTCGACAAGATCAGCGATAAGACTCCCTTCATCTGCGACCTCTCGCCCGCCGGCAAGTACGTTGCCTCGGACTACCAGGCCGCCGGCGGTTCGCGATTGCTGGCCCTGCGCATGTTGGACGCCGGCCTGCTCAACGGCGACGCCCTCACCATCAGCGGCAAGACCATCGGCGAAGAAGCCGCCGAAGCCTTTGAATCCCTCGATCAGCAGGTCATCAAGACTTTTGAAAACCCCATCAAGCCGCACGGCGGTTTGGTCATCCTCAAAGGCAATCTCGCCCCCGAAGGCTCGGTGATGAAGATTGCCGCAGCCGACCGCGTCGAGCACCGCGGCCCCGCTCGCGTTTTTGATTCCGAGGACGATTGCTTTGCCGCAGTGCAGGCGCAGCAGATCAAACCGGGCGATGTGCTGGTCATCCGCTATGAAGGCCCCAAAGGCGGTCCCGGCATGAGAGAGATGCTGCAAGTTACTGCTGCCGTCAGCTCCAACGCTGAATTGAGCGCTCACGTCGCGCTTCTGACCGACGGCCGCTTCTCTGGCGCGACACGCGGATTCACGGTCGGCCACGTCGCCCCGGAAGCCTTCGTCGGCGGACCCATCGCAGCCGTCCGCGAGGGCGACATCATCCATTTCGATATCGCCAACCGTAAGCTCACTCTCGAGGTCTCAGAGGAAGAGATTGCCGCGCGTCTCGCAAACTTCAAGGCTCCCGAACCGCGCTTCAAAAAAGGCGTCTTCGCCAAATACGTGAAGACCGTAAGCAGCGCCAGCGAAGGCGCAGTCACATCCTAACGCAATCGAGCGTCGAGGCTTTGTGAAAGGGCACGGCTTCAGCCGTGCCGAAACCACCAACCAACCATCCCGGGCTTTAGCCCCTGAGGTAACAGCAATGCCCAAGTGGATACCGAAGGACATGGAATGGTTTCTGGCGGAATTGATTCAGCAATTCACCTACGTAGATGGAAGTCATTCTGTTTACGTAAACACGATACTTGTGAATGCTAACTCTCTTGAGAAGGCCTATGAGAAAGCACTCAAATTTGGTCAGGCCTACAACGAAACCTTTACGAATACCGATCAAGAGGAAGTCAAGGTTTCTTTTGCTGGTTTACGGGATCTCTTTCTGATCTATGAAAAGCTCGAAGATGGAGCGGAGGTTCTCTACTCGGAGTACGAAGACATCACCGAAGAACAAATTGCAGCCATGGTCACTCCAAAGGAGAAACTCGCAGCATTCTTAACACATGGGACAGAAGACAGCGAGAAAGTCTCTCCGAATCAAGAGGAGGCACTGAAATGACAAGCTTGAATGAAAAAGACAACGACGCGCACCTCAACAACACCACCCGCCTCACCGGCGCAGAAATCCTCTGGGCCACGCTCGTCGGCGAGGGCGTCCACGAAGTCTTCGGCTACCCCGGCGGAGCCATCCTGCCCGTCTACGACGCGCTGCGCAAGTTCCCCATCCGCCACATCCTCGTCCGCCACGAGCAGGGCGCCTCGCACATGGCCGACGGCTACGCGCGCGCCAGCGGCAAGGTCGGCGTGGCCGTCGCCACCAGCGGCCCCGGAGCCACCAACCTCGTCACCGGCATCGCCACCGCCATGATGGACTCGATCCCCATCGT
>Ga0302140_10005663_pt1 | contig 15738 bp, 13 predicted proteins | sample I_Bog_E1_1_FD_202095 | JGI IMG/M metagenome (GOLD analysis project Ga0302140, IMG submission 202095) | Peat permafrost microbial communities from Stordalen Mire near Abisko, Sweden - I_Bog_E1_1 | ecosystem: Environmental > Terrestrial > Soil > Wetlands > Peat | place: Sweden: Abisko, Stordalen...
GTGTTGTGGTGGTGAGCATGTTTCTTGTTGGACTTTGTTTGCTTTCTCCTTGAGTCATCAATTTTCGTGTATTACAGCACAAAAACGAGAGAGAAGCAAACAATGCAAACTTGTTCGACGCCAAATACAAAATTGAAGCAGTGGTTTCAGAGGCAAACACTGGGAAATATCCCTTGGTCTATAAGCACCCCATAACGCTTCCCTTGAGCATCGACACCCGATGCTAGGCTAAAGGAAGCGTTATGGGAAGCGTTAAAGGGTGCTTATAAATCGTCGATGCGTTAAGGGGTGCTTATAATCATGTGCAATAAATAATTTTTTTCAAATGTCGAGCTGAACATTAATGATACAGTGAAATGTGTGTTGACATAAATAAATTTTTTTTCACCGATGCGTTAAGGGGTGCTTATACTCGTTTTAACTAGCAAAATGAGGAAAAATTGTGATTTATTAAATTAATGAACGTTTCTTGGGCCAACGCAACCTCATAACATTAATGTCTTTGTCCGTGGATGCGTTAAAGGGTGCCTATAAACTGCTGAATTAAAATTAAATTCTGTGATTGTCAGAAATAATATTAATGGTTCAGGTAAACCACATTTTGCATAAATGTAAGGCGTGACCGGCGCTTGGAAATTATTTCTTACTTTTATTTCGTGGTTTTAAGAGGCTTTTAAGGTGTAAAAATCCAGATTTTTCCAGAAACTACTCAAGTTTACGTTTTAGTACCGATATACTGGTACTATGCAACTGGCATTACCGATATATCGGATCCCTCCGCCCATTGGTGTTCAAAAATTGGGAGTGAGGCTCAAAATTGTTGTCAGATATTATTGTTATGGCCATCATGCGCATCGGCAGTTTTACAAAAAATGGATCATTCTGCAATTCCAGTTAATGGGTGGACTGTGTCTCTTGCTGTAAAACGACAGAAGATTGAAGCTGTTGTGAATGAAATCATTGTACCAAGAAGTGCATTACCAAGAACAGTGAATTCATCAGTTGGTGAATGTGGAGTTGAATTGTTGCTGCGCAAGCAATTTATTCATCCAACTGTCAACAATCATGTTGATTATTGTGATCTGTGGAGAAGAGCAAACGACCTGGAGGACAACGAAGAAATAAGCGCGATTGTAGAAGCAATTCACTCACCTGCTTTGTGTTGTTACCACGGAGAGAGATCGTTTAAAAATCGTCAAAGATCATCTTATTGGCCACTCGTGCTTGATATCATCAACCGTGATGAAGTTCTCAACGACGATGACGACGAAGTTCCTGAATTACTTGTTGAAATGATTGATTAAGATTGTTGTCAACTGTTTTGGTCGTTGTTGTTTCAATCAAAAAACAAAGTTTCTTTGCAACAATAAGTTCTTTGTTTCACAATGAACAGAACAGCATGAACAAATAACAACAATCTTCATTATTCAAGATTTGATAGTCTGAGTCTTGTTCTATCTTGTGCTTTGTTTTGCTTTGAAATATGATTCATCAATCTGCTGAGAGCAATCTTTGTTCTCTTTTCGGTTGTCCATATATCCTTGTAAATGGCCAGTTCTCCCAATTGAAGGTTCTTGTCAACAAACATCTGCAGCTCAGGTCCATTGAAGAAGCTGCCATGGACAGCAAGGCGGCGTATGTTTGTTGGCTTTTCACACAACTCAACCATTGTGTATTTGTTTTCTTCTTCATATTTGCTCATCGAAAACAACTCATCGTCATCGGTGGTCTTCAACTCCAGATCTTTCACGTTTGGACACCATTCAATCAGATCATGTGCGTGGTGACGCGACAAGTCCCACAAGCAAACTTTCCAAAGTGTGTCCTTGCTGCTGATTGCAATGCGTTGGATATATCTATCGGTTGCCTGTGACACAGTCAACACCTCTATGCCACGACAGTGTTCAGTGAAAAACTGTGTCATCCAATCTTGATCATCTTCAACAATTAAAAATGCGCAACCAATCAACTTCAACTCGTTTTTCAATACAGAATGGGAAAATCTAGCGCCGCGACTGGTAGAGAGATTCACAAAGTTCAATCGTGGGTTAGACTGATACAAGGTCACAATCTTCTTCCATCTAAGGTCAATCATGTCCAACTCAAGATGCTCCAGCCTATTACAACACGAGGTGATCACTTCCACTGGGACGTTTGCACATACACCCGAATTTGCCACCAATGTTAAATCAATTAAATAATCACTGTTATGTGCAACCATTGAACGGAACAGAAACTCAAATCCAAAATATCCTGGAAATGCCATTTTGTCCCTTTTTGCCTTCTCCAAACTCATATTAATTTTAATTTTACTCATTATTTGATTTCCATTGTTCAATCTGTTCATAATTGCAGTTGCATCATCGTCGAAAATCAATACTTGTGAATATAATAAACTTAGATTTCGGAGGGTAATCCAATCAAGGAAGTGCAACGAAACAACAACCTCTTGATGTTCAACAAATTTGAAACCACGAAGTTGGAATAGATGTTCAAATAAATAATGTCTCAAAAACTTTTCACCACATGCCATGTCAAATGAGCCAAAGTCTTTTAAATTGAGAAAGTCAAAGACCAAAACTTGAACTCTCTCGGGAACGCCTGAGATAAATGTCATACTGGAGAGTCGAGAGTGTATGTTTCAATTTTGTGAATGTGTGGATGATGTGAGAATCACTGTGAAGCAGGAGGATAATCGATTGAAAAAAAACACCTTTTTGTAAAAAATATCCAGCCCAACTAACATGATTTGACACTCAAACTGTCAATTCACCAATTTCATCAAATCATCACAACCGTCAACAACAACCACAACGAACAACTTTCCCAACAGTAAGTTTGGTGTTTTGAAAATCTTTTGTTCGAGCAGGAGCGCAGCAGGAGGAAGAAGGATACCGGTACAGTACAGGTACTGTACTGTAATGTAAATCATGTACTCGCTTGATACTCTGGTATACATATACATAGCATGATGATCTTTTTTTTTGATTCATGTCACGTGACAATGGCTCGAAAACACCTGCTTATTGACATTGCATCCGACATCTTTGATGAAATATGCTGTAAATGGTTGCGATTGAATGATGTTTTGCTTTTAGATGCAGCGTTTGCTAAGAATGGGCTTCGCGCTGAATACCTGGAGGTCTTGCGCAGTGCTAAAGGTTCATTGCAACTTGGAAATCGCGAACCAACTTGTTCACTGTTGAGTTGGATTTGGAGCCGAGGAATTGCTGTCGATCATTTGGATTTAATACCTTCAGTATTGATGTTTTGCCAATGTCAGAACGAAGTTCAAACGCATTTTGTATTCAGCCACGCCACAGATCTCTGTTTGAAGCGTGACATGTCAAGAGACGACATCAAGTTTTGCATGAAAATAATCAAGCGAACAACGACGAAATGGGTGCATCTTACATGTTTATATATTCACGAAGGGATGTGCGACAAATTAAGAGAACTGGTTCATTGTTTGATGCCTTTGTCAACCAACCTGGTGGAAATACATTTGGGTTCATGTCCCAAAATCCACTGCTCTTTTAGTCGTGGTTACAAAGGCGTTTGTCCAGGGTTTTTGCAAGACGAAGATGTTGCTTTGATTGCTCGCTCATGTCCGCGATTGACCGCATTCGATGCGGAACATGCTCACCAATTGACAGGCATTGCAATCAAAGCACTTGCTGACCACTCTCACTCGCTGAGGAAATTGAAACTGAGATTTGCGAGACTGATTGGGAATTCGTTGCATCTTTTTGAATTGAGTCAATTTGCCGCAAATATGACAACTCTGGAATTGACTGTGAACCACATTTCGCTGGTGCAAGTTGCATGCTTGCTTTCACATCTCCCTAGGTTGCTGAAGCTGGTGTTGCGGGAATGGAGAAGTCACTCTCAATCTGACCAAGATCATCTCAGGATGGCAATTGCTGAGTACTGTCCTTTCTGTGAATTGATTCCGCCGTTGATTACAGAGCATTCATTCCGGTATGAGTTTTGAATCGGTCAAAGTAATGTTGAGGGAGGTGTGCTGACATTTGTGATCATCGGTTGAATGGTGTGTCATTTTGAGTATTTTTTGTCATTTATGAATGTCATTCACAACACAACATGAGCAATCAATTACTATCATCATTCAGTTGATTTCTCGCAGAGCCAGCTATAGTTTCCGCTCATCTCCAACAGGCCAATGTGTTTTGCTCGGTTCAGACCACCATCTCACAACTCCATGTTCTGATGAGTAACACTCCTTGATGCACGCGTCAACAAATATATTAATACGAGATTCGACAACACAACACAACCCCAGACTACCACAAAGTGCATGCAGTATCTGTTCCTGTAAAGGTTTAAAATGAGAAAATGTCACTGCTGCCACTGCTGGTGCGAAGAATGACGTTCTATCTTGACGAAAGGAACTGATCATCAAGTAAAATTCACGAAACAACTTCCCGACCGCTCTGTGAACTTTACGTCTGCAGAAATTCCTTTGTGGGATTGCTAAGTTCTCTTGGTCAACTTCGCGGACAATTTCATTGAAGATATTTCTGAACTTCTCACACCAAACGTCAGTCGAAAACATCACGTCTCGTCAGAAATTTACGACAGTTGATTGATACTGTCACTTTTTACTGCAATGAAACAGACTGGACTGGTGGATGTGATAGAAAAAAAGAAAAGGGTAATAAAAAAGATCATCAATCGTTCATCCCCGGGGATTTTGCATTGCAAGGCAAATCATGTACTGACTGCTGTACTGTAATAACAACAACCGGTACAACATAATACACCACCACTGTAATAGTAATTATAATAGCAGCAGTTTGTAGCTTTCGAAACATCAAACATCCTGTTGGGAAATTTGTTGTTGATGGTTGTGATTGTTTGATGAAATTGGTAATTGACAGTTTGAGTATCAAATCATGTTGGTTGGGCTGGATATTCATCACAGAAGTGTTTTTTTTGTGATTTTGTTATATTCGATCGATTCATTTGTCAGAAGATCAAAACCACTCTCGTAGAAATGTCGACCCCAACTTTAGTGGAGAATACGTCTGAGACAGAGAACTCGTCGACTGAGTCTGAGAAGAGGGAAAGTGAGATTGTTGACGAAAATAGTGCTGAAAAAAATGACAACAGTTTGATTGCCTTGGACTGTAATGATGACAATTCTGTTTCTGGCGATGCCGTACACAGTGTCTGGCATGGCCATGGTTCTGAGAAAAATGATCATTCGCCCGAGATAAATGATTCATCATTTAGGTTGGAAAAAAGAAGAAAATTGGATCATGAGAACCAAGTTGATGATTCTGTGAGTAACAACGACGAGTCAGTACCAGATTTGGAGTGGATAGACGAGTCACAGTGTGACATGGTCAATATTGACACAAACGATTTTGGGAATATTTTGGCATGATTCAGAGTGATTTGTTGTTGTTGTTTTGTCGCATAACGAAACGTAGCCTTCCGTCAACTGCGTGTTTCTTTTAGTCACTAATTTATGTGCACTGCATGTCACCCACCAAGATTTCTAACACGGCCCCGGACCCACGAAATACAAAGATTCGTGATCGATGTGATTTCTCAACATTCTCCAGAAACTCGTGACACATTTTGTGAATCAGGGAAGCTTCATCACCTTTTTTAATCCTGTCAATTGACATGATTTTGTTCACTGTTGAAGTTTTACAATCTGAAAGTCGATGGAATTAACATTTGTTGAACTTACAATCAACAATCAGCACACCAACCCAAATTGTTCACTGCCTTACATTGCATGTGTGTACTTCCGTGCAACAAATTTGAAATAATTTGCTAAAAGCTTTCGAGAAGCGTGATGTCAATAAGGTCAACACCCAGTTCTGTCAATGCTTCACGATGCTTTTGACACTTTGATCTTCTCGCACATATCAGGCGTCTCCCAAGCCTGACACCCCACGTATGTTCTGGAAACAAAGTATCTCGGCGGTCTACAACATAGAGATACGGAACATCGACATGACCATGTTTGGCTTTGTATGCAGTGAGTGCATCACGCAGGACTGAAAAGCGGCTGTCAGAAACGACTGAGTTACGCGCAATTCTCTTCTTCTTGATTGTAGGTTCACACAATCTAACATTTCCTTGTGGAGTGATATGAAGTCGCTGTTGAATCATGGTTGGCTGGGATGAATGTGCAGACGAAGTTGATCGCTCATGAGAAGGATTGGGTACAATCTTTCTCGGAGTGACTTGTAATTCTTTTCGAATGACAGATGTCAAATCAACACAATTTGACGTGTCGAGAAGATCCAAATCAACTGAAGCTCCATGCATTTCCTTGCATTTCTCATTGAATGTGCCTGCAATCCCTCGAAATCCGTGCAGCTTCATTAAATATTCGAACACAAGTGCTTTCGTCACATTGTCATGCAAAGAATCATTGCCCTCCATTATATTGCAACTTTGTTAGAAGCATTATGAAACATTTGTCAGCGAATTTAGTATATCTCTGGATCTTGTGATCGAGCCCACAGCACATTGTTTGCATCTCTTTTTGCAGTGGTGAGGGCGGGGGGCTTTACAGTACTGTACCTGTACAGCAGTATACAGCACAATAGTAACAGTACACAACGAGCAGCTGCCTGTTGCTTTTGCAGCAACCACAGCAAGTGTAATCTCCGTATTTTTTGGTGTGCATGGTAGGTATTTTGTCTGTGGTTTTATTGTGGCTTGTCCAACCGACAACCTAATAATAATAATAATAATAATATACTGTACAGCAGTATGGTGTGCAAATCATGTAGCGTGGGAAGGATTTTGATTGTATCAGTACTGCAGTGATGATTCCCATCAATGACCATTTTTGTTGGTTCTGTTACAATTCTTGTGGCGTAAGAGTATCATGAGTGATTCTAATGCGACATTTATTGGTAAATTCGACGAAGCATGTCTTTTGTTTGATGCCATATTCAAGAAAATATCGACCACCAGAAAGTACAACGAACCAGCGGTGGTTCGCGATATCGAAATCGATCATAACGGTTTAAGTAACAAGCAATGCGAGGCGATCAATATTTTGGCTGGTCTGTTGTCTGAAACGAGAGATGCTTCACAGTTAATTCGTCCACGGAGTGCTGCCTACAAAGAGCTGAGCACTGTTGTCATGCCTTGGACACCTCCGCAGCAACATCTGATGAGCACTTCTGAGCCTCAAACAGAATCAGAGAGAGTGTCTGGGATTACGATTTCGCTGTTGAGGCAATACCTGATGAGGCAGCTGTGTCACACAACTGAGTTGGAGAAAGACATAGAAAAGCATGAAGGCACCATCGTTGATTTGACACATGAAAACAAAATGTTGCGTGTGTCTCTCAAAATGTACAGTGCGCCAGAACATGCGGATGTGATGCTCGACTCTCAAGATGTGCCTGGTGGTGGATTCATAGGATGTTATGTTCGAAAGAAGTTTCAGAAGATGTACTTCTTTGGGATCATTACACGCTTCAATGCACCTTGGTATCAGGTACATGTGATAAATCGTCATTCCAATGTACAACAAATGAATTGTGTTAACAGGTGGTGTACGAAGACGCGGATGTTGAAGAAATGTTGCCAAGCAGTCTGGGAAGAATTCTATGGAAGGGCTTCGTTCCTTCGGCGAAGCGCAAAGCATGTGTGAAGCATTCGACAAGAGTTACTGATGAAGTTGCACATTTAGTGCTGGAGAACCATGCGGTTTGTGTTCAGAAGTGTGACGGGCATGGAGAAAAGCATGGGCAAGAAGGAGAGGATATGGTTGCACAAGAATTTGTCTGAACTGCAATCATTCTTTCAAAGTGTAATGAACCAATAACAAATTAACTTCAGCAGCACTTATTATTCCTTTAATTTCTGCCAGCACGAAACATCAACCTCAAGAAAACTTCAGTTAAATTACATTTTCACGCTTTTGTTGTTGATTGAACATGAATACAAACTGGGATAGCTTCCGCAGGCCAGTTCAGACTGAACATACGCAACACAGACAAAGCGGCAATGTCGTACCATCATGCATGACAACATGGAGCAATTTGCCAACACGTATAACAGGCCAACATGTGAAATTCTTGAAAGTTTGCGATACACAAAGGATCGCATGTCACATGTAAACAATTCCAAGTTCTTGGCGTGGTCTCCAATATCCAGCAACGAAGCATCAGTGAGTCTCACACAAGATGACACGCTGATTGATGTCAAACTGGGACATGAATTGCGAACGAAAGCTGAGAATTTGGCGTCAGTCATCGTGTTGTCTTCTCCCAGCATCATATATCCCCCACTGTCCGGTTCTCTCCAGGGGCCGTCGATAAACCAGATTCCCTCCAGCTCCTGACACTCGCGAGCGATAACTTTCAAAGAACTTTCACAAATCGTTGAGTACAAAGACAACGACTTGACGTGCTTGAAAACAGCACTGTTAACCACCAAATCATAAAAATGGTCATTCACATGTGCATTGGTTTCCTCATACAAAGGGAATTTCTTGCAGACAGACACTCCAGTCTGGAAATCTTGAACTCTGACAACTCTTTCAGCTGTTCGATGGCCACAAATACGTCCCAGAAAGTGGGCATTGGTGACAACATCAAAGTGCTCCATGAAGTAGTGCATGTAGTGACACATAATCGCCGTATTTTTTTGACGAAACTCGCATTGCTTCAAATCAGCCAGATTGGCACAGATAAAACGAACACTCTTGAAAGTCAAACTTGGTATGTCGTCAATGTTCAAGTACGTCAGCTTGGTGCTCTTTCTTGTCAAGACTTCAATGCCATCATCAGTCACACGTCTTGCCCCTTTGATGCCCAACGCTAAGAGCTGTGGTAAGCTTTCAGCAATGTCCCGCAAAAGTGCGTCTCCCACCAGTTCACGGCAGTCATTCAAGCATAAATCACTTATGAGGCAACATTGGCTGCACAAGAAGGCAATTGAAGTGCGATCAGCTTTGAAACAGAATGACAAATCAATCACGCAGAGGGTTGACTTGTAATACCAACCAATTAGAAACACAGATTCATTGGTAAATTTACATGCACCGACCAATTTGATGGATGTGAGTTTAGGACAGTGATCAGTCGCTGAGTCAATTGCCTTGTCTGTTAATCCCCAGCAATTCATCAATTTCAGGTTCTTCAAATTGGGAGACAGTCGTGTCAGAATTTCGACATGTACGTCCGTCATATCTTCACTATAACCAGAATACACATCCTCAATGATGGGACATTTTGGTAACAGAGTTTTCATCAGGACACCAACTCCAGGAGTGAAGTCAACGATCCAAAGAGACAGCAAAGATGAAAAAATGGTTGGATTTTGAATCAACGCATGTTTGAAATGATAACAATTAAAAGGATCCAAACCATCACTAAATCCCAAAGTCTCCACACCGTTAAAATTAATTTTGCTCAATAAATGAAATCCATCTGCTTCTGTTTTGGGCAGAAAAGAAAGGTTTGACACAACCAAATCAGACACACTGATCTGGCGAATGGATAACCACTTCAGATACGTATTACCAGCCGATCTACTCATTCCGTCAAAGAGAGCAGAGGAAAAATTCTCGAGCAACTGCGGTCTTCTTGTGTGATTGCATGTGGCACTGTCAAGTTGTGCAATATCTTGAATAGAAAACCACGAAACACAAGTGACATCGAAAAACACTTTCAGTGGCACATCCACAACGAGTTGCATTGTCAATAACAAAGAATTTCGAAATATGACAAAGAAAATCCAACATCTCCTGGATCTGTGTGTTCGAAAAAAAAATCAGATAATATCCAGCCTGCTCAGCACGATTTGATACTCAAACGCTCAAACCACATAAAATTTGTGTGAGTCTTGATCAAGAACAAATTGTGGGTGTTACGACAACTGATTTTTTTTTGTGCTAATAAAGAAAAGAAAATTGATTGCTGCCACTCAGAAGAAAACCAGCAGTCATCTGCAAATCATGTACCGTCAAGTCCCCTTTCTAACCAACTGCTGTAGGTGCAGTAGACCGTTACTTTTCCATTTCGACCACACTTTTTGCACATCGTAACAATTGAATAAAACACATCAAATCTCATTCATTCTCTTGAATTTCAATCCAGTTTTCAAATTCTGTATGGATAAGATATTTGAGAAACATATTCAGAAAGAAATTTGTGAAAATTTGATTAAATAAGCATTGAAAATTTGAAACCAGAATTCTGTGTGAATTTTCATATTTTCTTCATTCATTCCACAGTTTGGGTGAATCAGAATTCAAACAAACTCGGAACTGTATTTAATAAACCAGGATATATTGCTTGGAATGGGTGGTACACGCCAATTTACTTTATTTTCAACGAAGTTTGAGTTATTTGGTCATGGACTGTTTCGTGACCATATGTACACATTTCAAATCTCTTTTGTGCCATTTTGACAACGACATTCTTTGTAAATTGTCAAATCGTGCTTCTGGAATGACTGCCTGTGAACAGATTGATGATGCTGGTGATGCATACTGACTGAAGTTGATAATTGTGCGAGTATTTTTCACCTTATTTGAAACGATTCAAAGCGTGCAATCCATCAGAATAATGAGTCAAAGCGTGCAATCCAGCAGAACCTGAGAATCTGGCTAGAGTGGACAGCAGATTCAAAAAAAGCTCACGTTGTTATTTTTGCTTTTGTACATGAACATGTGAAATCATTCAAAACAGCAACACTCATCAATTCAAAAATTCCCACGAGAACGTGCTTACTTGAAACAATCCAACTTGGCAGTGATATTTGACAACCTATTATCAATGTTAGATTGGTTCAGTGCTTCTGCTTTCGCTGCTGCTCTTGCTTCTTTAGCTTCTTCTTCAGGCCAATGAACATCAATATTCGGACATATCTGCAAAATGTCATGCAACTTATTTTTGGAGTAAGAGACACAGTCATGAATTAAAATTTCTCTTGCTTGCACATTTTGGCCAATCACACTCAAAGCACTGTCCGACAGTTGATACAAACCAAAGAGAGAGTATGATGTGATGTTTTTGAAGGATTTGAAGCAATTGATCAACATTTGGCAATCAGTCATATCTAAGGGATGGTCAATACGAATGATTTGGTAAGTGAAAGAAAACTTCGCAAATTCAAGAGACATTTCACGAGATTTTATGAGTAGGAATGTTATCTGATCTTCAAAATGCGAGTAAAATGAAGTGAAATCATTCAATGTGACATTATTGCTGCACATTCCAATGGTCAGTTTTGTCAAGTCAGAACAGTTGAATCTGATAACATTCAAGAGATCTGGTGAGAAATCGCTCAAGCCGTGATTAGAAAATTCAATGATTTTCAATTTTTTGTTATTTGTTATCAATTTTTTAGCAATTTTTTCATCTGCATTGATGTTTACATCGACTAAATTGTGACATACGCTTGCAAAAATAAACTCCAATGATTTTTTAACCAATTTTTGATTGCCAAAGACTTTACTGCGCACCAATGACTCTTTAATGGTGTTGACAAGAGACTCATCAAGTTGAAGCGCATCTACCGCATTTTTCAGCGCTTCAAATTTCAACTTTCGAAGTATTGCGTAATCAAATGGTTTTCCATTCAATTTGAAGACTTTTTTATTTCTCGGATTGTGAGAAGGAAGTGTTACATGAACAGGGCTGCGTGAATAAAGGCCCAGAATGTCATTTCTGAACTCGGTGTTGCAGTAAGCGGAATCCAACAAAGTTATCAATTCTAAATCCAAAAATTGAAACACACAATAAAACAAATCATCGGGCACATTGACAATGAGATTCATCGCCTTTCAAAAGTTTCTTATGAATGGACAAAGACACTTGTGTTTCCCAGTCTTTTTTGAGATGAAATTTCAAGTGTTTGTTGGATTCTAAATCATGTACTATTACGAATACCAGAGAAACGGCAGCTGCTGTAGATCACCAACACCACTGCTGTATCAAGCTTCCTACCAACAAAGTTAGATTTTATATTGTTGTGCAATAAACTTCACTAAAATCAACAAACTTTTCAAAACACTTCATCTTTAATGCATATTATGTCACTCACTCGTCATCATCGTCGGTCTTTCTCACGTAAAATTTCGCACCTTTCTTCGCCCTAGCTTTTGCTACACATGAGTCAGTGACCAAATCGCATCGCATCATCCTAATCACTTTCATTTCACGACAAGAAAGTGAGTGCAACAATGAGACATCAGTCAAGAGACTGCAATGAGTCACTGACAACAGCTGTAGCGAGGGACAGCTCGACAACACTGCAATGACTCCAGCGTCTGTTATGGGGGAGGATCTGTCTCTGTCATGTCCCATTGCAGCAATGAAACGAAGTAGTTCAGGACAAGATGAAGCAACAGCATGTAGAGCTTCATCAGTCAAGCTCAAGCATCGACTCATGTCAACCGTCTTGATCATCTTGCTGTTGGTGCTTGCGAAAAACGACGTAATTTGCTCATCCATTGTGACCAAAGATGTGTTCTGTGCAGCATCAAGTGGAGCAATATTCAACACCAACTCATCCCAAACTGCATCGCGACTCCAAATAATGTCTCGAAATCTCACTTTCTGCAAGTCCTTGCACGCCAATGCAATCTTGGTCATCAAGCTCACTGGCATGGATGAGATCAACGTGATGGTTTCTGTTGATGCAAACACAGTGGTGGTGTCCAGAAGCAGCTCAATCCTCTCGTTCAATGAATCGTACGGAGAACAGTGTTCAACAAGCGGCCGCCAAGAGTCATCGTTGATCGTGATTTGTGAAGCTCCTCTGTTGCCTTCAAATTCTCCATAAAATAGATCTAATTCTGAAAAGCTTTCGAAAATCTTCAATGCAGCCTGCATAAACTCACACAACAACCCTATCTTGAAAATGTAGAATTTCAGCCTCTTCAGTGCCTTCAAGTGATGAAACACAAATCCCATGGATGATATGGTCAACAATTTGAACTCGGAAATGTCAACATGTTTGATCATTGGACATCCTCTGCACACAGCACCAAATCCTGCATCGGTCATTTTGCTTGACCTTAACAGGCAGAGATTTTCCATCTGAGGACAATGCTCACCAATTGCACTGAGAACTTGATCATTGATTTGCAGACCCTGTAAATATAAAAACACCAATGCAGTGCAATTGGAACATAAATCCAAGAAAGAGTCCATTGTTAAATACTTGCAACCTTTCAGGTCGACTGCGGTTAGTTTCTTGGAACAATTGCTGTGTGCAAGATGTCGAATTGATTCGTTTGTCACTTGGCGAGCGCTCGGAAATGGCAAACAAAATTCTTGCAAATTGTGACAAGACTCAGCTAACGCATTTACCGCTTGATCAGTCACCACCAAACCAGTTCCAACTCTCACAACTTGCAGCAATGGACACCATCTTGCAGCCTCAGTTATGATTGCATCATGCTCACCGTTATATAAAACTGAGCCGGTCATTTCCAAAACTTCCAAATGTGGACACAAGCGAATCATAACCATGATAAGCACAGCCATAGTATCATTGCTTACTTTGCAATACAAGAAGATTAACTTTGCAAGGCAGTTCAGTTCCTGTCTCAGAAAAAATCTGGTCAACAGTAAACTGTTGGCTTGTTTAATATCAATAATATAAAATGACTTGAGTTGCGTTGAGTCAAAAGCTATGAGTGACATTGCTCTTGTTGCTGTGTTCCCCACATTAAAACATTTGTCTGTGATGGACATCAAATCCACCTTGATCTTTCTTCTTATCAACCACAACATGAACTCTCCACTGGTCTCATAAGTCCCATTGAAACATGCAACATTTGCTCTCAAATTTTCCAACAATTCTGGTCTGTTCAGGTGATTGCAAACTGCAGAATCAAGTTTGGCAACATTTTGTATTGTCAACCATCCACAACCAATCACATAAAACACATCGAATGGAATATCCAATAACAAGTTGGGCATTTCAGTTTATAACGGCATAAACTGTGGGCAAAAGAGCAAGAAAAAACTCCAGAAAACATGTCCAAGGTGCAGGCTGCTGGTGCAAAACAAAATATTTTGTTGGAAATTGAGCCTGACCGCCATGATTTAGTATTCAAATTCAAACCGGACATTCTTGCTGCAATTCTCATCAACTCCAAGACTCTTAGCCCGACGATTGTGAGGATTTGCATTGAACTTTTTTTCACTGCTGGACGAAACGATGTATTCAAACATTTTAGTCTCCGAGTGCAAATCATGTACCGTATAGTATCGAATTTAATATAGTATACTAATTATCATTTTTAAAGAAAAATGATCTCTTACTGTATATGCTTACTATGTGCGTACGGCCATATTAAATGCCGTTCAAATTGACATAAATGGGTACAAAATTAAATTTGATGCTATACCAAATTCGATGTTGTGCGGTACTGTATGCTCTTCTGAACGGTATTACAGTATGCACAAATAAAGTTGGATTCAGTTGCTGTACCCCGTATACAGTAGAAGGGTACAGCAGTCTGCTGAAAAGAAACAAAAATCAAAAGTGAAGTGTAAAATTATTTTGTCACAATTAAATGGTGGAAGTAAAAATCATCAACAAGTTTGCATGCAACTTCTTAGCCCGACGACGATTGTGAGGATTTGCATTGCACCGTTTTACACGTCTTCAGCAAAAAACTTGAGCTTATGTTCCTTCTCGTCTGCCAAGTTTCCGTCGAACATGACATAATTGAGGTAAAACAAGGGTTTTTTTTCACCGTTTCCTTGTTTCGGAACAAATCCACTGTAGCATGAAAAGTATACGTTGTTCGGATAATTTTCGAAATATTCCCCCATCGGTGTTGAAAAACAGAATGATCTTTTTCCCAACTGGGCCTCGTCGACCTTAGCTTCTACTTCTTTTGTGTCCGGGATGTATGTTGCTCTGCTTCTGTTATACTTTGGAGACAATGTAGCCGATTTTAGCACTTTCTTCAAAAAATTAAACACGTCGCTTGATCTCGCTTGGCCCTCCATCAGCAGCATCTTCACAGGACTTGGTCGAAGGTTGTTTCTGAGGTCAAACAATTCCGCGAACATAAAGTCGACTTTTTCGCACAGAATTTCCACTTGTTTTTTGACATCCAACATTGGGAAATAATTCAAACCGTTATCATAGCACCAATTCATCGCTCTCTCGTGTCCCAGCAAATACTGTTCGCAAAACTCTCGATACGCAAACACAAGGCACATATGGTCACCAAACGGGTTGAAAGACGACTTGCATGCAACACCAATCACGTTGTTTTTCCAAACATTGTTGCCTTCTATCATTGCCGCAATAATGATAACTTCTGTGGTCACTCGCACAGGAAAATACTCTTTACAACTCTTGACAACGTACTCATCGAGGTACGGAGCTAATCCCAATGCGGACATCCCTTTTCCCCAATTTGAAAGTGCATACACTTTGCCACGATGATTTGTATCAACAACTTTTTGAATCGCATCACGCTTCAAAAGACAGTCCAATCCATGATTTATGCTCGACCTCATTGGAGGATTAATGAAATCAAACTTCTTCACGTCATGACTGTCTTCAAGAATCGCCAAAAGTTTCAACACCGTTGACTCTATCCCAACGCGTTGGATCTCTGGTGTGGGAAACTCATCCAGCGCATCGTACTCTTCTTTAGTGCCAATAAAAACAGCGATGCCATTGTGAGTGCGACCCACACGACCGCGGCGCTGAATAGCTTCTGACTTAGAAATGCTCATCAGCTGGAGAACA
>Ga0302140_10005667_pt1 | contig 15730 bp, 8 predicted proteins | sample I_Bog_E1_1_FD_202095 | JGI IMG/M metagenome (GOLD analysis project Ga0302140, IMG submission 202095) | Peat permafrost microbial communities from Stordalen Mire near Abisko, Sweden - I_Bog_E1_1 | ecosystem: Environmental > Terrestrial > Soil > Wetlands > Peat | place: Sweden: Abisko, Stordalen...
TCGATCCGCTGGAATTGCTGTGCGGCATGGCCTCCAGCGCGCTCGAACATAAGGCCGCCAACCCCGCCATGCTGGGCATCGCGGCCGCCCCGCAAGCGCCGCCTAAAGGGCAACCGGCCGCAGCCGGGCGCCGTCTTCCTGTTTGGGCGGATATGCCGCCGGCTCAACGCGCTCTTCATTCGCAAGCTGCCCGTTTCGCTCGCGTCGCTGTCGCGGAAATACAACTCTCCAAGCCCGCCGCTTGCCTCGGCGCCCGCGAAAGAGGCGGTCTCTACGTGGTCCTGGGTAAAGAAATCGACAAAGCCCGCGAGACATATCGCAAGCAATTCATGACTATTCCTTCAATGACCGATTATTTTCACAGAGAACTGGTCGGCTCCATTTTGGAGGGCGACGCCACAAAGTTGGGAGCGGATTACCCCGGTGAATTGGTTTAAGTTGTGCAGGTTATTAATGCCCTTGGCGCTGTTGCTCTTTGTCACAGGCAGCAGCGGCGTCCAAGGAGCGGCCACCGCTAAGAAATCCAAAAAGCGCGCCAGCAAGAAGCGCAAGCCGGCTGGTCCACCCCCGCCCCATGGCGTGGGTCCGGCCGCAAGCATCTCGCTCGCCCGGCAATATCTCGAATTAGGAAAAGCGGCGCAAGCTTTGAATCAAGCCAATATCGCCTTAGCTCGCGTTCCGCTGTTGAGTGACTACGCGCAGTATTATCGCGCGCAAGCCGAATATCAGTTAAGGAATTACCCGGAAGTGGCGAGGGCCGTCACGCAGGTTTTCGATCAGCAACTCATCTCTCCCATGACCGGGCCCGCCGCCGAAGTCGGCGTCCAAGCCTACCTGGATGCCAACGATCCCAAGAAGGCTTTCGATCTAGTCAAAAAATATTTCGACAAGATCCCGCAGCCGCAAGCTTCGTTTTTGCTGGCTCGCTGCCTGCAGGCGAACAACGATCTGCCGCAAGCCGCCGAATACTTTCAGCGGGTCTACTACAACTATCCCAATTCACGGGAAGCTGCCTCCGCCGCCACCGCGCTGGCCGATTTGAAGGTCAAACTGGCCGACGGCTATCCGCCTGTCATGCCCGCCGCCATGCTGGGCCGCGCCGATAAGCTCCTCGAAGCTCACCGCATCAGCGACGCCAAAGCCGAACTCGCCGCCGCCATTCCGCAACTCACCGGCGTGCAGCGCGATCAAGCGCGTGTCCGCATCGGCGAGGCCGATTATCGCGAAGGCAAAATATCAGAAGCTTTCGAATATCTCAAAAACATATCAGTCGACGATTCCGACGCCGACGCCGAACGGCAGGATTACCTGGTGCGTTGCGCCCGCAAGCTCGACAAGAAATCCGACGTCAAATCCTATCTGGAGGAACTTGAACATAGCCACGCCACTTCGGAATGGCGCTTAGACGCGTTGATCAATGTCGCCGATCAGGCCCGGCACGACAACGAAGTGGCCGTATATGAGCCGCTCTATAAGGCGTGTGCGGCCAGTTTCCCGACCAATGACCGCGCCTCTTGGTGCGCCTGGCGTAACGCCTTTGATGCTTATCACACTGAGCAGCCCGCTGCCCGCGATCTGCTAGTCGCCTTCATCAAGCAATATCCGGCGGCCAATGATACTTCAGACGCGCTCTACTTTCTCGGCCGGCTCGCGGAAAAGAAGAATAATCAGCCCGAAGCACGCGCCTGCTACGAGGCGGTGATTGCACATCTTCCCAACACCTATTTCGCCACGCTAGCCCAAGCCAGAATGAAGATGCCTGAAATGGCGGCCGCGAAAGCCGACCCGGCCATGTCAGCCGCGCTCGCAGCGATCACCTGGCCCGCACGCCCGCAGTTTCCCAGCTTCATCGGCGGACCGCTGGTGCAAAAACGCGTGGCGCGCGCCCAATTGCTGCTCGCCAGTGAGATGCACGATACGGCGGAGAACGAGCTCAAGTTCGGCTATCACAACGAAGAAGGCCAGACCAATGTCTACGCGTACGCACTAGCCAAATTCGCCGCCGCGCACGGCGCGCCGGACGAAGCGCTCCGCTACATCAAAACCTTCGCTCCCGGCTATTTGTATATGCCACTCGATCAAGCGCCGCTCGATTTCTGGCGGCTGGCGTTTCCCATGCCGTTTCGCTCGTCCATCGAAATCTACAGCCGCCAGCAAGGGCTCGATCCATTTCTCGTCGCAGCGCTCATTCGCCAGGAATCGGAATTCAACACGCACGCCATTTCCCCAGCCAAGGCTTATGGCTTGATGCAGGTTCTACCCAGTACCGGCCGCGGCTTAGCGCGCCACTTCGGTATCCGCCGCTTCAATTCGGCGCAGCTTCTTACCGCCGATCGCAATATTCAGCTCGGCACTTATTTCTTCCGTACCCTGATCGATTCAAACGGCGGCGAAGCTGAAATGGCGCTGGCCGCTTATAACGCCGGTCCCGGGCGCAGCGCCGCTTGGCGCACTTGGGGACCGTTCCACGAACCCGCCGAATTCACTGAAGTCGTCCCCATTCACGAAACGCGCGGTTACATCCAAATCGTCATGCGCAATGCCGATATCTATCGCCGCCTCTATGCCGGCACGCACGCCGATATCCCGCCGTACCAGCCCAAACCCGCGCCCACCAAGGCAGTCGCCAAGAAAGGCGTCAAGACCAAGGCTAAAATTCACCACCGCCGAAAGACAAAAAGTACAGGTACAGGGGTAGAATGACAACCATGACTCCGACCCGTACCGCTAGACGTTTCCAGGCCGCGCGCATAGGAGAATTTCGCGAGTCCGTCATTCGCGAGATGACCCGCCAAGCCATTCAGCATGGCGCGGTCAATTTGGCGCAGGGCTTTCCCGACTTTCCGGCGCCGGCGGAATTGAAAGCGGCGGCCCAAAAAGCCATTGCCGACGATCTGAACCAATACCCCATCACCTGGGGCATTAAACCTTTTCGTGAAGCAATTGCCCAATCCTATAAACGCTTTTATAACTTAGATATAGACCCGGAACGTGAAGTGACGGTTTGCTGTGGCGCGACTGAAGGCATGATCGCTACTTTACTCGCGCTCTTGAATCCGGGCGACGAAGTCATCGTCTTCGAACCCTTCTATGAAAACTATTGGCCCGATTCGCAATTGAGCGGCGCAACCGTCAAATATGTCCGGCTCCAACCGCCTGATTGGGCCTTCGATTCCGCCCAACTCAAAGCGGCATTCACCTCCCGCACCCGGGCCGTCATTATCAACTCTCCCAACAACCCGACCGGCAAAGTATTTTCTCTCAGTCAACTTAAAGCATTAGGTGAACTATGCGAAGAGTACGATTGCCTCATCATTTGCGATGAGATTTACGAGCACATCGTCTACGATGGCGAAAAACACATTCCGCCGATTACCCTCGGCGCTTTACGCGAACGAACCGTTTCCATCAACAGTCTTAGCAAAACGTTTTCTGTCACCGGCTGGCGTGTCGGCTGGGTGATTGCGCCGCCGGAGTTGACGAATTCCATTCGTAAAGTGCACGATTTTCTTACTGTCGGAGCAGCCACTCCGCTGCAATATGCGGGCATCACTGCACTGAATCTTCCCGACGCGTATTTCGCCAACCTGGGGGCAACTTATCAAACCAAACGCGATTACCTGTTGGCAATTTTGGAGAAGAACGGTTTTCGCTGCTACGTTCCCAAAGGCGCTTATTATGTCATGTGCGATATATCCGCGCTCGGCTTCGAAAACGACGTGAAGTTATGTCAGTATCTCGTTGAAACAATAGGCGTTAGCTCCGTTCCTGGGTCTAGTTTCTTCTCCGATTCGGCCCACGGCAGCCAGCTCATCCGCTTCTGCTTCGCGAAGAAACTGAAGACGCTCGATGCCGCCGCCGAGCGCCTCGCCAAACTGTCGAAATGATAGTCTTGCGAGATGCCACGCCGCCTTCTCTTGCTCTACGCAGCGAGCGCTGCCCTGCTAGGCGCGCAACCAGTCTTCAACGTCAAAGACTACGGCGCTAGCGGAGTCAAGTCCGCCGACGCCCGCCCCGCCATTCAACGCGCCATTGACGCCTGCGGCAAAGCCGGCGGCGGCACGGTCTATGTTGGACCCGGTGAATACACCACCGGCCAGCTTCACCTGCGCTCCGGCGTGCGGCTATACCTTGAGGCAGGCGCCACTGTCTTCGCCTCGCTCGACGGGCGCCAGTTTGATCCATCGCCCAAGTCCGCCCTCATCTCCGGCGAAGATCTGCATGACATCGCTCTCGAAGGCCGCGGCACGCTCGATGGTCAATCAACATATGAATGGCGGCCGAATAGCATTACCGATTTCTACATTCTTTCGAATCAGCGCCTCATGGAAGCAACCGGCAAACCGCTCATGCGGCCGTTCCCGCACGGCTTTCCAGATGAGAAGATCTACCCGCGCATGGTCTTGCTGCTGCGCTGCACCGATGTGCGCATCAGCGGTTTGAGATTTCGCCGGTCGCGCAGTTGGACCATCAATCCTTACGCATGCAAACGCCTGACGATTGATGGCATCTACATCTATTCGAGCCAGAAAGAAGGCGTCTGGGCCGACGGCATCGACCCCGATGGCTGCCAGGATGTCCATATGTCGAACTCCACGGTTGAAACGGGCGACGATGCGCTGGTCTTCTACTCGTCCGGCATTTGGGGCCCTGCGCTGCCGGTCGAGAACGTCACAGTGACAAATTGCCGCCTGTCGTCCTCATCGAGCGCCATCAAGTTTTGCGACGGCAATTCGAACGCCATCCGCCGCGTCAACATCAACAACGTTGTCATCACCAATTCCAATCGTGGAATTGCGTTCATGGTGTTCGATGGCGGAATCGTTGAAGATGTCGTCCTCTCGAATCTGACGATTGAGACGAAACGTTTTGATTGGTTCTGGTGGGGTGATGGCGACCCGGTGCATTTCAACATCAAACGGCGCAGCGAAGTGGACGGCAATAAACAAGCGAATGAGCCCGCCGCGGGCAAGATCCGCAATGTGATTATTCAGAACGTCATCGCGCATGGCATGGGCGCTTCAGTGATCAACGGCCATCCGGACAACTGGCTCGAAGGAATTCGCTTGGATAACGTTAAGCTGTTCGTTTCGTCTGATCCCGGCGCTCCTTACGAACACACCTCAGCCGCATTGACAGTTCGCCAGGCGCGAGGTTTGCGCCTGAGCAACGTTGAGGTCAACTGGGAAAGGCCATATGCGTCGACGTGGCAAACGGGCTTGTTGCTCGATCAGGTCGAAGACGCGATTCTTGATCGCGTGGAAGTGCAACCTGCACCCGGATCGAAGGCCGACCGCATTATCTCCAAAGATACGAAGAACGTCGTTTGGTCCAAGTAAAGACTTAAGACGGCGCGCCGTTTTCGAGGAAATTGCGTAGCCGGTGGCTGCGGCTCGGGTGGCGCAGCTTGCGTAACGCTTTCGCTTCAATCTGGCGAATGCGTTCGCGTGTTACGGCGAAGTTCTGACCCACTTCTTCCAGCGTGTGCTCGCTGCCATCTTGCAAGCCGAAACGCATTTTAACAATCTTCTCTTCGCGCGGGCTGAGAGTTTTCAAGACTTCGGCCGTTTGCTCCCGCAAATTCAGATTGATCACCGCTTCCGAGGGCGAAACCATCCGGCTATCGACCAAAAAGTCTCCAAGGTTCGATTCTTCTTCTTCGCCCACCGGAGTTTGCAAGGAGATCGGCTCCTGCGCGATTCGCATCACACGGCGAATCTTGCTCGGCGATAGATCCATGCGCACGGCCAACTCATCGGTGGTGGGTTCACGCCCCAGCTCTTGCTGCATCACGCGCTGCAGCCGCACCAGTTTGTTGATGGTTTCGATCATGTGCACTGGAATGCGAATCGTACGCGCTTGATCGGCGATAGCGCGCGTGACGGCTTGCCGTACCCACCAGGTAGCGTAGGTGGAGAATTTATAGCCGCGCTTGTAATCGAATTTATCGACCGCGCGCATCAGCCCGATATTGCCTTCTTGAATCAGATCGAGAAACTGCATGCCGCGATTCGTATAGCGTTTGGCAACCGAGACGACCAGACGAAGATTGGCTTCAATGAGCCGCTTCTTGGCAGCCTCGGTTTCCAGTTCGCCGCGCTCCACAATCTGCAGCGTGCCTTTGAGTTCGGTGGCGGAAGCGCCGCTCTTATCTTCGATTGCCTGCAGTTGGCTGGTGAGCGACTTCAATTCCTTTTTCTGAACGGCGACCGCACTCGAATTGGCGGAGGCAGGTTGTTCGATTTTGCGCTGCAAGCGGGCCATTTCCTGTTCGAGCGGTTTGATTTGCGCAACCACCTTGCGGAGGCCATCGCTGAGGGAACGCCGAAAACGCGTCGAGAAGGCGGCTCCGCGGATGGCCCTCGAAATCAGAACCACCAGACGAGCATATTCGAACCGCAGCTTGCGGTATTGCTTCGGTTTCATGTTGCGCGAAACGGCAATAAGCTTTTGTTCCGTCTGCTGGCTTTTCTTATAGAGCTTCTCGATTTCCAGGATCGCCGCGAAGAACTGTTCGCGCAACGCATCAGAGGCATCTTCCTCTTCCTGGCCCAACTGGGAATCAGGAGCTTGCATGACGTCCAGAATCGAGAGATGATTTTTTTCGACCAGATGCTTCGCGTCAAGTATGAGGTGGAGGGTCAGCCGGGAACGGGAAAGCGCCTTGCGCACCGACCGCTCGCCGCGTTCAATCCGCTTAGCCAGTTCGATCTCGCCCTCGCGGGTGAGCAGCGGCACCATGCCCATTTCGCGCAAGTAAACGCGCACTGAATCATTGCTTTTGTCGAGCGCACCCGCCGAAAGATCGAGTTCGGCGAAGTCTTCCAACTCGTCGTCTTTCTTCTCGAAGTCTTTAGGCTCTTCAAGTTCGACAGCACTGCCGTCAAGGTCCGCGAAAATTTCGTTGAGATCCTGGTCCGGCGCCAGATCTTCACGCACTACGCCGTTCACGTCGTAGAGTGCGAACCCCTTGTCATTGCTCTCTTGCATTCACTGCCTTTTCCCCTTGCGCGCCGTTAGCGGCGGGCACTGGGATCGAAGCCCCCCGATTAGTACCTCGACTCCTCATAGTACAACACGAATATGACCTTCGGAGGGCTCAGTTTTTAAAACTTTCAAGCGCCCGCTGCCTTTCTCTGCGCATTGCCCGCGCTACTCTTCAAATCGTTCAACTCGCGCGCTGCTTCCATGGCGGCCGGAAAGTCGCCCGCCTTTTCCATCTCACGCACTTTTCGCCGTAAAACTTCGCATTGACTGGCGATATCTTTTGCTTCCATAGCGCGCAAACAGTTCACGGCTTGGCCGGCGGCGCCTTCTTCACTCACCGGCAACTCGCCAAAGCCAATCTCCGTCAATATCCGCTGGAAGTGCGGTTCAAGCTGACTTACGATGTCTTCCAATGAAAAGTTTCGCGTCTGTTCGTCAAAGCTCACGATCGCGGAGAAAATAGGCCGTAGTTCCAAGAGCTTCAAGGAATCGGAACCGGCCAGATAGTGACGGATGGCGCTGCGAGCGTCAGCGCTAGCCAGCAAACAGGCCAGCAGCAGCTTTTCGTTAGGCGGCACGGCGGAGGCGAATGAGCGCGTCTTGGTAGGCTCAGCTCGTGATTGCGAACTCTTGAATTGCTGACGGACCGTTTCGCGGTCGAGATTCAAATAACCGGCAACCTCATCGGCAATAGCTGAACGTTCGAGGCGATCGGAGACCTGTTTGATGGTAGGCCACAAAAATTTGAAAGCGTCGATACGGCCTTCGACGCTACTCATGTCAAATTTATTACGAGTTCGGTCGGCCAACCAGTGGAAATAAGACGCCGCGCCATCGAGCAGTTTGCGATACGCGTCCGCGCCGTTCTGCTGAATATATTCGTCGGGGTCGAGCCCGTCCGGAATCTCCAGCACTTTGACGCGCATGCCTTCAGCCAGAAACGAGCCGATTCGTTTTTCGGTGGATTCAGCCCCGGCCTTATCGGAATCGAAATTCAGAATCACCTGCCCTGCATTGCCCAGTTGTTCCACTTGACGTTTCACCATACGGACCTGGTCGGCATGGAGCGCAGTGCCGCTGGCGGCGACTACTTCTTTGATACCGGCGGCATAAATCCCAATCGCATCCATGTAACCTTCCACCAGAATCATGCGGCTGTTTTTGCGGGCCTCGATCTTGGCGCGGTGGAGGTTGTAAAGCACGGCTGATTTGTTGTACAGCCCTTTGGTGGGTGAGTTGATGTACTTCGCCTTCTCATCCGGCCGGAGGGCGCGGCCACCGAAACCGATGATCTTTCCAGCCTCGTTATGAATGGGAAACATCAGACGGCCACGGAAATAGTCGTAGAAGCTGCCATCTTCGCGCTTGGCCACCAGGCCGGATTCATCCAGCAGCGCAGAACCGAACTTTTGCAACTTCTTGGCAAGCTGCTGGCCGGAAGCGTCCGCAAGGCCAAGGCGAAATTCGTCCATCGAATCTTTAGATACGTTGCGGGATTCGATGTATTGGCGCGCATCGGCGCCGGCACTGGATCGCAGGTTATCTTGAAATGCAGTGGCGGCTATTTCCTGCATCTCAAGAAGCGCGGCGCGCTTTTGCGATTCGGCATCATCCGGCCGCTCGCGCCGCTCAGGCATGGGGATGCCGTAGCGCTCCGCCAGAAGCTTGAGCGTTTCCGGAAAGGTGAGACTCTCACGCTCCTGGATGAATTTGAAAACATCGCCTTTAGCGTCACAGCCGAAGCATTTGTAAAAACCGAGCGTGCCATTCACGTTGAATGACGGGCTCTTTTCCGAATGGAACGGGCAAAGACCCACATAACGCGCGCCGGAGCCTTGCCGCTTAAGCGGGACATACTGGCCAATCACTTCAACGATATTGAGCTGCGATTTGAGTTGTTCGGCGAAGTCCATTGGGCGGTTGGGACTCTTCCAGGTTACCCCACCTTAGCCACATATAATTGACGACAGTAATGGCCCTTAAAGAGTACGCCGAAAAGAGGAATTTCGAAAAAACGCCGGAGCCGCCCCCGAAAGAGAACGCGGCGCGCGGCGATCATCGGTCTGGATTTTTTTGCGTTCAGAGGCATAATGCGTCGCACCTGCACTACGATTTCCGGATGGAAGTCGGAGGAGTGTTGGTGAGTTGGGCAGTGCCGAAAGGTCCGAGCCTTGATCCAGCCCGGAAATCCCTGGCGATGAAGGTGGAGGATCATCCATTTGAGTACGGGACATTTGAGGGGAACATTCCCAAAGGAAGCTATGGCGGAGGCAGCGTCATGCTTTGGGACAAGGGGACCTTCGAGGTGATTGGCGAACCGGATGCGGAAGGCCAGTTGGCGCGTGGGGATTTCAAGTTTGAGTTGCACGGCACGAAGCTTAAGGGTTCCTTCGCGATTGTGCGCATGAAGCGCTCGCCCAAGGGTAATGAGTGGCTGCTGATCAAAAAGCAGGACGAACATGCGGTTCCCGATTATGACATTGAAAAATTCGCGTGGAGTGTGGCTACGAAGCGGACGCAGCAAGAGATCGCCGAAGACGCGCCGGCGTTGAACGCAGCGGAACTTAAGGGTTCGCGGAAAGCGCCCCTGCCGAGTTCGGTGCAACCGATGCTGGCAACGGCAATCACGAGTCCTCCCAAAGGCGGTCACTGGCTGTACGAAGTGAAGTGGGATGGCGTGCGGGCTCTTTGTCTGGTGAAGGACGGGAAGCTCGAAGTAGAGACACGACGTGGCAATCGATGCGAAAAGCAATATCCGGAACTGGCCGACCTACCGTCTCATCTCAATGCCAAGGTTGTGTGGCTGGACGGGGAAATCTGCGTACTCGACGAAGAGGGACGTTCGCGCTTCGAACTGATTCAGCCGCGCATCCATGCCACAGCGAAGGCAGCGCTGAGTTTGGCGGAATTGTCGCCAGCGACACTGTTTTTGTTCGATGTGCTCTATGTGGACGGGTACGATGTGCGCGGAGTGGCGCTGGAGGACCGCAAGCGATTACTGAACAGCGTTGTGACGACGGATCAACACATACGCATTTCAGAGGCTTTCGACACGGATGGTGCGCAGATGTTTGAGGCTGCGCGCAAGATGGGTCTCGAAGGCATTTTGGCGAAAGATCGGCGCAGTACGTACGCGGCGACGCGCGGTACGCAATGGCTCAAGATGAAAGTGCAGTCCGAGCAGGAATTTGTGATCGCCGGTTTTACCAAGGGTGAACGCGATTATTTCGGAGCATTGGTACTCGCTTACGAAAAGGACGGCAAATGGGTTCATGCCGGGCAGGTTGGAACGGGGTTTGATCAAAAATTGATGAAGGAGATTCATAGCCGCCTTAAGCCGCTTGTTACGAAGCCTTGCCCGATTCAGCCAAAGCCGAAAATCAAAGACCCGGTTACCTGGGTGCGGCCGGAGGTAGTTTGCCAAGTGAGATTTCTCGACTGGACGCAGGATGGAATGCTGCGCGCGCCGGTTTTTGTAGGTCTTCGCGAGGATAAAACGCCTGAGGAAGTCGTGCGCGAAGCGCCGTCCGAGACACCATCACTTGCTCTGGCGGGGAAGGAGGCGACCGTTGACATCGAGGGCCATTCGCTGAAGTTCACGAACCTGGAGAAGATTTTCTATCCCAAAGACGGTTGGAAAAAGCGGGATCTATTGTTGTTTTATAACGACGTGGCGGAGTTTCTGGTGCCGCATTTGCAGGGGCGGCCACTCTCCATGAAGCGGTATCCAAACGGCATCGCGGCTGATTATTTCTTTCAGAAGAATGCCAGCAGTCACTTTCCTCCGTGGCTACATCTTGAGCCGATTGTGGAACATCATCCACCAAAGACGAATCAATATCCGGTGGCGAATGACCGGGCGAGTTTACTGTATCTGGTCAATTTGGGATGTATTGATCACAATCCGTGGATGAGTAGGGTGGGTAGTCTCGAACATCCAGATTGGATGCTGTTGGATCTTGATCCGGTGGAAGTTTCTTACGACAGGATTGTGGAAGCCGCGCAGTTGATCCGGCAGATTCTACTGGAGCTTGGTTTGCATGGTTACGCGAAGACGACGGGTGGCGATGGCATGCATATCTACGTTCCGCTGGAGCCGGTGTACAGCTACGAGCTTGTGCGAGGATTCGCAGAATTGGTGTCGCACCTCGCGGTAGATCGAGAGCCCAATTTATTTACCACGCCGCGGTCGGTTGAGAAGCGCAAGAAGGACCGAGTGTATTTCGACTATTTGCAGATCGGGACGGGGAAGACGATCTCCGCGCCATATGTGGTGCGCGCCTACGATGGTGCACCGGTAGCAACGCCGCTCGACTGGAAGGAAGTGGTGCGCGGGTTGCGGCCGAATGATTTCAGGATTGACAACGCGGTTGAGAGATTCCGGCGAGTGGGCGATATTTTTGCGCCGGTGTTGCGGGGTGGGCAGAGGTTGGAAACGGCGTTAGAAAAGCTGCAAGGCGAGACGGAAGAACCTAGGAAAGCTGCACATGCAGGCAGCGCCACTCGGCGGAAGAAGTGACTTCGCCTGAGCCAAAGGTGTTTTGGATGGCGGTGAGTTCGTTGTGGGTGAAACCGGTGAGAATGAGTTGGCCGGGCGATGAAGTGATGCGGAGAAGATCGTCGGCGATGGAGACGAGGACGGTACCGCTAATGTTGGCAACGGTGACGTTCGAGCAGGCATTGCGGAGCGAGTCGGCCGAGCCGGCAGCGAAGAGTGGGCATAGGTCGTTGAGAGTGGAGTTTTCGGAGGCCGCGGTGAGTGCGGACTCGTCGGGATCGAGGCCGATGGCGAGGGCGGCACCTAGATGGAGGGCGGCGATGGCAAGCAGACCGGAGCCGGCGCCGACATCGACGATGACCTTTCCCGAGACATGCGAGGTTTCGAGAGCGATTAAAGCAAGTTGGGTGCAGGGATGTTCGCCAGTACCACAGGCGAGGCCGGGATTGTGGATGAGTCGAAAGCGGCTGTCCGGCGTTGGTTCGGTGTACCAGGGAGGAGCGAGGAAGATATGCTGGCCAATTTCTCGAGGAGGCCAAGCGCGGTGAGTGGCGGCGACCCAGTCAGTGGAATCTACTTGATTCCATTGGGCATAATAATCGGCGAACTGGGCGAGTAAGTCGATTCGATTAGAGTTAGTTTCGAAGGTGGCGATGAGTGAGACTAATGCGAGTTGGTCTATCTCTTGGATGCCGAGGGTACCGGCCTCCCAAAGTTGCGAGGAGAGGGTGTCGACGTCGGAGGGTCGGCAGGTGAGATGGAGGGCGAACACATTTTTTATTCGGTTTGGGTGGTGAATCGTTTGAAGAAGCTGGTGGGCAGCCAAGTGGGAGGTTGATCGGCGTTAGCAACGCGGATGGCGAGATTCTTCAATATGCTGTTGAATTGGGCGGCAGCGGCTTGGTCGACGGGTTGATCGAGATCGTCGGTGACGCCGTGATAGCGGTTGGTGTACCAGTCTTTAAATATTTTTTCTTCGGGACCGCCGGGAATGTAGCCGAACTTGAAGGCGAGCGAGGGAACGCCTTTCTTGATGAAGCTGTATTGGTCGCTGCGGATGAAGCGGTTGCGGTTGGGCTCTTTGTCGGCTTGGACTTGGACGCCGGCGGCTTTGGCGACCTCAGTAATGTCAGCGCCGAGCGTGGATTCGTTCAGACCTTGCACCTCGAGCCATTTGAGCGGGAATAAAGGCAAATACATGTCCATGTTGAGATCGGCAACGATGCGGCCCTTGATGGTGGGATGAGCGGCAAAGAAAGACGAACCCAATTCGCCTTTTTCCTCGCCGGTTACGGCGACGAAAACGATGGAGCGTTTGGTGGACGCTTTGCCATCGTTGAGAGCTTTGGCAATTTCGATGAGTGAGGCGACGCCGGAGGCATCGTCCATTGCGCCGTTATAAATAGAATCGCCATTTACCGGCTTCCCTTCCCCGAGATGATCAAGGTGCGCAGAAATAATTACGTATTCGTTCTTTAGAACCGGATCGCTGCCTTCGCGCAAGCCGATAACGTTTTTCGAAGCGACTTGCTTGTTCGAAACGCGAACGGTAGCGCGGATCTTGCCAGGGATGGCGAAATGCGGCAAAGGCGATTGCGAATTGGCGGCTTCTAAAATTTCCTCGATGCTATGACCGGATTCGGCAAAGAGATCGTTGGCCTTGGCAGGATCCCAGGAGGCACTGAATTTCAGGCCTTGCGAGTAGTTAAGGGTTAGATCGGCGAATTCCATACGAGCCATTCCCCAAGATAGTGACTGACGGGCCCAAGGAATCTCCATACTCTTGGGGTTGGGAATGGAAATCATGCCGACAGCTCCGGCGGCGCGCATGGCTTTCCAACGCTCCGCGCCGGAAGAATAGTGAGAACGGAGATTGCCGTCGATTTTATCGGGACCGCCGGTTAAAAACGCGACGATAGCACCTTTGACGGAAATAGCGTCCAGGTCGTTGTAGTTCGCTTCGGGAATGACGAGGCCGTAGCCGGCGAAAACGACGGGGGCTTCGATTTCTTCCGGCGATCGCGCGGTGTAGCCGGTGTGCACTTCTTCGGGAATGGGAATTTTGATGGCGCGGTCGCCGTGCACGAGTTCGACACTGCTGGAGACGAGCGAGGTTTCGACGAAGGGGACAGGTTGGAAGTAGCCGTCGGTGCCGGCGGCTTTGAGGCCGGCTTTTTCAAAGTGAGTGGCGACATATTCGGCGGCGAGATCGAAGCCGGGAGAGCCGACGTTGCGGCCTTTCAATTTATCGCTGGCCAAATAACTGACGTGTTTCCACCAGGCTTTACCGGCGGCATTCCAATCGGTTGCCTTATCGGCTGCATTTAAGGCCACGGCAAATAAGGATAGAGTGATGATCGTTTTCATTTGAATCTCGTGAACCTTAGTCGCCGGTGGAGGCGAGGGCTGCGCCGGCGATTCTGTCTACATCACTCGAAGTTTCAATATTCCAGCGTTTCGCCCAAAGATGCAAGGTCAACAGTCCCCAGAGGTGGTAGCCGAGATTGGCTTGACGCGACATGTGGCGATCGACCAGAGACTGAATGGCGGATGGTGAGAAGAGGCCGGTCTGGCTGACTGACTCAGCAGCGAGAGTCTCCATCACAAGAGGGCGCAAGGGGCCACGCAGCCATTCATGAGCAGGAATATCGAGGCCTTCTTTGGGGCGGTTCAAAATTTCGGGAGGCAGTTTTTTGCTTACCAGCTCGCGCAGCACGCGCTTGGTAGTTTTGCCCTTGATTTTCAAATGCGCGGGGAGACGGGCGGCAAAATCGACAATGCGGTGATCGAGGAACGGAGGGCGCACCTCGAGCGAGTGCGCCATGCTCATGCGGTCGCACTTGTAGAGGATGTCATCTGGTAGATAGTAGTGCTGATCGACAAACAGATAGCGATTGAGGATTTGGCTTTTGGGAGGTAAATCAGGAAGAGCGGCACATAGGGCGGCGACGGATTCAGTGGGTGATTCCAAACCAAGCTGACGCTGTTCTGTTTGGGAGAAAGTGCCGTTCCAATAAAAGTGGGCTTCGTCAGGCGAGAGCAACGAACCAGCGAGGAACCGTTTGATCTTGTATTCTAGGCCGATTTTTTCGTCGGAGACGGGCAGTTTGGCGGCGGCGTTTAAAGCAAGACGGCGTAAGAAGGCCGGCGAATAGCGTGCGGTCTGGGCGTAGCCATCAGCCAGGTAAGTTTGATAGCCGCCGAAAATTTCGTCAGCGCCTTCGCCGCTGAGCGCGACGGTGACGTGCTTGGCTGTCATGCGAGACAGGAACCAGACGGGCAACGCGCCGGCGTCGGCGCTGGGCTCATCGGAATAGTTCGCCATCTCGTGAATAGCGGCAGTGAGATCGACTTCGCTGCTCATGTCGAACTCGCGATGAACGGTGTTGTAACGGTTGGCGAGAAGGCGGAAGTACTGGCTTTCGTCAAAGCTGCGGCCGGCGAAGGAGATGGAAAATGTTTCGAGCTTGCGGGAGGAGACTTCGGCGGCGTAATGAAGGATAGTTGACGAATCGAGTCCGCCGCTGGCCCAAATGCCGAGAGGCACGTCGGAAACAAGCTGCTCGGAGATGGATTGTTTGAGAAGGGTATCCAAGCGGTGGCAGGCTTCTTCGAGCGAAATGTCCTGCGGGTGAAATTGATTGCGCCAATAGGTGCCGGTGCTGATTTGGCCGGAGCGGCATTCGAGCCAAGTGCCGGCGGGTAGCTTTTCGATGCCTTCGACCAGCGTGTAAGGGCTGGGCACGTAGTTGAGCGATAGATAATAGCTAAGCGCTTTGTGAGAAATGCGGCGCGGAATATCGGGATGTTCGAAGACGGCCTTGAGCTCGGAAGCGAAATGCAAGTTGCCGCGGTGAATTCTGTAGTAGAGCGGCTTGATGCCGAGACGGTCGCGGACGATGATGAGGCGGTCTTCGTGCTCGCGCCAAAAGGCGGCGGCGAACATGCCACGGAAGCGGGCGAAACAATCGGTATCCCATTGGGCAAAGGCGCGCAGGGCAACTTCGGTGTCGCAGTGAGAAGTGAATTTATGGCCGAGGGATTCGAGTTCGTGGCGGATTTCGACGTGATTGTAGATTTCACCGTTAAAGGCGATAACGGTGTCGCCATTTTCGGTGCGCATGGGCTGATCGCCGCCGGCTAAATCAATGATTTTGAGGCGGACAGCGCCGAGGGAGACGTTGGGCGCTTCGTGCATGCCCTGCTGATCGGGACCGCGATGATAAAGGCTTTGCACCGCGCGGC
>Ga0302140_10005669_pt1 | contig 15728 bp, 16 predicted proteins | sample I_Bog_E1_1_FD_202095 | JGI IMG/M metagenome (GOLD analysis project Ga0302140, IMG submission 202095) | Peat permafrost microbial communities from Stordalen Mire near Abisko, Sweden - I_Bog_E1_1 | ecosystem: Environmental > Terrestrial > Soil > Wetlands > Peat | place: Sweden: Abisko, Stordalen...
CGCCAGTCCCGCTGAATCGCCAAAATTCAGCGAATTACAGGCGAAAGTCGATTCAAATCCCATAGCCCAGCCGCATCCGCCGCAAACGTCAGCGGCTTCCTTCTTGCCTCCTTATCGAAAACGCCTCGGATCAGTTCCTCGACTTACGCGAAGCTTTGTCGCCGAGGCGTTTCCGATCAAGGCTAGCGACCAACCGGCAGTTATATCGTAGATAACATCGCTGCAACTAATACCTCAGGAGTAACTGCCGGGTAGCCGGTGATTCAGCCGGAATCGCCCTCGTGCAGACAAATCAAAAGTTCTTGATGTAGCGCCGATGGGTAACCGCAACGACTTTGGCATGTTGTACCGCCCCTTTTCGAAACGGCTCCGTCGGGCATATTCGGAAATCACCGAACAAATTGACAGCGATTGCCGGGTCAACGTAGCCCTTGGCTTCGGAGGGTTTCACACCGTCTCTCAGCCACTCAATGACCATGTCCCAGGATGACTCATCCGGTGTGAATTCGTGATGAGTGCCTATGTGCCAAATACGCAGTTGGCCGTCTCCATTGTAGTAGTGCAGCCGTCCGTGAATGGTTGAACAGGCTTCTTCGGCACGCAAGCCATTAACCGCAGCCAGAAACAGCAAGGGCAGGGCGAACTTATACAGCCACACTCTCCAGATCATTTGTTTCAAATGATACTCCGGAATCTAGGTCCTGCCTGGATGGTCGGCAACCCGGACCTTTGACGAACCTTCGCCTCCCTTTGGAGTAAGGGAAGGGCTACCGAGCGGTAGCCGAAGGGCAGGCGGTGATTCTGGATCAACGGATGTTAGGCTTAAGTCCGACCCCCATGGCAAACCCCGATCTGAATGAATTACTGAGTGCCCTTCTCGGAATGGCTGAAATGCTATTGGAAAAGCAGGGAGCATTTCTGCCAATAGGTGCAATCATGTTGTCGAACGGTGAAATTCGCCATGTCGGCGCTCAAATTGAAGGGAACGAATATCCAGGCGCTCAACCGCTGATCGAACTGTTGACCGAGACCTTTCAGAAGGAAGCCACAAAAGGCAATTTACGTGCCGCCGGAATGGCGTATGACGTTCTGACGGTTCCACCGGGCAGACATCAGAAACAGGATGCCATTTGTTGTAGTCTCGAACACTGGCTCGGTGAGGCCGTCGACGTTTTCAAGCCCTACATCAAAGCAGAAGAGGGGCATTTCCAATTCGAGGAAGTCTTTACCGCCGAACGGACGCAGAAGTTCTTCTGCCAGCTTCCGCGTGGTTGAATCACAATCGCCGTGCGTGGGCCAAATTAAGCAGTCAGCTGGTTCCGCCTGGATAGTCGCCTACCCGTCAGTTACCTTTCGGTAAACAGCGTTTTCCTTGGAGGAATTTGATTGAATCCCGTGGCGGAATAAAGATATACCCAAAATTGGGTCAGGCAGCGACGAAAACAGCCCTGAAGGAAGCGCAGCCAATCAGAAAAAAAGTTCGCAAAAGTTTCCCAAAGTTTGCAGTCTATTCCGCTTGAAACGCGCACAATCGATTCATGACCTCGAAAGCGCTCGAAATCTCTCAGTTTCCAATCCCTCGGTTCGACCAGTTCGCGATGATTTACCCCACCCCTCCCCCCTTTTCCTCCCATGTGCATGAAAAAAATGATGTTACGCCGAAAAGAGCGTAAAGAACCTTGCGAAACAAACAACTTGCATCCTCGACACGACGACTCTCCCGTCCCATCCATTACCCTAGAGAGTTCAGAGGGAGCCCCATGACCGTAATCCGCCAGGAAGATTTCATCGCCAGCGTCGCAGGCGCATTGCAGTACATCAGCTACTACCATCCGGTGGACTACATCACCAGCCTGACCAAGGCCTACGAGCGTGAGCAATCCCACGCCGCCAAAGACGCCATCGCGCAGATCCTCATCAACAGCCGCATGTGCGCCGAAGGCCACCGCCCCATCTGCCAGGACACCGGCATCGTCAACGCCTTCGTCAAAGTAGGCATGAACGTCCGATTCGAGGCCGATCCCGGCGAGGAACCGAAAGACCTTCAGCAAATGGTAGATGAAGGAGTCCGCCGCGCCTATCTCGATCCCGACAACAAGCTCCGCGCCTCGCTGCAGTCGGACCCAGCCGGCAAGCGCGTCAATACCAAAGACAACACCCCCGCCGTAGTGAATGTGGAACTGGTGAAAGGCTCGACGGTTGAAGTAACCGTGGCAGCTAAAGGTGGCGGCTCCGAGGCGAAGTCGAAATTCGCTATGCTCAATCCCTCCGACTCAGTGGTCGAATGGGTGCTCAAAACCGTGCCCACCATGGGCGCCGGCTGGTGTCCGCCGGGCATGCTTGGGATCGGCATCGGCGGCACCGCAGAAAAGGCCATGCTCATGGCCAAGCAATCCCTCATGGATCCCATCGACATTCAGGATCTGATCGCCCGAGGCCCCAAAACTACCGCCGAAAATCTGCGCGTCGAACTCTATGACAAGGTGAATCGACTCGGCATCGGTGCGCAAGGTCTGGGCGGCCTCACCACGGTCCTCGACGTAAAGGTACAGGATACCCCCGCCCACGCCGCCAACCTACCGATCGCCATGATTCCCAACTGCGCCGCCACGCGCCATGCCCATATCGTTCTGGATGGCTCCGGCCCGGTCTACCTCGATCCGCCCAATCTCGAAGACTGGCCCGAACTAACCTACGACGTCTCCGGTGCACGCCGCGTGAACCTCGACACCGCGACCCGCGCCGAAGCAGCCACCTGGAAACCGGGTGAAGTGCTGCTACTCACCGGCAAATTGCTCACAGGCCGCGACGCTGCCCACAAACGCATGACGGACATGCTCAATCGCGGCGAAAATCTCCCCGTCGACTTCCAGGACCGCTTCATCTACTACGTTGGCCCGGTAGACCCTGTTCGCGAAGAAGTAGTTGGCCCCGCCGGACCCACCACCGCCACGCGCATGGACAAATTCACCCGCCAAATGCTCGCTGAAACAGGCTTGCTCGGCATGGTGGGAAAGGCCGAGCGCGGCCCAGTTGCCATCGACGCTATCCGCGAATTTGGCGCGGTTTATCTGATGGCGGTCGGAGGGGCCGCCTACCTGGTTTCGAAGGCCATTCACGGTTCGCGTCTGCTGGCCTTTCCCGATCTCGGCATGGAAGCCATCTATGAGTTCGATGTCCGCGACATGCCGGTTACGGTGGCTGTAGATTCCAAGGGCACCAGCGTCCACCAGACCGGACCCGCCGAATGGCAGCAGCGCATCGCCGGAATCCCGATAATGCAGTGATGAGTGATTAAGGGTTAGTGATCAGGAAACACAACACATCGGACGTTAAAAATCCAGCCAGTCGGCGAACCTTGAGGGATTCGCCTACTGGCCGGCTTTTCCTGATATCTAATCACTAACCCCTAATCACTGCTACTTACTGTTTCCCAAACCGATAAATGATCCCGGCATTGAAGCCAAGGCTATTCTGCATCGTTGAGCCGAACCCGGTAAGGTAGTACTCCGGTGCAACACGCAATCCGATGTTGGGCGCCAGGTTGTATTCGCCATAAATGCTTGCACTCACGCCAAAGGTCGACCCGTCCGGGTAAAGGCCCAGCACCGAACTGCCAAAGCCGTTCGCATCCCCAGTAAAGTTGCCACGCGCATATCCTGCTAACACCCTACCCGAGATCGAGTATTTTGGTTGCAGGTAGAAGCGGTAGGTCGGTCCAATCAAGGCAGAATACTGGCTGATTGCAGGCTTCGTAATTCCGCTAAGGTTAGGCTCGATGAATGGAGTGCCGTAGTAGCCGCGGCCATCCAAAGTGGCGCCCAGGCGCTCATTAAAGTAGCGTGTGAAGCCGACGTTCCAGTCGTACTCATTCACGCGCTGCAACGAAGGGCCAGGTGTAAACCGCAGATAGCCAGCCCCAACATTGATGTCGTAGAGATGGTCGTAGACCTCGTGGATTGCGGCTGCGCGCCGCTGTTCCCTGCGCGCCTTGATGCGCGCTGAAACGCTGAGCTGGGGCTGAGTTTGAGTCTGGCTTGGAGCTGCACCGGGCGCCTGCTGACCGGCGTCCGCGGGGGCGCCGCTCGAACTCGAACTTTGTGCCTGAAGAACTGGGATGACTGAAGACGCGAGCGCCAACAGAAGGGCAAGACGGCGAAAAGAATACATCGGTATCGGGTTACCTCCACGGGATTACGGAAGCACACCACCGCTCTCGGCAGCACTCCCCCCAATTGGTATTAAAACATCTCGGGGGGCGCCTTGTGGGTGAACCTGTACTCCTTTGGACGCAAGCCAGCAAGATTCGCCCCTGAATTGACTCGTCTGCCCGCCACCACGCGTCGCCATTCCACGAAAATCGCAGCTCAACGCAGCGCGGTGCGTGGGCGATACACTAGGATGAAGACCAAAGGAGTGTTTGACGAGTATGGGGAAATTCTTGTTCGGAATCATCATTGGGGTCGCTCTGGTGGCAGCCGCGGTCACGGCGTGGCTGCATTTCGGCGGCTTGCCTGTAGCCGTAGCCGACAAGCCCTTCCCCGACGAACGGGCCATCACCCATAGCGCGCTAGACTCGCGCATCGGCCGAGAACTGATAAAGACCCCGCCCATTCCGGCGGATGAAACCGCTTTCGTTGCCGGCGCACAGATCTATCGCGACCAGTGCGCTTCCTGCCACGGACTCCACGGCAAGCCTTCGACGTTCGGCGCGCACATGTATCCCGATGCGCCTCCGCTGTGGGAAGAGCACCACCATGGGTCGGAAACAATGATGGGAGTCACCGACGACCCGCCCGGCGAAACCTATTGGAAGGTCGCCAACGGCATCCGCTTGACGGGCATGCCCTCCTATAAGAAGGTGCTTACCGACACCCAGATGTGGCAGGTGAGCCTGCTCCTGGCCAACGCCGACAAACCGCTGCCTCCAGCCGCCCTTGATTTCCTGCGTCCTGAAGCAGCGCCACCCTCGTCAGCGCCCACAACGAACATCCCGTTCGGCACAAAGTGAGAACGGTGTTGTAGGAAAGGGAAAAATGAGCGTGTTCGACTCGCTGCGCAAGGGATTCGGCTTTCTTCTCATGAGCTTCGGCATCTCCAGCCCCGCAAAGAAGACCAGGCCCACCGTAAAACCCGCGCCGAAACCCGAAGCCAAGTAGCACGATTCAAATGCGAGAAAAAACGGATGCAAAAATCATGCGTCCCGCGACAGCAGCCGACATCGAAGTAGCTGGGCAATAACCTTTAGCCGAGTTCGATCAATGAGGCCCTTTCCCAATGACTACCGGCACAAAGAAGAACTTCCTCCAGGCATTCTGGGACTTCTTCGTTCTCTTCAGTGGGATCTCGACGGCATCCAACCTCTCCCGTACTCAGCCCCGACCAGTCCGCTACCGGGGCCTTTTTCTGTTTCGAAGCAAAGCAGACAAGCAAACACCTCGCGCCCCTGACATCCGCTGACTCGCCCCCAGCCCCGTGAATTGGTAGAATCGAGACATATGAGCATTGCCCGCGAAAAAGCCCTCGACTACTTCAACTCCCCTGACCTAATCGGCCTGGGCTTCGAGGCAGATGCAGTCCGCCGGTGTCTCCACCCCGAAGGCGTCGTCTCCTACATCATCGATCGCAACATCAACTACACCAACTTCTGCACCGAATACTGCAATTTCTGCGCCTTCTATCGCCCACTCAAAGGGCCGAGAGCCAAAGAGGGCTATATCCTCGAATTCGAAAAAATATACGAGAAGATCGCCGAGACCGTCGAGATGGGGGGAACTGGCGTTCTGATGCAGGGCGGCATCCATCCGGACCTGAAGATCGATTGGTTCGAGCGCCTCTTCACCGGCATCAAGCAACGCTTTCCGCAAATTTGGCTGCACTGCCTGTCGGCCTCTGAAGTGCTGGCCATCGCCGAGTACAGCGAGCTGAGCCTGAGCGACACCATTTCTCGCCTCCGCGATGCCGGCCTCGACTCCATCCCCGGTGGTGGCGCTGAAATTCTCGACGACGACGTCCGCAAGCGCATTGCCCGCCTCAAGTGCCGCACCGAAGATTGGGTCAGCGTCCATCGCACCGCCCACCACCTCGGCATGAGAACAACCGCCACCATGATGTTTGGCGTAGGCGAAACCGTTGAACAGCGCATCAATCATTTTGAGGTAGTGCGCCGCCTCCAGGAAGAAACCGGTGGTTTCACGGCGTTTATCCCGTGGAGCTTTCAACCCGGCAACACAGCGCTCGGCGGCCGCGGCTGGGAAGAAGCCACTTCAGTTGAATATCTAAAGGTGTTGGCTATCTCGCGTTTATATCTCGATAACATCGAAAACGTCCAGGCAAGCTGGGTAACTCAAGGTCTGAAGGTATTAGAAGTAGGCCTCCACTTCGGCGGCAACGACGTTGGCAGTGTGATGTTAGAGGAGAATGTAGTCAAAGCCGCCGGCACCAGCAACTGCACCACCGAAGAAGAGTTGCGCAGAATCATAAGAGACGCCGGTTTCAAGCCCGTCCAGCGCGACACACTCTACCGCACCATGTTCTTGAACTAGGCAATCCCTACTTCGCACCTTCGACTTGCGCTGACGCCGCGCGTTCAACCATTGCCGGCAACGTTCCTCGCGGAAATGCGGAAGACTGACGCACAACAAGTTTTGTAGCAATCTGCCACTCGCTCTTCGCAGCTTTGGCATGATCCGTTTCAATCCCCGCGCGCAATGCTTCCACCGCCGCGGTCGCCAAATCCTTGCATGACATTTGCACCGTGGTCAGCGGTGGCAGCATGAACTGCGCCAAGTGAATGTCGTCAAACCCAACCACTGACACATCTCGCGGAACTTCATGCGTTGTCCTGTAGAGCGCATGAAGAGCGCCAATCGCAGTCATGTCATTCGAGCACATTACAGCCGTGGGCAGTTCTGAAATCGCAATCAGCTTTTCCATCGCGGCGATGCCGCCCTCCATGGTGTGATCGCCCTGGACCACGTGCTCCGCTGGCACAGTAAGTCCCAATTCAGCCATGCCCTTGAGAAATGCGTCACGCCGAGCCGCCGCCGAGCGCAGATGCAAGGGCCCAGTTATGCAGGCGATGCTTCGATGGCCAAGCGCGGCCAAATGCTGCACCGCCTGACGAATTCCCTCTCCATAATTCACCTTGAGAATGCGGATATTCGGCAAGTCCGGCCCGGCATCCACAAACACCAGCGGGAACTCGCGCTCCACCAGTTTCTGTACCAGTTCTTCTTCAATGCCAAAGGTCATCACTGCCACACCGTCCACATTGCGCTGCAGCATGCGGCGTATCAGCGATTCGGTGCGTTCCGGCTCATAGTTCGTGGAGCCAATCAGAACCTCGTAGCCCTGCGCCACCGCCAAGTTCTCAAATTCCTGTACCAGTTCCGGAAAAAACGGATTCGTGATCTCCGAAACAATCAACCCAAGCATATGGCTGCGCCCCGAGACCAAGGCTCGCGCCTGCGTGTTGGGCAGGTAGCCAACCTCCTCAATTGCGCGCCAAACCTTCTCCGCCAAAACAGGATCGACGGTGGGAATCCGATTTACCGCGCGGGAAACGGTCGCAATGGATACTCCCGCACGGCGCGCCACATCGCGAATGCTCACGTTGCCGCGGCGCGCACGATCGGACGGTGTATTTCGGAGAGAACTCACAGTAAGAAGAATTGTACGCTTTCCCGCTGTTTCTTAAGCCGGACGCAGGATGGCTAAGCCATGTAAATTACATATAATATTAAGTTTACAAGAAAAATATTCCATTTAAATCATGCTGTAACCGCGCGTGAATGAGTGACTCAGGAAAGCGTTTCCCTACTTCGCTGCCGACATCGCGGAATAGTCAGGAATCAACGTGAACTACGGATGCGCCTGCCCACCAGCAGCTATCTCCAGCCCATGCCGCACCAGCTCGAGAATCGAAGACAAGCTCTCCTCCGCACCACGCCTGCTTCCCGGCAGATTGACGATCAGTGTGGTCCCGCGCAGCCCCGCGACTCCCCGCGAAAGCCACGCATAAGGATTGCGCTCAGCGCCACGAAAGCGCATCGCCTCAGCTAACCCTGGGGCCTCACGATCGATCACGCGTCGAGTCGCTTCCGGTGTCCGGTCTCGCGGACCGAGCCCTGTCCCACCCACAGTCAACACCAGCGCAGCGCCATCCCCGCTGAGGCTCTCCAACATTGCTGCAATTGCATCTTCATCGTCAGAAAGCAGACCGGTCCAGATCTCTGGCCCACTCCATTGCTCGCGCAACAGAGCAACCACAGCCGGACCCGCAGTATCCTCAAGCAAGCCCTGCGAGCAACGGTCGGAAATAGTAAGCACAGCAAGAAACATGATTTGAGTTTAATGCGCAGGCAAGACCTTGATCGTCCTCAGCCAAATCTCCACACTTGCGGGCCAAGTGGTTACCGGTAGCTCTGTGCGGCGCAGCCCGTATCCATGCCCGCCCTGCGCATAAATATGCAGTTCAGCGGGCACCGTCGCATCCTTGAGTTGTTGAAAATAGACCAATGCATTCTCAACATGCACCGGATCGTCCTCAGCCTGAACAATGAAAGTAGGCGGCGTATTCGCAGTCGGATTAATATCCGCATTAGCCGCGAAGTTCTTCTCCGCCAGCGCCAGGTAGCCGGGATAAACCACTACCGCAAAATCCGGCCTGCAGCTCAATTTATCCGCTGCATCAATCGGATCGTAGAGCCGCTGATCGAAATGAGTGCTGATCGCTGCGGCCAGGTGTCCGCCAGCCGAAAAGCCCAGCACACCAATCCGATTCGGATCGATTCCCCACTCCGACGCATGTTCCCGCACCAGCCCTATCGCGCGCTGCGCATCCTGCAACGCGGCGGGAGACTTGGGAAAAGGCCCCGTGTTGGGCACGCGATACTTCAACAGTACGCAGGTGACGCCAGCCGAGTTCAGCCAGTCGCATACCTCCGTGCCTTCCAGATCGATCGCCAGAATGCTATAGCCGCCCCCGGGAAAAACCACGACAGCAGGTTTGGAACCGCCATCTCCTTTTGCCCTATAGAGTGTCAGCGTCGGCACTGAGACATTGCCCAGCCGGATCAGCGGCTTTCCCGCGATCAGGTTGTCCTTGGCTGTAGTCGTGTTTGCCTCGGCAGGCGGATTCGCAGTAGCTCCACGCGCCGCACCGGGCCACACCTGCAAAGTCACATGCCCCTGAGCCGGAGGCCATTCCGACTGCTGAGCAAAAAGGCTTGTAGTGATCTTCAACGCAGCACCCAGGAAGATAAGTCTGGTTCTCTTCATGCCGTAAAACCCCACAGAAAACGTCGCAGCGATGATCGCAGCCGGAGGGCCGGCGATGCAAGCGAGCACGATTTTCCCTCCGTTTTTTGACTCGCTGTGAGCCGATCCGCAGTGTGCTGAATTGACCAGATAGACGAACCTCCCGAATGAAAGACTCGGCCCATCGTCGGTCCTTGGAACAAGAAGTGACGCAAACAAAACCGGCTTCGAAAGTTTAAAAACGCGCGGAAGTGAAAAATGCTCGGAATTGTGCTCATTGTGCTTCTGATCCTGGCACTCATCGGCGCCCTGCCTACCTGGCCGCACAGCAAACGCTGGGGCTACTATCCATCCGGAGGCATCGGGCTTGTACTCGTGTTCGTTCTCGTCCTTCTATTTATGGGTACCATCTAAGCGATGCAAGCAAATTGCCGTTCCGTTCGTGAATTATCTAGATTTAGGGCCCGGAATCCCGTTCGCGCGATTGCATTCCTGCTGGTGTTACTTGTAACAGGCAGAAGCGTGCTTGCGTATTCCGTACTAACACACGAAGAGATAGTGGACTTAGTCTGGCTATCCCAAATTCGCCCGCTTCTCGTCCAACGTTTCCCCGAACTTACCGACGACCAGATCAAAGAAGCGCACGCCTATGCTTATGGCGGTTCAGTCATTCAAGACCTTGGCTATTACCCATTCGGCAGCAAAGAATTCAGTGACATGGTCCACTATGTGCGCAGCGGAGATTTTGTTCTCGAGTTACTGCGCCAAAGTCAGGACGCCAATGAATACGCCTTCGCTCTCGGCGCATTGTCGCATTATGTTGCCGACATCGACGGCCACCCCGCAGTCAATCAGGCGGTAGCAATCGCCTATCCAAAGCTACGAGCAAAATACGGGAAATCCGTTCGCTACGCGCAGGATAAGTCGGCACATATCAAAACCGAGTTTGGATTCGATACTTTTCAGGTGTATAAGGGCCGCTACGCTCCCGCCCAATATCACGACTTCATAGGATTCAAAGTCTCTGAACCTCTGTTGGAGCGCACCTTTCCCGTTGTCTATGGCCTCGACCTGAAAGACGTGCTCGCCCACGAGGACTTGGCTATCGGTTCCTATCGCTTCTCAATTGGCACGCTCATTCCTAAGATGACCCAGGTCGCGCTTCAGGCTCACAAGAAGGACATGATGCGAGAAACTCCAGACTTTGCAAAAAAGAAGTTCCTCTATCGCCTGTCCCGCTCCGACTACGAGCGAGAGTGGGGAAAGACATACACAAGGCCCGGGGTTGGCACGCGAATCCTCGCTACTTTTCTGCGGCTAGTTCCAGCCATCGGCCCATTCAAAGGCCTCGGCTTCAATAACCCCACTCCACAAACCGAAGACTTGTATATCAAGAGCATTAATACAACAACCGACCGTTACACCGCCCTGCTTAAAACCATGCACGCAGGAAAACTCGCGCTCCCCAATTCCGATCTCGATGATGGAAATCTGACCGCGCCTGGCGAATATTCGCTCGCCGATAAATCCTACGCAACTCTCTTGGCAAAACTATCCGCGCATAGCTTCGACAGGACTTCGTCCGAATTACGCGATAACATACTTCATTTTTATGCCGATCCCGTCGCGCCCATCGAAACCAAAAGGGACCCAGCCTTGTGGCAGGCCGTCCAGACCAACTTAAGCCGGTTAAAGGCAGCTCCGGCCACGCAGGCTTCAGTTTCGTCGGTAGCAATTCAAAAGAGCAGGTTCTAAGGTTGAATACCCGCAGGGATCAACAACGTCAGCGCCTCGGGCACAATCTCGATCCGCGCCGGCAATGAACCCAGTAATTCTCCATCAGCCTCCACCAGCAAATGCGATCGCGAGCCCTTCAAAACTCGGCACTTCACTGAGTCAGCGTCGAGCAGCTCAATTGAGTTCAGAAACGTTTGACGTCTCCACACCACCGCCAGCAGAAAACGCATATAGTGAAAGCGGCTCCGCGTCTTGAACGCGATCAGGCTTAAGCTTTCCTTGCGCAGGCTCGCTCCGGGCGCAAGGTGGTGCAGCACTCCGCCAAAATCGCGAATCCGCACCGCCAATAATTGGGATACTCTTTCCACACGCTCCCCGCTCCCATTAGTTTCCTGAAAGACAGCCTCAAACAGCGGAAACGAATGCGTTGCCCAGACTCGAAAAGCCTCCACGAGGTAAAGAAGATAACCCAGCTTCCGCTTCAGCCTGGCGTCTAGCCGAGACAGAAACAGCGCGTCCGCACCCACTCCCGCAGCGACAGTAAAATAGCGCGAGCGTTCCACGCCTTCCATGTCGCAATAAAAGATTCGCCCCACCGGTACTCTGACTGGAATCGCATCAAGCAGCCGCCCAGCCGTCTTCACCGGAGAAGAAGCCAGCCCCAGGTCTGCTGCCAGCGCATTCGCCGTGCCTAACGGCACCACGCCCAACGCAACCGTGGTGCCCACCAGACATTGCATGACTTCATGGACGGTACCATCGCCGCCGCAAGCCAATATCGTGTCGAATCCCTGCCGCACGGCCTTTTGAGCCAGCTTTCCCGCGCTCCCAGGGCCGTCCGTCTCCAGCGCTTCGGCGTGCACGCCAGCATCGCGCAGCAAGGCCAGCGTCTTGTCTACCACTGCATTCCGCCTGGGCCAACCCTGGCCGGAAGCTGGGTTATAAATCAGCGCGACACGATCCATCAACCATCCACCCTGGGAAGGCCACTCAAGCTGGCTTGCGTTCGCCCATGGGAGTCTCGTTGTAATTCTCGCATGCCGCCGACGACCACACCTCAATTCCATTTGAAATGCGTGAACCTTTCTCACCGAAGTTCCATTCAAGACTGCCGCACCCGCCCTGCGTACCACCCGCATAACAATAGAAACAACGCTCCTCCGGCATAAGACAGCGCAAACGCCGGCGCGGCACCCCATCGCAACTGCCCCTCCACTCCAGTTGCGGTCAACGTGTAAGCGTGGATCGCCCCGAACGATGCTAACACCGCCGCAGCACCCATCCACCCTGCAGCGGCGACAAAGCGCCGATCAATCACCAGTGCCAGCGTAGCCGCCCACAGCATCGATGTCAGCAAACCACCTTGCCCCAATGCCAGCAATCCTCCCAGCGCCAGTTCCGTTCCCATCCGCGGCAACACCTCAGCCAACGAACTCCCCGCCTTGCGCGCCACCACATCGGCAATGCTCGTAGCCCACTGCGCAAGCATCGGCACGAGCCCTAGCGCCACTGCGATGGTCTGCGCCTTCGGTACCTCCGCAAATGCCTGCCCTACAGTCACGAGGCCAAACCACACAATCACCGGCCCCGCCACCTCCAGCGGAACAACGCGCAACACGAGCGGCAACAATCCCGTGGTGCATAGCACCAGAGTTACGAGCCCGTTCAACGCGGAGTAGCCTGACCGAGCGCCATTCGCCTTGTGCGCCGCGTGCCCCACATAGAGCGTCGTTGGAAACGGGCTGCCCAGCGCCGCCGCAGCCAGTGTTCCCAACCCGTTCATCAGCAGCGAGGACGTAGTCCGATAATCGTCTCCTGCAATCTTCGCGCTCTCCAGAATCTGCAGCGATGCCAGCGTATCCAGGGATGCCAGCGGCAAAATAATCGCCAGATATCCCCACCACTCCCGATGCTGAAATAGAGCAAGTAGATTAATCGCGTGCGGCAGGTATACGCCCGGCGCAGTTGCCGGGGCCAGCGGGGCGTTGTATAAATGCAGCCGGCTCAGAATCGCTACCAGCGCCGCTCCCACCGCGATGGCCAGCAACGCCGGCGGAATCCTCCAAGGTAATTTCAGCCGCGATCCGTAAAGTGTAAACAGGACGAGCATCGGTAGCAGCGCGATTGCCGCCTGATCAAAAACTCCAAAAATGAACCCCAGGCAAAGATAGGCCAGCGCGAGCCCAGCCAGCGGACACAACAAGGCCGCACGCGGCGTATGCCGTCGTAGCCAGTCCGTGCAAAACGCGCCCGCCGTCTGCACCACGCCGCTGATGAGGCTCGCAAATAGTCCCGCTTCCCACGCCAGCATCCCCGAGTGAGTCCGCGTATACACCGGCCCCATGATCAAAAACACATAAGCGAAAATCGTCGGTGTATTCACTCCAAACGGAATCGCCGTTACATCGTCGCGACCTGTCCGCGCTGCCAGCATGCGCGCCTGCCACGCATAGAACAGGTTCCCCACGAGAATGGAAACCGCAACTCCGGGCAGAACCTGCCGCGTTACAAACTCCACCGGAAATCCGCACACCGGCGCCAGCCCTACAATCAGCAGCAGGTCCGGAAACCCCGAAAAGAACAGACCGAAAAATCCATCGACATCACCTGATGTAAACCACGGCGGTCGAAGCTGAATCGAGGTGCTGAATTGCGCGGGTTCCTGGTTCATGCGGTCCCATAGATGAATCCAATTTCCCGCAGCCATTTGCGATACGCAATCGCCATGCGGTCCGATCGCAGATGCAACTCAGCCTGCAGATCCAACGGCAACAACTCCGGTCGTTGCGACTCCACCACCGCTCGATCCTGTTCCGTCACGCGATCCTGAAAGCGCAGCAAGTCCTCGTCAGTAACTTCATCGCCATAGTTCAAACACATGATCAAGCGCGACTCGCAATATTCCGCATCAATCGGCGCAACCTGTGCCAGAATCCCAAACCTGCGCGCGCCCTCAGTCTTTTCAAACGCCGCCGTCAGCGGCCCATTCACCCAGTAGTGATAATTCACCAGCGCCGGCTTCCCCGTTCCATCCGGATCGGGCTGCCAGATGCGAATCTCCCGCGCCTCCGGCCCACGTATTTCCGTTCCAGCGGAAACTTCATAGTCCTCCACCTCGCCGCGTTCCGGATCGCCGAGCAGTCCAGCATGAACAAACCCCAGATGTGCAACGTCCAGCAGATTCTCAATCACCCGGGGCCCCAGCGCGCGAAATCGATACGGCCCAGCGAGTATTGTTCGAAATCCCTGCCCCTCCGCAAGCGGAAAATCAGGCACCGAGCCAGCGCTCTCGACCATGGCGACCCAGACTACCCCGTAGCGCTCGCGCACATGGAACGTCTCCACCCGAGCCTTCTCTGGTGGAACCATCTCCGGATGCGCCGGTATCCGCACGCACTGACCAGAAGACCCGTATTCCCACGCATGATACGGACAGACCAGGCAATCACCGCGGCCCGAAGAAGAAGTATCCTTATTCAGCCGAACAGTCCCCAGCGAAAGACGAGCCCCGCGATGCACGCATAGATCCCGCCAGCACTGCACCCCTTCTTGCGACCGCCAAAGCACCAGATCCTTCCCCATCAGCCGGCGCGCCAGCAGCGTTCGCGGGGCAATTTCCCGCGACCAGGCAACCGCAAACCACTCCCGCCTCAGCAGCGGATCATCCAGCTGCGAGCCCACTTGATTTAAAGCAAACAATGCCGCATCAGCCGTCATAAATCCGCACTGCCCCGGGGAAAGGATCTGAGCTGAAAACTGTTTAGTGGGACGTTATTTCACGTGAGCCCGAGAATTGCCCCAGTGTACACCACGGAAAACCTCGCGCCTCCCAAGTGTGCGCCATCCTTGTATCCAGCAAAGGCTGCGCTCCGGTTGAGAACTGGATAGTTATTGCTCCAGAACTTCCAGCGGTCGCGGTGAAGGTTTCCTTGATCGCGATGCGCCGCCAGCGGTGGCAATATTGTGGATGCAGTTGGCCCGGGGCGTGCGCTGGTCAAACCTTATCATGGACTTCGACCCAATGCTCAAGGCAAGCTGATTGTCTTTTTCGTGCCTGACGTAAACTATGCAAGTGTGAATGCAGTGGAAGTAAAAGAGGAGCCCTGACAATAATTGCGGAGTTGCTATCCCAGCCCGTCAAAATGGCGCTTTGCAAACTGATGCTTTTTCCTCTCACCTTACTCTAACCCCATCGACCGCACTATTTGCGTCAGAGTCCTTAAGATGACAGCCCAGGACGCCAACAACATCGTCAGGCGCTTCGTCGGTCTTGGGTATGAACTGTCCGCTTGAGGCCGACCTGCTTCGAGACGAATCGTGCTGCGGAAGTTCCCGACAAGACGGTCAGTCGAACCATCGAAACTAATCGAGCGGGTTTACCCTGGGACTTTGAAGCGGCACCAACTGCACCAGCTGAAAAGCCTGCGTCCCACCTTCTCCGAAACCCCTCAGAGCGGGAGGAACGAAGTGTGACCGACCCATAAATTGCTGCGCACGGTCAGTCCGGGAAAGGCAAGCTTCTTGCCATCGCGAGAAGGGATACCCCAGATCAAAAAGGGGCTTTCACGCAGAAGTTTCGTATGGCCTGCTCGATCAACATAGAGAAGATCGTAGCCTGTGGCAGTCTTTGTTTCCACATAGAAACCTTTTCCGTCTGCCGCCCAGGTTGATTCAAGAACGCTTCCAAGCCCTCGAACGGGGATGGTGGATATTGGCGCGGATCCATGAGG
>Ga0302140_10005670_pt1 | contig 15726 bp, 14 predicted proteins | sample I_Bog_E1_1_FD_202095 | JGI IMG/M metagenome (GOLD analysis project Ga0302140, IMG submission 202095) | Peat permafrost microbial communities from Stordalen Mire near Abisko, Sweden - I_Bog_E1_1 | ecosystem: Environmental > Terrestrial > Soil > Wetlands > Peat | place: Sweden: Abisko, Stordalen...
CACCTAATGCACAATTCATTTTTCATTTTATATATTTTTACAAATATGAATTTTCCATTTTTTCAGGGCTTCTTCGTTGAGGACCTTATGATCGTCGAATGCACGAACGTGGAGGACATGGTCGCGGTTTTGCATGAGGGCATGAAGAACCGCAAACAAGGGAGTCATGAATTGAATAAAGACAGTAGTCGAAGTCATTCGATCCTGACAATTTACGTGATCAGCGAGATCAAAGCAGACGGAAACAGCATAAAACGTTATGGTAAGCTTTCCTTCGTGGATTTGGCTGGTAGTGAGAGATTAAAAGAGACCAAATCTCAAGGAGATATGGTGAAAGAATGTGGAAATATCAATAAATCTCTCTTCACATTAGGGAAAGTATATTTTTTGCAATTTGATAACCTTGAGCGATGTTTTCTAAGTAGGTGATATCCGGGTTATCAGATAAAAAGAACAAAATGCCATATATACCCTATCGGGATTCAAAATTGACGATGCTCTTGATGGATTCATTAGGTGGGTCCTCGAAGGCTTTAATGATCGCATGTGTTTCCCCATCATCAGTCTATTTCGATGAAACCTTCAGCACATTGAAATATGCTGCTCGAACCATGAATATTAAGAATAAGCCTATAGTCCAGGTATATTTCCTAATAAATTCTCTACTAATTTCATTAGATGGACGCCAAAGATCAAATAGTTCATAATCTCAATAAAGAGATCGAGCTTTTGAAGATAGAAAATCAATATCTTAAAGAGCAGCTGCTTCGTATCAACCAAGGCAAGCCTATTGAGGTTCTTGATTATCTACCTACCCCTAATGGCAAACATAAGGCCTTACCTCCTTTGAATGGGATTTCTAAAGAAAAGGAAAAGGAAGAATCTGTCGAAATCCCTATCAATAAGATAATCACTGAATATCAATTCGAGATCCATCGTTTAATGAACGAAAATCAGGAATTAAGAACTACTCAAGAACTTGTGGAAAAGAATTATTGTGGATTGATTTCTGATAATTCGAATATACAAAATAAATTGCAGAATTTAGAACAGGTCTTTCTTAATGATGCCACTAATAAGAATAATGGGAAAAATGAGGAATATATGACGGCAAATCTAATGAATGAGAATTCACAATTGAAAGGAAGAGTCAAGACTTTGGAGGAGAAAAAGACGCATATGGAGGAAATGTTGGAAAATCGGTCTAATGAGAAGTATTTGTCTTTTATTTAGATAATATATATGAGAGAAATTGAAAAGGAATACCATGAAAAATGTTGAAACTATGAACAAAATCCTTCATTTACAACAAGTCAATAACCAATTACAAGAACGTGTGGAATTCCTGCAGAAAAGAGAAAGAGATCTTTTGGAATCCCTGATGAAAACACCAAAGAAAAAATAAAAACCGAGTTTTTTCCATATTAAAAAAGCTTTTTTTTCGCTCTATTTAAAAAACTTAAGAAAAAAAACGCTTTTATTCCTTTAAATTTAAGAAATTCTTCTAGATAAAGTCTTTATTGACATTATTAACAATCATCAATAAAAGCCCGAGTTTTCCTTTGGCATATTTCGTGGTTTTAATGAAAAATTCCTTCAATTTCTTCTTTTTCTTGGCAATTTCCCCTATTTCCAAGACCTGAAGAGTTGATAATTTCCCAATTTTTCTCTTTTCAATTTCTTCTTCTTTCTTTATCTCCTGCAAATTTGCCTTCGGGTCTCCTCTTTCATTGCTCATATGAGAAAACAAGCCTTTTTGTAAAACTCCCCGTTCATTTTGTCGTCCTCTATCTTTTTTATGATGAAAATTGTCCAATAAATCCAAATCTTCCTCTTCACAAGAAGTAAGTGAAGGGTCTTTTTTAAAATTCCGGTTTTTTTCAATGAATTTGGCTTTGAGTAAATGTCCAATATTGAGAAGTTCTTGAGTTTTCTGACAATGGAGCATTTTCTCATGATATTCAGCAGCCGTTTTGAAATCAGAGATATAAAAATAGATCTTGCCTAGAAGATCATAGGCATAGGATTCAAGATCTTGGCTTTGGAAAATAAGAGCTAATTTCAAGAGTTTCACTGCATATTTATGAGCCTTTTCATAGGATTTCAAGCCGATGAGACAAAGACTCATATATTTATACATGCGATATTTATAGGAAACATCAGAAATAGATGAGATTGTTAATCTGGACATGCGGAGAAACCGCAGACTTTCTAAGAAATCATTGAATCTATAGAGGATTTTGCCTAGAACTAGACATGCATAGGCTAGAAAATGCAAGGATTTGCAATCTTTTATAGCTTGAAACAATGCTGCGAAGGTTTCAGAAACTCTTTGTCTTTCAAAGATCTTGAAAATGCTGGTTTTCAAGTAATTTCTAATGATTTCTAAGGCATTTTGACTTGGAAAAGCCTTGGTTAATTCATTTATCAGGAATTTATGTTTTTTCTTGATAATAGAGCCTTTATAATGATCTTCAGTATAAAGGAAGGCCTTTGGAGATATAGATATGGGACTTTTGGATGAGGATCTTGGTTTTGGGGAGAGGGATTTGACTATTAATGGCTTTTTAAGAAGAGGTGAGATTTGAGCATTGTTATTATTATTGGGAAATCTGATGATACGGACCTGAAAAGCTTTGGGACTTTTATTCATTCATCATTAATTATTAATTAGTTGTTTTTTATCTAAATTTTCATTTTGAAATTTCAAATTAGTAAAAAACTTTTCAAAAAAAAGAAAAAGATTTGAAAATTTTCAATAAACTCCCCAAAAAATGGATCTTTCAAAGCCCGTTTCCGAGCTCCAAACTGAAAAATCTAATTATCTCACTCAAGATTTCCAAAATCCAATTCAAATCCTTCAAGCTCCTATCCAAAATCCTGCTGAAATCATTACATTCGTTTCCCCTCAACAGCCCATTTTTCATGATATTGTCGATGTCTTCATTGAATGCCAAAAAGGCAATTTCAAGCCTTATCTCGTCTGTTTTAAAGAAGGTTTTATCCCAAAGGATTATATCGATCCCGCTGGTTATCATTTGATCCATTATGGTGCCTCATATAATGACCTACCCATGATCTATTATCTACTATCAGAATTAAACATCGATGTGGATATCAGAAGTGCTTCCTTACAATCTCCCTTGATGATAGCGGCGAATTTCGGACTAGTGGAAATAATTAGACTTGTGCTTGAATATAAAGCTGATCTCACTTTAAGAGATAATTGTGCATTCACACCATTGCTTTATGCAGCCAAACAAAATCATATCCCAGCCTTTATTTATCTATTACATAAGGGATCTGATCCTAATATAAGTGATTCTAATGGGTGTACCTTGGCTCATTGGGCTTCGTTTAAAAACAACGTGTTTTTATTGAGATTATGTAAGAAGTTGGGGTTCAGTTTAAATGATAGCGATTTAAAGGGATATACTCCATTCCAACGCGCTTTTTCTAATGATGCCTATGATTCCATTCAATTTTTGCTAGAACAAAAAGATTTAAATGTGGTTCCTGAGAAAATGCATCTCGAAGAAATCAAAAGCGAATCCATTCAAAGGATGGTGCAACAGAAATTAAAGGAAAAAGAGGATAAATTCGATCTGAATCGGAAATTTTGGGATTTTTGGTTGAAAAACCCCAAACGAAATGCCTTCGCCTTCTATTTAATCATGATCTTTCTGGGTTTCTGGGGTTTTCTTAATGGGGTTTTCTATAAGCCAGAAAACGATTTCTATATAATAAACATTTTATTTTTGGTGTTGGGGTTCTATTTTACTATTTTTGTCTATATGTTCATTTTCAAGCTGGTGTTCCATAAAACGAAAGTGCCTGAAAATAATGAATATTTTGAGGAAAATGACTCGTTTTCACGTAGAGTGAAGACTTTAAAGACGAAGGATGCTGTGGAGATGAATATGATGGATTTTTCGATTTTGGATAACATTTTATCGAATAATATGAATCAAACTGCCACTTCGGTTTCAATAATATATGAGGATCATACAGAAATGATAAAATCTCCAAATCATAATTGGACGTTTTTGCATTATATTAGTTATTTAGTGGAACGATTTCGATTCGTAGAGGCCTTGGATATTGATGTGAATAGAATGTGTCCCACTTGTTTGAGTTTCAAATTGCCTAAAACCAAACATTGTAGATATTGTGGGATTTGTGTGGCTTATCATAACCATCATTCAAGGATTTTCGATCGTTGTGTCGATTATAAGAACCATCCTTTCTATATGGTTCTATTAACTCTTCAACAAATTTTGCTTGTTCTTTATATCGGCTTACAAATTGCGATCTATAATTCAACTAGAACTTCTTTTATGATATTGACTTTTTTTGAAACTGGGTATTTAATGATAAAAAACGATGAGATGGCAGTGTTTTTGATATATTTGATCATCTCGATGACGTTATTTTATAATAGTTTGTTCTGGTGGATTGAATTATATGGGGTTCTAACGAATCAAACTTATAATGAGATCTTTAATAGGACCAGATATTCTTATTTGTATGGAAATTGGAATGATGCCAAAGGAAAAACATGGAAAATGTTCACTAATGCGACTTCTCAAGGAATCAGAAAAAATATTTTGAGATATTTAAGAAGATGTTTGGCTTAATTAAATATGGAAAAATTAGTTAAATTTGAAAAAAATGGATTTTTTTTTGAATTTTTTTTAAGTTTTTGAGTTTTTTCATTTTTTTTTCAGAAAACATTAAAAAATTAATAATTTTAAAAAACTATTAAAAATTTTCATTATTCATCTTGAGAGGATAATAAAAGTGAATAATTTACTCCAATCTGCATTATCTTTGGGCTTTCCCCAATTTGGTTTTTCCTTGTCTCTATCAAAAAATGTCTTGAGAATGGCATTTTGGTCTTCTTTTTGCATAAATGAACAATGAGCACTGAATTTCCTTCCATAAATCTCCAAATCAATGTTTTCCATGAAAAAATTCCCCCTGAAAGTAATCCCGACATCTGAGAAATAAATATCAGACATAAAAGGATATTTGCCTTTTAATCCCGTTTTTGGAAATTTTTTAATGAATTTGGTCAAATCTTCCATATAATTATCAATAGAAAATAAGAGAACATTTGCAAAAGTTGTTCCAAAAGTTCGTTTTCAAACATTTTTTCCATTTGATGTTCAGAGCCCATGAAATTAATTAATCCTTTATTAAAGCCGAGCAAGATCAATCTCTTATCATCTCCATTGAGATTTTCAAGAAGTGTTATAAGGACAACATCTTCCAAATGTTTCTGATAAATTTCATCAATTTCTTTAAGAAGCACTCCATAAGTCGATGCTTTTGTAATCAAAGGATCGATTTCAATAGATTTAATAATGATTGAATCTTTTGCGTCTTTGTCCCTTTCAAAATGCTCAAAAAATGTGGGTAAATATTCAGCTAATTCATGGCAATGCTTATTACCAATACTATTTAGCCTGTTTTTTAACAAACCCATTGGAGTTATATATGAGGGAATATAATCATCTAATTGCAGCACAATACCGTTTTCTCTTATGTGCACTTGGGATAAAGATTTATAGGTCAAATAGGATTTAAAATGATGAATGGGCTCTCCTGAAGTGAATTCTCTATTGGGTATGAGAAAATCATGATAGATCCGATGACAATTAAAAGGATCGATGAAGAAAGATATTGAAGGCTTGGGAGATTTTGCTTTTCGGAACAATTCAAGGTTAGTTTCCTCCTTTTTTTTCCTTTGAATTTTCTTGGAATAGAATTTAATAGGAGTTTGTTTTTTCGACATTTGTAATGGATTTTATTGATTTAGCTCTGGAATTTAATTTCGAAATCTAAAATAACACAAATGCATAGACAAATTTTTTTAATGATAAAACCTTAATTTGATTTTTTTTATTACTAAATTTTATCAAGTAAATAAAAAAATTCTTGAATAAATATATGAATTGGGGACTGAAGACGATTCTGTCATTTTTTGTTATATTATAATTATTATATGTATTTTAGAGTAAATTTTTTTTAAAAATATTGTTGAACCATAACTTTCACAATGAAAATTGCTTATATGTTAAATTTCTTTAAAAAAATATAAACCCTTTTTTTTCAAATTTGAAATATGCAGGTTTTTGCGTTGATAATCCAACTTTTTCATTATTCATTATTAATTTATTATCAATCATAATTGGAATGTTCAAGACTCTCCATTAGGGTATGCTACACTTTTTCAATTAAAAATCATTTCTTTAAAAGTTTTTATGAGAAAAGTCTTTAAAAAATTTTCTGAGAAAAACCTATTAAAAATTTGAAATTATCATATTTATTTATATAAACCTATTTTTAGAATAATTCATTATAGAAACATATGCAACTGATAATTCTTATAAATTATGATAATTTTCTCAAAATCTTCTTCTTCTTCTCCAAATTTCCAATAATAAATAAAAAGGAGTTTATTCCAATTTCTTCTCGGTCAAAGAAAATCCATCATAACAGGACCAAAGAAAAGTACATCAAAAGTCTCTCAAAAGAAAACCCAATCAGCTTGTTCATCGACCCTTTCCTTTCCCATCGAATCTACCGTGATTTCCTCATACCCAACCATCAATTGACTCCTGGAGAGCCAATTCAGCAGTTCAAAAATTATTTGTCTTATAAATCTTTGGCTCAAGTGAATTGGCCGAGTCTTTTCCAATGTATTTTATTCCAAGAACTTTGAATCAGATGAGCAAAGTTCAAAGGTAAAAGTCTTCAAATTTATTGAAAATGAGCCTTTGATTATATCCACATCGACATTTGTCGTCCTTCTTAAAGAAATCGATGATATTTTCGACACCTATAAGGATGATATGGTGCATCTATGCGTCTATCAGGCTGATAGAGGCCATGATGATAGATTAAGCATGGTTTGTTTTAACAACGGTTTAACAGAATGTTTAGTTTCTGAAGAAAATATGGAGGACATACTACAAAACGAACTCCCTGACCAACTTATGGACATCTTCACCTATAACAGCTTAGATGAATATATGGAAGAATTCACGAAATTAATCTAAACTTTCCCAATCAAAAGGTCTCAACACCAAACATAACCCAATGGAAGACTTTTATCTTAGTGACATTCAAACGATTTTCGGAAGATTTATGACTAAATTTAGATTACAAAGCTTCCCCATCTCCATCAATGGATGGAATTTTAATTTAATCAGCTCGATATATAAGAAGGATGAACAAAACTCGATGCTCAAGAACTTTTTGACTAACAAAAGAATCAAAAACAATAGAAAAAAAACCAAAAGAAACCCGGATTGGGCCAAACTCTATTAATGTTATTCCCCGAAAAAGAATTAATGCCCATTCTTTCTCTTGTTTAACAAAAACATCATAATTATTCAAATTTAATAATGTCTATTAACGTATAAAAACATTAATAATGAAAATTTTAATTTATATTAATATTATGAAATTTTCGTAAAAGAATTTCTGTTTTCTTTTTTCACAATAAAAAATAAAATGTTTTTTTAATTATTTTTCTTTATTTATTTTCGTTTTTTTTGAAAAAAAAGAAAAAAATTTTAATTTTTGTTTTGGGTCTCTAAAAATTTGTTGTGAAAATATGAAAAAAATTAACAATATTTACGGTATTATTTTCCATTAAAATCCTTTAATCATAATTTTAACAAATTTAGAGAAAGAAACATCAAAATTCATTTATAAAGAAAAATCTATCCCACATTCAAAACTCTTTAAAATTTGTTTCGTTTTCTCTTTATCCACAAATGCCTTCTTGCCGCTCATCCCAGCGAATTCCCGCAAACTCATTTTACCAACAGCTTTTCCAAATAATGACTTTCTCGTGGTTTTTTCAATATATGTTAAAACATAATCTCCTCTTTTAATTTCTTTTTTTTCTCCCTTTTTCCCAAAACTTTTATCAATTTCTTCCAAATCCGTTTGTTTTATCAAAACTCTTTTATTAGTATCAGTCCTTCCTTTCCATTGTCCAGGGTATTTCTCTCCCGAAGGGCCTTCAACCAAGACTAGATGCATCCTTCCTATTTCCTTTCTCGTGATTTCTTCTTGTATATTCAAGAAAAGATCAATCATTTCTCTTAATCGCTTCAGCTTAATCTCTTCGGGGACATCATCCTTATAATTTCTATGCGCATGGGTCTTTTCCCTCATCGAGTAAGCGAACAGAAAAGCTTGATCATATCTCACCTTTTCTATCAATTCAATGCTTTCTCTGAACTCCTCTTCGCTCTCCCCACAAAAACCACATATCATATCAGTAGATAGAGCTATTTCTGGTATCATTTCTCTTATATTATCAACCAAGCCAAGATAAGCCTCTTTACTATAGTTTCTTCTCATCCGGGTTAACACGGAAGTGCTTCCGCTTTGTGCCGGCAAATGAACATATTTACAAATATTCGGAAAATCTCTTATGATCTCCAAGACTGGCTTGGGGAAATCTTTGGGATGAGGGGAAGTGAATCTGAATCTGACTTCTGGTGCGATTTCTGCTGCCTTTTCTAATAAATTTTCAAACCGCCAACCATCACCGGACCTCAATTTATACATTTCTTTGAATCCAGGGGTATTTTCATGCGGGGTCGTTTGAGAATCTTCGCTTCGGTCATGATAACTATTGACATTTTGTCCAAGCAATGTAATTTCTTTGATGCCTTGATCTCTCAGACCCTTGATTTCATCGAGAATGGAATCTATTGGTCGGCTTCTTTCCCTTCCTCTTGTGAAAGGAACTATGCAAAAAGAACACATATTATTACAACCCCGCATAATTGATACATAGGCTTGTGGACTATCAGTTCGAAATCTTATCGGTCTAATGTCTGCATAAGTCTCATCAGCTGATAATTGGACGTTCATGGATCGCGAAGAACCGTCTAAAGCTAAGAGAAGTTGAGGCAAATCTCTATAAGCGTCAGGACCTGCTATCAAATCTACTATTTTTGCCTTTTCTAATAATTTCTTTTTCAATCGTTCGGCCATACAACCCAAAACCCCGATAATTATAGGCTGTTGAGAAGGCGTTTTTAAAGAGCGTAATTCGGAAAGACGACCCCAAATGCGATTTTCTGCGCCTTCACGAATCGCACATGTGTTCATTAAAACTATATCTGCGGATTTTAAGGTTTTGGTATATTGATAACCCGCCTTGCTGAGAATTGAATTTATTATTTCTGAATCGCTTTCGTTCATTTGACAACCATAAGTCTCTATATGGAATTTCTTTTTGGATTGGCCAATCTCATTTTCAAGATTGCACATATTTTTATTGAGATCATTATGATGTTCAGAAGATAAAGATAAAGGCTGATCTAATATTGTGGTTTGTTGAGCTATAAATTCATTAAGCATCGGAATTTGATTAAGGGGAACTCTGGAGAAGGATCTGATATTGACATGAGTGAGACGCAGAAAGGATTTGAAATTTTTCAGCATCTTTGTATTAAAATTTGTTTATTTTTGGACTGTTTTTAACATAATTTTTTAATAACTTTCTAATATGATAAATCTTTCAAAAAATACTCAGGCTCTGGTTCTTTCCAAAAAGATCCAACGACAAAACAAGAAAAAAATGAAAATCGAGTTCATGCAAAAGATCAAACATTGCAAAACGCACATTTCTTTCTTCATTGACCCCTTTCTCTGTCATAGAATATATCGTGACTTTCTCATTCCAAATAAACAGTTCACCAATGGAGAACCTATCTACTATTACAAGCCATATCTTGCTTATAAGTCTATTTCTCAAGTTCATATAAGAGAAAGAGGGGTGGTACTTCAATTCAATGACTATCTCCCTGATTATATCACTCCCATGGGACTTTTGAAAGATAGGTTAAATAGTGTAGGGAACAAACATTGTCATGAATTAGCTGAATATTTACCTTTATATTATGAACATTTTGAGTGTAATAAGGATGAATATGTGGAAAAAAGCCAGATAAGTAAGAACATTTTCGATGAGAACGAACCTCTGATTTCAAAGACTTCAAAATATGGAAAAATACTTTGTTTAATAGATGAAATATTCCAGGAACATAGTCAAGATCTTGTGCTTCTTGGCTTAAATAAAGTAAATAAAGGATGCGATGATAGACTTCATATGCTTGGATTTAATAAAGATTTAATACAATGGCTGGTTTATGAAGATGAATTTGAAAAGTTATTTGAAAATGACCTTATTGATCAACTTTTAAAAATTTTCAGTTATTTTTCTATGGATCATTATATGGAGAATCTAACAAATATCGTGAAAAACTTTCCTATTAAAGGACTCAAAGGAAAAATCAACCCGATAAATGACTTTTTTATTCAGGAAATCAATACTATTTTTGGGCAAATCAGTGCACGATTCAGGGTAAAGTACATCCCCTTTACTATAGACGAAACGAAATTCGCAATAATTTGCACGATTGTATTGGAGGAAGACCAAAACCCGTTTTTTAAAACTCTTTTGGAAAATAAGAAAAAGGCAGAAAAAGAGAAAAAATCAAAAAAAAACATTGATTGGGCTAAATTATATACATTATATTATCCAAACATGAATAAATGAAGAAATACAAATTATGAAATTCATACCTTAATTATTTTGTTTATGATTCTCAAAGTATGAAAATTACCGTTTGATTTTTTCAATTACCGTAAAATCTGTTAATTTTTAGATTTGTCATTATAAAATTTTGGATGAAAAAATCTAAATATAATTCATTTTTTAATTTTTAAAAAATAAGAGATTTTTGTTCATAAATTTTTCTCTAAAATTATCCTTTAAAAAACAAAAATTTTCTTATGAAGCAAAGTCTTTTGGTTTTGGTTCTTATAATAAGCATTCTGATAATTGCTAATTCTAAACAAAAAAGGTCCAGGACTCAAAGAAATAAATATTTAATAGAAGAGGGATATTGTCAAAATACGAGAAATTGTAGAGTCCCTGAAGGCTATGAAGTAGATCATGTAGTTCCTTTGTTTGCTGGGGGGGAGGATATGCCTTCCAATATGCAATTGCTCACCAAGGGCCAACATAAGGAAAAAACGAAGCTAGATAGAAAATTATATGACTGGTGATATAAAAAACTCATAGTGGTCTATATATGTATATATTAATATAATAAAACGAAACACAAAATTTCTCAAAAATTAGTATATTTCTCAAAAAAACTAAAATTCCATTTCACAAAAACTCAAGGAAAAATGATCAAAAGTCTCGATTTGACCAAAAACGCAAACAATCTGTACATTTCAGTGAAAGATCGCAAAAACCAGCCCTCATCACTTTCAGCTGCTGGCCACGCCATCCTTTGTAACATCCAGTTCACTCTCTTTGTTTCTAACCCAAAAAAAAAAAATTAGTTAAAGATTGGAAATTCTTTGAAAAAAACTCCTTCTATAAAGCTTCTGGGTCCTACGGAAGCCAGCAAAATTTATCCCCCTCTCATACCCAACAAAAGTTGATTGAAGATTCATTGAAAGCGTTAAAATCTAAACAAACTCAGCAGACGAATCCTTTCTTCACCAAACCAAATCCAATAGAAAATTGTGACGATCATAATAAAAATGAGATCCCTCAATACTTTGATCTATTTGACAAACCCAATAAACATTATAGAAGTCTCTTCAAGCCAAATATCATATCACATGAAAATGAAGAAATTGATGAAATTCCAAAGGTGCACTTTAGTACACCCCAGGAACTGCGCCAAACCAAAAAGATTAAACTTTTAAACGATCTCAATTTCACCATTTCTAAACTTAAAAGCAATGAAGAAACCCAACTTTCAGAAAGTTTAGCCAAAAAAGTTCGTTTTGTCGACCACCCCCCACACAACACTTCCCCCAAATCCAATGGACACTCCATAAAACTCATTAGAGCATTGCCAAATATCAATAAAAATACGGATGAAGAAAAAGATGACGGCTTTATAGCATGTCCCGAGGGTTGCGGCAGGAGGTTCGCCCCTTCAATTCTTTCTCGTCATACAAAAATTTGCAAAAATGTGTTTTTGAGTAAGAAAGATCCCTTCGATATGTCTAAACATCGAAAATTGAAGGAAAGCAAGGATATAGAGAACCGAAGTAAGCTACAGGTACAAGAGGTCAGATTGTTAGCTGAGAGATTGGAGATGATGAAAAAAGAGAAGGAATCACAGGAAAAGGAAAAAAACCAACCTGAGAATTTTCCGAAATGGAAGAAACAATCTGAAGCTTTGAGAGCCGTAATGAAAGACACTAAGGGGAATTATAAGAAATATGATGCAGAATTTATAAGAGAAGGGTTGAATAAACATAAATATGTGAAATGTGAGGGATGTGGCAGGATGTTCACTGAAAATGCAGCTGAGAGACATGTGAGTGGATGTTTAGATAGGGTGATAAATGTGAAACTGCATAAACGGAAAATGATTATTTAAAAATTAAGGAATTTTTGTCTTTTTATATGTTTAGAAATTCTTAGTCATTATCCAAAATAAAAGTTTGGATTTGAAATATTATAAATACAAAATAATAATAAAGATCTAATAAATGGAAACTGAATCAAGCGCAAAAAAATGCGCAATCATTTTGCTTTGTGGGTATTTGGGAGCTGGGAAAACCACCTTGATTCAACATATACTCAAGAACCAAATTTCATATAAAGTAGCTGTCATTCAAAATGAATTTTCTGATGGTTTTGTTTTTAAAAATCCTTTTTTTTTTATTCATTTTAAGAAATGGGGATCGAGGCTCCTTTAATCCAAGATTCCAAGGGAGAGATTTTTGATAAATTCTATGAATTGCCAAATGGTTGTATATGTTGCAGTGCCAAGTTTCTTAAGAAAACATGTTATGGTTTTGGATAAATGATTATTTTAGAAATGATTTGCTTATGGCCATAGAATTTTTCGTGATCAATGAAAAATATAAGTTAGATTTCATTTTAATCGAGACAAACGGTTTGGCAGACCCTTCATCTGTAATTTAGCATTTGAGAACTAATTTTTGAAAAATACTAAGACGATTAAAACATTTTGGACTGATGATGGATTGAATTTCCCCGCGAATTTACAAACGATTGTTTCGGTTATCCCAGCGCCCAAGTTTTCGGTCTTGAAAGAACAGGAAATCTTCATGAAACAAACCATGTTCGCAAATATTATTCTTTTAAATCAGATAGTTTTCCAATAAAATATCACATTTTATATTACAAATAATAATAAATAAGGATAAAATAGATGAGGTCACAGCTGAAGATATCCAAAAGGAATTATTCATGATTAATCCCTTAGCTAACATTTATAAGTAAATAACTGTATGTCATATGATTTTAAATTATTATTAATTATTACAAAGAACAAAATTTTGCGAAATTGATATAAAGACTATATTTGAAAACTCAGGGTTTCTACTTACTAAATCTAACCTCGATCTCCTGCAAACCCTTGAGACTTTCAATGCACATCATTCCCATAGCCAATTAGATTACATAACTTTAAATTTCTCATCAAAGGAAGAATTCAATTTGAAAAATTTAGAAAAAAACATTGGGGTTCTGTTATGGGAAAAACCAGGAAATGCCATAGTTCTAAGAATAAAGGCAATATTAACCGCGGAAAATGATGAATTTGTTTATTCGTTGCAAGCGTGAGTGTTTTTTGTTAGGGTTTTACTAAGGATTTTAGAGTTGATGATGTGTTTGAAATTCGGAAGAGCGAAAAAACCTGGAAAAACTTAGGGGTTGAAAGGTATAGTAGATTTTTGTTTATTGGGAAAAATTTGGATTTTCATGACATTCAGAAAATATTGAAAACTTAAAACAAATCAAATCAAATTTCTTTAAAAATAATTATAAAAAAATTCACAAAATTATTTTTCGGCTTCGGAAAAAATTGTAAAAATATCAAAATTTAACAACATTGAAATTTGTTAAAATTTTAATATGGAATGATAAAATTTTTTTTCTTAAAAAAAAATTAAATAAATTTCTCTAATTAAATTCAAATGCTAATTTTCAAATTCTTCTCTTTATAACTTTGGTTTTATTTCATCCGGTCTCCATCCGCACAGCATATCCTCCACTAAATTTAGTTTATCCTGTCCCCACACCAGTTCCTTATCATTTATTTGGAATGTCGGCACTCCAAATAATCCCTCTTCCTTCGCTCTCACAGTATTAATTTTCAATTTCTCCTTCATTTCATTGCCCTCAGCTTTCTTCACCAGTCCTTCCCCATTAAATCCCGCTTCATTAAGAATTTTCACTAAAACAACAGGGTCCCCAATGTTTAGATTTTTCACCCATGCTGCCTGGAAAAAAACATGGAATGTCTTCGGCTCTAAAATATTGACTCTTAATGGCAACACAGTTCTTAAAGGAAAGGTTGAAGGGAATTTAAAGTCGATTCCCCACCATTGGGTCCATTCAAGCATATCTTGAGCACCATAGGCTCTTTTAGCTTCGGAAACGGCTAACATTGGAACATTAGGGGTTCCAATTCTTTAATGAAAGTATATTATAATAAGCTTAATAAATAATGTTGAAACTCTTTGAAAAGAGCCCCTAAAAGAATAGGGACAAACTCAAGTTCAGCATTGCAAGATTTGGCCAATTTTTCGACTTGTGTAGATGCCAGGTAAGCCCATGGTGATGAGAAATCATAGTAAAACGTGAGCTTTTGTCTCTTTATCGGCTTCATCCTGAAAAGTCTCAGCTGTTCCGGAATTTTGCCATTACTTAAGCTCTTTTCCACGAAATTCAGTCGATCAGCGCCAAAATAAAAACTAGATTATTCTTTTACATAAAATACAAAAATTCTTTTACTTCCCATTAGGCTCAATGTAATAAAAAGGAACGCCAAATGCTCCTCTATCAACAGCCTCCTGTGTGTTCTTGGTTAAGATAGACTTTTCTTCTTCTGAGGCCTTTTCTACCAATTCCATTGATATTTCAATTCCCGTTTGTTTCGCCACTCTTTCAATGACTTTCGCATCATTGACATTTTCATTTAAAACCCAATAAGCTATATAGCAATATGATATAATAATTTCTAATTTAATGAAACCTTCATAAAACGCCTCAGCTAATCTTCTGACCTTTTCATTATCCTTGATCATGGACATTATTCTTTGAACAATCATAGTTTTATTTGGATGATGGGAACTAAATCGAAAGGGGATATTGTAACGGACCAACATGCGATGGAGGTCCAATGCGTGCATTCTTTTTTTGCTAGCTGGCATAACGTCAGTGGCTGAACCGTCTTTGCCTTGGGGAGCATTTGATTGCTTATAAATTCCACCTAGAAGAACGGGTCTCCCTAAAAAAAGTAAAGATTTTTTAATGTCTGGAATTTTTTTGAGAACATATTAAGGTAGTGTTGTTTCGAAAACAGATGTCAGGGATCCTAAGAGAAAGAATTAAATTTGGAAAAAGATCAGGAAAATACAGTTTTGATGCGATGTAAGAATAAGGACATACAACATCAAAATAGAAGATAAGTGTTTTTTGATTGGATTTAGGCTGCATCAAATTTTTTTCTTTTTTGAATTTATTTTTTTTATTGTCTTTTTTTCATAAATTAAAATTTTTATGCTTTCTTACCAAAACCGGATTTTCTGGTATGCTTAAAAAAAATTAAAAAACCATCGATTTTTTTTAAATAGCAAAATCATTTATTTAATTCTTTATTTATGAATTTCATTTGATTTTAA
>Ga0302140_10005675_pt1 | contig 15722 bp, 16 predicted proteins | sample I_Bog_E1_1_FD_202095 | JGI IMG/M metagenome (GOLD analysis project Ga0302140, IMG submission 202095) | Peat permafrost microbial communities from Stordalen Mire near Abisko, Sweden - I_Bog_E1_1 | ecosystem: Environmental > Terrestrial > Soil > Wetlands > Peat | place: Sweden: Abisko, Stordalen...
ATCCAGCCTATCCATACCAACTTGGGCAAGGATGCTGTTCTTCATATCCAGAAGGATGAGCTGGGCAATATTGTGGCACACATGTGGACAGCAAAGAATGGAAAGACGCTGACGTGGATTGCGCGTGTCGATCTTTTGAACAATCCAAACAAATACGTAGTGCTGCAGATATGTGGGAGCAATTAAGATCTATGGAGCTTGTAGAGAAGCAGCTTCGGACACCCAAGGAATGGACAGATAAACCAGGAACTGTTTGGGCTGAAGTAGCACTGTTGAGCAAATATATTTGGCTCTTCTTCCCGTCCCATTCGCGTGCTCGACTCTGCAATTTTTGAGCACAGAATTCTCTAGCAGCAACACTCTAGCTAACCACTTCAACTTCCTTGACAGCATCGAAGGCTTCACTGTTCTTATACGTAATGTATCCATCCTCCTCTCCCTTATTGTAGAACTTCTGTCGATTGAAGGGTGTAAGCTCAATCCCTTCCTTAATGCGGAAGACAATATCCGGGTTCGAGATGAAATATCTGCCGAAGCCAATAATGATGTCTTTGTCCTTGTGCTCCACATCCACTACTCTCCTAGCTGAATCCGAGCTGAAGCCTCCGGTGAGGATCACAGGTGATGTTTTCCCCCAAACATCAATCAGGAAGTCGACATTGGCTGTGGCTCTGTGGACGGAAATCAATACTTGGCCGATGTCTTGTGGAAGTAGGCTATACATACTCAATTTCAAAGTCCTCCGACAACCTCGAAACAACCACCAAATGCAAATAAGCCAACTTGAACTTCTTGAGCTCGTCCAGAAGGTAACCGAAACCTATTTTGGGATCCTGCATCTTCATACCCTGAGACTCGCTATACGGACTCAACCGAATGCCAGTTCTCTCAGCACCAATAGCCTCAACAACAGCTTTCGTAACCTCAATCCCAAACCGGGCTCTCTTCTCCACGCTCCCTCCCCAAGCATCCGTCCGCATGTTACACGTATCCTGAGTAAATTGATCGATCAAATACCCATTGGCACCATGGATCTCAACGCCATCAAAGCCAGCTTCAATTGCATTCCTTGCCGCTTGCCCATAGTCGCTCACGAACTTCCAGATCTCCTCCTCAGTATACGGCTCAGGTGTATTGCCGTACAGCGGAACGTCACTTGAACTCCCGAATTTCACGACACCTTTTCCAAACTCAGCCTCCAGGGTTTCAGGCTCGGCTGCTCGTCCCAATGCCCACAGTTGCACGTAGATGAAAGATCCTTTTGAGTGCACGGCGGCGGTGACTTTCTTCCAAGCTGCGATCTGCGTTGCGTTGTAGATTCCTGGGAGTAAGGCATAGCCGGAGGATTCGGGTGAGATGTATGTCGCTTCGGTGATGAGTAATGTTCCTGGGACGACGGCGCGTTGGGCGTAGTATTCTGCTACGAAAGGGAGGGGGACGTGTGCTTCGTCTGCTCGATAGCGGGTTAATGGTGCTAGAGCGATGCGGTTTTGCAGTTGCAAGTTGCCCACTTTGAGGGGTTTGAAAAGGTTGGAAACCATCTTAAAAGCGTGGATAGTGTTGATGGATATTATAAGGGTGGTATGAGATGATCGAGAAATTCACAGTAAAGAACGAAAGAAACGAAAAAGAGAAACGGGTTGATATTTATATTTGAGTTGTTCCTCTTGCCTCTATCTTGCCCTTTCTTGCGTACTTCATACGTAGTAATGTCCGATAACAGCAGTAGACTACAGCACTGTTTGTTTGCTTATTTGGGGAATTTGTCGTGTGTGAGTCAAGAGAAGTACGGAGGCGCCTCCGTATGTGGTACGGATGTTGAAGGATATAGGAATGTTGGCCTTGAAGCCTATGACCCGCCCGTCCTAAGGCGAAGGAGGGATCAATTTCGTTTACTGTTACGAACCCCTGAGCATCAAGCGATTTGAGGGGCTGGCTATGGAATTATAGAACCCCCACAAAGATTGTATTACCAAAGGAAGGCCGAACTCCGTAGCTATGCAATGCACAGTAATTAAATTCGATGGCAGAATTTTTATATTTTGACATTTTTTGGATTGCTCTCGGCGTTCGGTACGCATAGGTGTGATAACGAGGTCGACTTGGTGATTGGGCAAAAGGCAAATGTAGACGAAAACATCCTGAAAAAGCGAATTCGGAGTTCATGCAAAGACTTGGAATCCGGGCCTTGATACTCTCTCCCAAGCTGCGATTTCGAGCTCGGAGTTCGTGCAAAACTTTGTACCGCCGGTGACCTCGACGACTTGACTTCCTCAATCCGCCACTATCGTCCGGAGTTCGTATTGGAAAGTTGCCACGAGGATCGGAGTACTAAACCAAAATTCCTGCCACCTCCGATTTCCCTAACATTTTCTATTCGTAGGACTTAACCTCGGCATTACTTCTATTTATATAAGCTGAAATTCGGAGTTGATGGGAGACGCAGCTGGTGAGCTTGGAGAAACGTATGAAATTGAGCTAAAGAATCTTGTATTGTACTGACCAGCTCTTGAATCTGAACCGGTGTCGACGCAGGTTCGGAACTGCAGAATGGAGTAAACGATGTGCAACAGAAACACGTGATTTGATTGCGGTGCTATTATTAGTTAGGTGTTGTCTTAAGTGAAATGAGCGAGCCACTCGAATCTGAACCGGCGTCGACGCTGGCTCGGAAATGCAGACGCAGCAAACGATGTGCAACAGAAACACGTGATTGAAAGTTTTTCCAAGATGTGAAATTAAAGACCTATAATGAGGCATAGGGACATGGCCGTTCGCTTCAAGGCTGCAGATCCGATTGGGCTTTCGCAACCAATATCAAGATTTCTTCGATGTTGGAGATCTGTAGATAGGGCAGTGAGAACGATTTAGGTGAAGGCGATGGCCATAATCAGGACATGAACGGATGATGTCAAAATCCGCTGCTAGTGGAAGAGATCAATTAGGTTTTGACAAAGTTGCCTCATAGGATAGACCGAACATCAAGAAAAGTTCATAAGCATAACCGACGGCTTGTGGTCCGTAAGTCTGAGACCCTTAGAACAGGAACAAAGAGGCTGTTTGATACTAATCGTCTTCGAGTGTCGAGCAAAAGCATAAAGAGGCCGTTCGGAAGCCTTTTGATAGCCCAGCGCTGAGTCAAGAGGTCAGGTGTTTTGTATCAAATGGGCCACAGGGTCGTGGGTGAGAGTCTCGTGAGGGTTCTGAGGGGAGATGATTGGGAGGTAATGTGTACGATGGGAATGAAGGAAGGAGGAATGGAGCCGTCTGCAGCGATTTAATACTACCGAGGCATTCAGAAGGATCGCGACTTCTTTTATTGACAGAACGGAGATTTGGACTGCATTGCGAATTCTCCTGGTGTTCACACCCCATCAACAGATGCTCTGCTGCGCTTTGCTGGCATTATTGTGTTTACCTTCACGCCTTCAAACCATACCACTCATCCTCGAGCCACTTAATTCCGTCCAGCTCCAAATCTTGTTGACCACTCCAAGACCATTCCATCTGGAGCAGACCACACCCATTCATTTGGAGTCGGGGTCTCTACTGTGGCGTTCAGGTTCTTGTCCAAGCGTTCCATAATCCCCTTCCATGGTCGAAAACGAGGGCGGTTGGAGAGATTATGATTAATGATAGTGAGTTTCTTGACACGCTTCAGTGTAAAAACAGTTTCAATCGCCCAAAGACTAACGGAATGCGGATCGCTCCCGTGGAGGAGGACTTGAGTGATCTTAAAGCGTTCAATCACGGCTCGTGGAATCTGAGAATACTTCAACGGCGGTCTCGGCAGATGATCACAGCTATGCTAGCAATCAGAGTCTGCTTCAAACTACGCTAATTTTAAGCTTGACTTACTCTATATGGACATTCCGGATCTTGGACAGCGAGGTGTTTGACAATCCCGAGCAGCGCCTCAGTGTGTCAGAGCTAAACGGAAATGGGTTGATCTTGTAGAAAATCTCGATTGCTTCCAGGTACAGGCGATCGCCTCTTAAAGCTACCAACAGTTCCGGATTCCTTTGGTTCTCGAAATACAGGCAGTATTCGAAAATCTGCTCTCTCAACTCGGCAGCGAGTCTGACGAACACTGAAGATGAGGTTTTGAGCTTAAGTTGGCTCGTCTTCGATGGCTCCGGTCGAGTTTCATGCGGTTCTGTCTCGAAAAATTGAGAACATTTGATAGCCGAGTCGAAGGGTTTGCAGTCGTAGAGCTTGGAGTTGAAGACGTGGCAGCCCTTCAGCTTGACGTTGTGTAGAGTACAATTGCGAACGTCGGTCTCGACAAGCTCGATGTTTCTGACCGTGCAGTTCTCCAACATGCCCTTGCCGTTAGACGTGATCGAATGAGGTGCCATGATTGGTATCCCGGCGAAAGTTGTAGTTGGCTGCGACGGAAGCTGGAGGAGACCCAATGCTAGAGATATTGTCAAGGAGTGATCGTGATGCCTTTCCCGATGTGCCAAGAACGATAAAATTGACAGAAAATGATGATGGAATGGGATGCTCAATTGATGATGTTTTTGAGTGCTGTGGTTGGGCGCCAGATCTAATTAATGGCCCAGAGCAGGAAGGAGTTGAGGCGAGGGATGAAGTGAGGAAGGTGCAAGTGGACTCGGAAACAGCAGACTACCGCATTCACTTGTCAGTTACTTACTTTCACTTTGGTATCTAGAAAAATACAGCTACCATATGATGACAAGGATTGAGGTCAAGCTTGAAGATACTATTGAATGTTGACGCAATTGAGATCATCAGATGGGCTCAAAAGATGAGAAGCTTCAGAAGAGCACCGATGGAAACAAAGGCCAACTACTCTCGGGGAACGTCGGCTATGCCGCTATAGTCTCTCGGCAATCTACCATCTAGCACCATATTCCCTTGTTGCTGAGCCCTAAATATCATCCTTCCACTCTAGTTTTTGGCCTACTTCTGCTTTCAACAACCAATGATCCCACGATTCGGTAGTGATCCGAGCCAAGACCAGACGAATACCCAAGTGCTGTTCAAAGCTGAAGAGGCAAGAAAGAATGCTCTGATTGCGAGAGCTAGGGATAGGAAGTGTGAGATGCGAGGTCGGAACCACTACATAGATCTTCTCGAGAGTCGGAAATTGCTGCACGCAATGTCTAATCCAGTGCCATAGTCGGTTTCCATTAAATGGAACAATTCGAAGCTCCCTAATGGACTTGCAATGCTCAAATATATCGGGCAGCATACCAGGCCGCAGTGGGGGCATCACCATGGCACTAGTAGAGCTTTGTAAGCAAGGTATCTTATAAGACAAAGGTGCCATAACTTACTCGATATTGAGTTTCTGAATATTTGAGGCGGCTTTTACCGAAATCGATCCCATGCTCGAAAAGTTGTTAGAACTGATGCAGCACCAGTCCTGCTGGTAGAAGGCTCTTATTGCTTCGTGATAAAGTTCCTGGTCGTCTCGAAGGGCAACAAGAATCGAAGGAGTCTTCTGCATGACCAAGTCGCATGGGATAGCGTAATGGACTATCATCTGCCTAATCTCTGGAGGAAACCGTCGAAGACCCAAAGGTGATATTGTGACTTTGCACCGCTTCATCTTCAGTCCCTTGAACTTGCATTCATGAATCTTGGTGTCCTCCGCAGAACCATTATCGATTGTGCAATTGAAGAGTTGACAGTGTTCCAAGACAGAGTGCGAGATCGTGGAGGTATGAATTTCGACGTATCGTAGGACGCAGTTCTTGATGAGGGTCTTTCGGAAGGTGGCGCCTCTCAGGGTGCTGTCCTCGATGGTATCTATTTCTGCTTTGGAGCCTGCCATTGCACCCTGCAGACAAGAGACTGGCTGGGCTGCAAACGATGTCAGTCAATGTTATTCTGAAAACGATCTGGGAAGCTTACTCTCTATTCTTTGTGTCTGCGCGAGGAGGTGCTGTGGGGAGATGGTTCAGGTTCACGATGAATCGCTTCAGCGATGCAGTCGAAGAACAGCAAAAGTCTTGTAGTGAATCTGTAGTGAGTTGACCCACAGGTAAGCCCGAGAAGACGGAACATGATGCGACCAGTGTGTCAAAGGAATACTCAGACTACTCAAGCTACTCAGAGTATCTCTGAGTTAGAGTGGACTAGAGTTAGAGTAGTATAGTCTCAAAAAAAAGTTGAGTAGAGTAGAGTAGAGTAGGTAGTGCTCCTCTAAGTAGCAAAAAGTGCAAGCACGTGACTAAAATCTAAGGTATAATTAATAATACTTAAAAAATTACTTAATCTTTAAATAAATCTTATTAATATAAGCTAATAAGTATACATACTAAGTTAAATAATAGTTATATATAACTAGAAACCTGATTGATTTTCTTATAACGTGACTAAAGTCATGGGGGCGAGGGGTAAGCGGGGGCCCTAGCTAAGGAGCACTCCCCGATTAGGCTATATAGAGCGTCTCGGACCGAGCTTTTCCGGATCACGTGCTATCCTACTCTACACTACTCTGAGTTACTTTAAGTAATCTTAGAGTAGAGTAGAGTACGAGTAGCGTATAATTTCGTTGAGTAGATTTAGTGACTACTACTCTACTCTACTCATTTTACACACTGGATGCGACAAGGTAAATTTATTAGACGACTTCTGATGTGAATTCACTTCTGCATGAAAGTTCCAGAAATTTCGCAACCTCGATATCATCGTTCTTTCCTTGTCATGGCCCAAAAATACAGCAACTCAACACCATCACCAATCTTGCACCCTGAAAAGCTCCTGAAAGATGGCTGCAACACTCCCCGCAATCAAGAATTCCACGATTGAAGGAACCACGATTCGCAAGACCGCCTTTACAGCATGTACACTCAGCCACGTGGAGATCTTCAGGTCAGCCATTTCCGGCTCGACTTTGACCAATGTCAAGCTCTGGCACTGTACCATCGACAGCTCAACTTTGAGCGCTGCAGATCTCACGAACTGCGCAATCGTTAGCTCATCCTTACTTGACTCGAAGCTCCATGAGACGAAGATCGCGGATTGCTCCATGGACAACTGCTCAATGACCTCGTCCCCACTGGCAATCAGAAGGTTCCCACCCGAGATCCGAGAAATGATATTTGCAGGCTGCATCGACAATACGAAATACAAAACTCCGACTCTCCTGGTGGCTTTGCGAGGAGATAGAGAGATTTACGAGGAAGCTATTCAGATCTTCTACAGGCTGAACTGGTTTCGAGTAAAATGGATTACCTTGCCTGATTTCGAATTGATGTCGAAGAAAGCTATAGAGAACATCAGAAAACTCATAATCTCGTAAGTCAGACGCCAGAGGTACTTTTGATGTATTGTCCTGACAACGTGCTAATAAGTGCTCGAACATACGAGCGCATTGAGGCTGGGGTGTTCGCAGCACCTTTCGCACATTGTTTCACTTCAGTCACGATGCTCAGCCTCATGCCACGCAACGCGGCAGAGCTGAAGGTGTGGGCGAAAGCCTGTTTTGCAAAGTTTCCAAACCTTTCGTTCTTGATGATCAAGATAACATCGGCTCACCTCGATCTTCCACTATATCCCTCTGTTAGAGACATTAGAGCGGTTCCTTCCTTTAGACAAGTTAGAGCCATCTTCGACCTCGAACGGAATTTGGGCAGCGCCCCGAGACAATATCGGGTATCAAATAGCATATGGGAAGCGTGGTTCTGGGAAGCTCCCAAGGGACAGACTTTGAAGTGGGAAGGTTTCTAGGAGCTTCCTTGAGACGCAAATGGCTATGGCAGAGCTTGGTTTTTGAGGTCTCGATATGCAGAGCGAGAGTGTAGACAGTACTGGTATGTATTTCGAGAAGCACATTGGTAAACACCTGGTGCAAATTGACTACCTGAAACGCAGCAAAGGTCAATGTTTAGGATGAAGATGAACAGGGCAGAAATAGCAGACCTTCTCCGAGCACTTTTGCAGCATACTGTGCGCTCGATGCTCAGCAATAGATGGGGAATAGATAGCCCACGACGTCAACTGGCCGACTTCAGTACAAATACACATTAGTAGCACATTCATCATTTCTCTGCTATCCGTGCCGTGATTTTGAAAGCCGCAAGTGTGAGAAAGGATCCGCAGAAGAGAAGTTTGATGCTAACATTGAAATCGCCATTCTTCAGATGCGAAATTGCTTTGGGTATAAATCGCTGTCTACTTGCATTTCCCTTTCTCTATAAGACATTTTCCTGTCCCATAAACGCCAAGTATGCCATCAAATCCCATCACCTCTTCACTTTCTTCTTGTCCGGTCCATCTTCCTCTTCCTCGTCACTTAGATCCGCATATTGCGTGACAGGCTGCGTATCCTTCCACGCATTCGTGAACAACGGATCCTTCTTCGCTAATTCCGCATACTTCAGAAGTGCTTCTCTGGGATCCTCATCACGCATGCTGCTGAGCGGGATACTCTGATTGATATGTGCTTCATCCGGCTGACTCTTCATGAATGGAGTAACCATAGGTATCTGGGGTCTTCGAGGGTCGCGAGATCGGCCTGACGCTGTCAGGCCAACAGTTGGATGCCGGGCCGAGAATGATGAAGCGCTGGAGTTGGTGAGGACGCCGCCAGGAGTGACGATGCTGTCTCCTGAGATACCGACGGATTGATCGGTAGTGAAGTTTGGATCATCGTCCACGTGGCGTTTCTTCGGGGCTCGAGACATAACGTCCACAGCTCCTCGGATGGAAGTGTTGGGATTGTAGAGAACATGGACTTCTGCATTTGCAGAACCAGTGACAATCTGGTTGATCTTTGGATGCCATTGGACGGTGATGAGTGGTGATCCTGGTGTGACAGGAGTGACAAGCTCTGCTTTCAAGTTCCCGGGATTCAAGACGTGAAGGTGGCCAGAAACAGAGCCAGTGATTATGCTGGACGAATTGGGCGAGTATTTGATGTTAGTCATAGCGTAATGGTCTGATGTCGAGGGGTGCGAGACAGTGACAACTGGAGTCTTGAATTTCCGGGTGTCCCAGAGCTTGATCAAATCGTCACCGCCTCTCGTCACTACCATTCGACCGTCCGAGCTGATATCCAAGCCTCCGGTCCAGGTATTTGGTTTATGCGCTTCCCGGATTTCTGCTGCAGGTCTCGCAAAAGGCCCGTCTCCGCTCCACATGACCAAGCTGCCATCGAGAGCAGCAGCAACCAATATATTGGGTCCTCCTTGCAATGGACTTCCCCAGGCAACCGCAGTCATTCTTGTCCTCCCTGCAGAACCTGCAGCCCTCGATTTGTGGACGATAACTTCTTTCTGGGCTCTCTTGTGGTTGACATCCCATATTCGCAGCGTGCTGTCGGTACCCGCCGTAACACATAGATTCTTATCCACAGGATTCCATGTGCCAGTTGTAACCTCCGAAATATGCCCCTTCGTATTGTTCATATCCCTCAGATACATATCACCCTTCACAAATTCTGCCAGAACCTCCCCCTCTCTGCTCATGATCTTTGCCTGTGGGTGCGCTGACACACAGAGAAATGTGCCCCCTGATAGTGGGTTGAATTCGACATGGTTGATGGGATGTGTTTCCGAGTTTGTAGAAGTCTTTGAAGCGCTCGGGTCCACGCTTTTAAAAGCTCGCAGGGTCGTAGGTGTCATAGAAGCAAAGTCGTGCAGCTTCAGCGTACAATCGGTAGACCCAGTCACCAGTCTGCCTCCAGAAGGATCCAAGGAGACTGTCGTGACGGCGCGCTCGTGTGTCTTCAGTACCAGCTCATGCGAAACTGGATACTCGTCGTCTTCGGACTCTTCAGAGTTATCTGAATCGTCATCATCGTCCGAGCCATAGTCCTTGGATGCTGGTTCTTGCGTGATCCTCTTCTGGCCTTCTCCGACCTGTTCAGCAGCCACTGTCTTCGCTGGCGCCTTGTCCACTGCCCGCTTCGACCTGCTCAGTTGCGCGGCGACATCTGCCTCTTTTGACTTTTTCCCAAAGGCTTGGGGCAAGAAGGCCCTCATAGGATCATCCGCCGCCAGCTCTGGACCCTCCACCTCGAAATCCTCGTCGTCGCTCATCGTTTTGAGTATCGGTGATCCTCATTCGCTGGTTGTGTTTGAAGTTAGAGGTTGAAGTGGGGTGCAGGCTAGCGAAATCTTGATGGCGTGGTCGATGAAATCATAATTTGACGACTCTCAATTCTGCGCGACAACGACCAAACTACCCAGCCACGGCCCCCAGCGACCCTCTGCACCCGCGACAATATATCCTCATGTGTATACGAATAGGTTGTCAATTACGACTCTCCTGAGTTGGCCCGCGGGCCGCAAGAAGTGGGATGAGATCGTTATTTACGACGACGAGACGCTGATATGTATCTTTCGACCCCGGCAATCGATGCCGTGAGGATATCAGGCTTCACAGCACCAGCATTGTCACCAGCCGCGGCATTATCGACTCTCGGATCCTCAGTGTTTCGCGATGGGGATTCGCAGCTGCAGCGATGGAGCTCCTTGATCGGCATCATCACAGCGATTGTAGGCAACATCCTGATATCCTTCGCCCTGAACATACAACGATATGCGCACATTCGATTAAGTCAAGAGCGGAGCATAAGGAAGGAGAAGTCGAAGCTTATTGCCAAGAGTCCGCAGAATGGATATGGGACAACGGGGACAAATGGGCATCGGGTCGCAGAGTTGGATGGAGAGCCTGATGATTCTCTGCAGACGTCCTTCCATTCCACAAGTACCCAGTCAACCGGATGCTCAGATGACGATCACAAGCAAGATTCGAATTATTTGAGGTCACCATATTGGTGGGGAGGGATTGCATTGATGACAATTGGAGAGACGGGGAACTTTTTGGCGTATGGCTTTGCCCCAGCGTCCATTGTGTCCCCGCTGGGCGTGGTAGCTCTGATATCCAACTGTGTGATTGCCCCGATCATGCTGAAAGAGAGATTCCGATTGAGAGACTTCTGGGGCGTGGTGGTAGCTGTGGCAGGAGCAGTTGTGGTTGTGCTGAGCGCAAAGCAACAAGAGAAAAAGCTTGGGCCCCACGAGATCTGGGGAGCTATCACTACCACGGAGTTCGAAGTGTATATGGCGATCACGGTGTGTTTGATAGGGGTGTTGGTTTGGGCGAGCCCCAGGTACGGAAACAGGACAATCCTGATCGACCTTGGGCTCGTGGGTTTATTTGGTTAGTACAAGTCTTCACAGCAGCTTAACTTCGCTGATATCTCTACAGGTGGATATACCGCCCTTTCAACAAAGGGCGTTGCCTCCATGTTATCGTCGACGCTTTGGAGAGCTCTTACGACACCAGTCACATACGCTCTGGTGGCTGTTTTAGTAGGTACCGCTGTCATGCAAGTCAAATATGTCAACAAAGCACTTGCACGGTTCGACTCAACCCAAGTTATTCCTGTACAATTTGTTATGTTCACATTGTCTGTTATTATTGGAAGCGCTGTTCTATATCGTGACTTCGAAAAGGCCACCGCCGACAGCGTTGGAAAATTCATTGGTGGTTGTCTTTTGACATTTTTCGGGGTATTTCTTATCACCAGCGGTCGACCTCGACGAGACGAAGATGAGGAAGAGGAGGAATCCGACGAGGAGGGCGAGGAAAGAATCAATCTTATTGATCAGGAGCCGTCGGGTGAGGAATTTCAAACACAATCTGGAGCTAGGAAGCGCACGAGCGCAACCGTCCACCAGAATGGTGACGGCGCCAATGACGAGGCTCTCAGCGACTCGCGGAGGTCTTCTCGCGTCAGTTTTGTGGACCCCTCGCAGCCTCGAACACCTCACAGATTTTCAGTTTCTTCATATCAACCCTCAATCCGGGTTGTGCCTTCAGCTCAACCCTCGGAATTATCTGCAGAAGAAACTCCTCTCCTGAACAACCCATGGAAGAGCGATGAGCTACTTCAAGCTGCGAGACATCCTGGACTACCTAACACGACATCATCCCCCGTCCTACCATCTGAAGCACAGACTTCCACAGAGTCGCTCAAACCACCTTCAAGCTTAGAAAGGACTTCCTCGCAAGGCAACGTACACACTCATCCAAACCATCAACATGGACCTACACCACCACAAGCGGATGTCAGACCTGTAACACCAGCAAGACACTCTATATCTCGAATGCTGCCTGGGCCATTTATCTCGCCCTTATCTGGAGGTTTGAGCGTGGTAGTTGCAGACACAATGCGACGTGGCCTTGACACTCCCAGCAAACTCAAGCGCACACGTCTTGGACTCCGAAGATCGAAGTCTGGCTCGCATCGCCTCACGCAATCACGTGATGGGGGCGAAAATGATCCAACAACACCGTCAGCCAAGAATAGCGACGAAGGACAGGAAATCAGCAAATCATTAGACACAGAACCAGCAAATAATTGGTCAAGAATGACCAGAGCGAGGAGTTTAAGTAATACTTTAGGAGATTATTTCAGGGGAAAGCGACAAAAGATTGACCAGGGACACGCTGACGCCGATGAAGAGGCTGGTCCAAGCGGATCGTGATTCTTGGTGTACTTATTTGGAAAGGGAGGGTTTTGCATGAACGGTGCGGCGTTGGGTTGGATTGATAAGATAGGTAGTGTTCGATTGTACAAAGATTTCCGACTCTATTCTGAATGATTTTGTGTTTGAGAGTGTGTTGAGAGAATGACCTGACTGGCCAAAGAGCATGAGGCAACCAATAATGCGTCGAAACTCGAACACATTGAATCTGTCAAGCGACAACAGTTTCCTCAGAGCCCTATTCTTCAAATCGTAAGTGATTCCGCTTCTTTGTATTGACACAGCTCTGAATGTTCAAAGCCTTCTCTTCCATTTCATCCCCAGTCATAACACCATACTAAATCCGTCTCCAAATTTATAAAGCCGTCCCTTTTCCCCATAACGGCACATCCGACCAACATTTTTCACCTTCGACAAAACAATGCCGAGTCAACCGGAGTTCAAGCCGCAAACATGCAAGATCCCTTACGAAGGCCCAACTCGGTACGAGATCTTGTATCTCATAGCTCGCTACAACGCTGCGCACCACGAAGTCGACCACATCCACCCTACTGGTTTGACAGAAGTTGATAGAGCTGCGGTTGAGTCCCTCGTAACGCTTGATCGCGAGCGACTCTTCAAAAACAATCCACTAGACCGGGACCTTGATAATTTGCTCAGGGATATACAGCAGGTGAAGCAGATCAACACTGAGAAGGACTGCAGCAGGATCGACTGGCAAAGACTCGTTCACGGCGCAACGAGCCTCAAAGGGATGAAGTTTAATCACGAGAAGAGTGGTCTCAAGGGACTGGCCGAGTTCGCGGGCATAGCACTGAATCAACGGCAGGCTGCTGCGAAGGGAGATGCTGGGAAACAGCTGGCGGAAGGCACAAGCAACACAGACTGGCGCAAGTGGTACGAGGTAATGACGGACGCTTCTAGAGGGGCTGCGAAGCAGGTCCGGAAGTCACAAAGCCATGCCGACTTTGGTGCGAAGCCGGCACAGCAAGCTCAAGGTCATGGGGCCAGAAAGGATGCTGCAGTACATTGGAAAGATACCGAGGTACGTAACTCGGCTTGCACGTGTGGAATTTGCCCTTGTGGTTGCGATTTCAGGCTCCACACTTGGATGCTCCCACCTTGTGCAAACGGAGGAAAGCTTGCTAAGGATAGGGCGAAGGGACGTTCTCCGAGCCCTCATCCTCAACGTGATGCCCAGGGGAACGGGTCGAGACCGGCAACTCCAGGTCCTGCGAAGCTTCAAAAATCTAATCCCAACAACGTCTCCATTCCGACAAGAAGCACGCCCTTTCAGATACCACCATTCATACCACAAGCTCAGGCTCGGGCAAAGACCCCAGCTAATCAAGATCATCACCATTCTAATTACAATGCCCATCAGCATCGACCTAGGAGTCCTGGCCTCCAACCACCTGCGAATCATCAAGCCCGCCCGGTGAGTCCCAATCCTCCGCAACAGATCAAACGGAATGGACCGCCTCCAACACAGAAAGGTACCGTCTACCAGCTACCAGTCAAGACTTACGTCCAAAGTCCAACAAAGCATACAGTCTATCAACAGACAGCCAAGCCCAATGTTCCAACCTCAGCCCAGGATACAGCATATCCCCGCCCACCTAAATCAACCACGCCACGACCCAAGAGCCCAGTTCCTCGGCAGCACGCCACGCCATATCTCCCTGGACAGCTGAATCGGCCAAAGAGTAATGCCAACCTTAGGCAAGCAGACCCCACGAAAGATCCCACAAACAAGACGATGTATAACAAGAGGCCGAGAATTGTGACTGAGATCAAGGACATGAGGATGCAGAAGGCTCATGATGAGGCGTTGAGACTGGCATCTGAGATTCGTAAGATGGATTGAGTTTAGGCAGACTGGCTATGCTGGGTGGAATTGATAATCAGCATACTTCTCGATGAGCTTAACCTGAATCAGAAAATTGTTACAAAACAATAAAGTTAAGAAATATCATGAATATTTACTACTTGGTAGGCATTAAGGCTATTGCTCGTAGGCAAAACGTCTCGCCTTTACTCTGCGTACAGCAGCTTCCCTCTCCTCTTCTGGAAGGATACCACTTTTTCCGTTGTTCCGCAAGATTGGGGTTTGAACGTATTAAAGCGGCTGTTTCGGGTTTCTAACTGTTTCAGAGTCCTTGGGACACTCTGTGGATAGTAATTTGTTGGTAGATGGTTTGCCACTGTACACAGAGCAATGGCTTGCGCTCTTACCCAGATATACCTACCGGCAAGTACTGTCTACTCACGTGATTCACATTTCACAGGGGGCATTAGCGTGCTCTTAGCGGCGATGGACAACCACCCGAGCTGAGCCGTATACTACTTCCCATAATTTGACCCCAAGTCTTGTCTAGAAATATCGCTTCAATCTTCACTTTTGTAATTACTTCAACTTATAAATATACGTTTTATAAGGGAGTATTACTAGATTATTTTGTTACGTCAGCTCGGGTAGATATCCTTCCGGCCTCCTTCCCTCCCAGCAAGGTTACGCACCTCTACCTTCTTTTCAACTTTCAACATCTTTCGCGGTCCCAGTATACTTCACCCCAGAACTCTCACGACCCACAATATTGCCTCCAGATACCGGGATGGAACTCGCTAGTACCGCAGACGGAGCCTTGCCTTGGGTTGCATCGCTTCCACCTGAATGTTGGAGCGCCGTTGGGAACCAGGTGCGTGCTTAATCACTTCCGTATCTCACCGTCTCTGTCAAGGTTCTCTCTGTCTCGATTTGATTCAAGGAAGTCATGGACGTCTTTCTGTATCTGGGGCTTCCCACATGCAGTTCTCCAAGTTCCCTCGAGATTGGATTTCCCGTGCGAGGCGCAGGGGAGAGTCTTGGAACTAACCCGACAATCCCAGATCAGATCTCGTCAAACACTATGTGCACTCATCGGAACATGTCGCACCTTTCACAATATCTTCAAACCTATCCTGTACAAGGCATGGCGTCTGGATCCGTTAGAGTTTTCGCCTCAAGAAATCGAGCTTCAGGCCTACTATCCTTCGCGATTCTTTCGTTACACGAAACACTTACAGCTCTCAATTGGGGAATTCGACTCTTCTTGGTGCAGAGGAGATATGTTTAGCGAAAGCAAGGGCATGATGTATGAGGCGAGCATCATGAAGTTCTTGACTGAAACTATGAAGTCCATTTGCTCCTTCAGGTAAGAACCGCACCTTCACTCTGCGTACAGCAGCTTCTCTCTGCCATCTCAGACG
>Ga0302140_10005676_pt1 | contig 15721 bp, 20 predicted proteins | sample I_Bog_E1_1_FD_202095 | JGI IMG/M metagenome (GOLD analysis project Ga0302140, IMG submission 202095) | Peat permafrost microbial communities from Stordalen Mire near Abisko, Sweden - I_Bog_E1_1 | ecosystem: Environmental > Terrestrial > Soil > Wetlands > Peat | place: Sweden: Abisko, Stordalen...
TAAGTTTGATGTTTGAAAAGAGGTATGAGAGTATGAATAGAGATTGGAAAGATTGACAAGGCTTTGGATGCGAAGAGAGGATTCGTTGATAGATTCATTGTTGCTTTATAATCGCGCTCGAACTTTCACGTAGACTGCTAGAATAGGAATTGAAATTGAGTACGGGTCTTTTCGTTACTTTTGGTTTAAGACATAGGCTCTGGCTTCTCTTCTTGCTCAACTCAACATTTCACTTGAGCAGGCCTTGGATGTAACAGGATCTGGGAATAGCGGAGCGAAATTTCACTTAAACGGCTCCTGAAGGATGAAAACAACTGCTGAATCAGGTGTGGATTATCTTTACCGACTACCCAAGATAACTTTCAATTTGAGAATAACGCCCCAGCCTCTTTCCGTGCCGAAGATCCCAAAGTCATTCTCCGTTCTAAACACAACTTCTTCAGCCTTAACATCCATAATCACTCTATCCTCTGTATCTCGACTGGGCATCTTAACATCAGAAGCACTCTTCGCATCATTTCGTGACTCAACCAACGGCGGCCGCTCAGCAGCTTTCGCATTGCTCTTCTTCCGACTCCATGACCACTTGCCCGAACTCGAGCTCGCTTCTGCTTGCTGCTGCTGAGCAGCAATCTCCTCCTTCCTCGGAGGAAGCTCCATAGTTCTCGGGTCAGGTTTTGGCGCCAGGTATCCTGCTAATCGGATGGCCATGTCTTCATCCCTCCAGAACCACTTCTGCGATCCATACCCGTCTTCTTCTTTGTCCCGGACTCTTACAACCCGGTCGTACTCGTCTGGGTCCTTGAAGTCGTATTGAATCGGCAATGCATTTGGGTCCTCGATGCCCTGGACGGGAACTAGGATGAGTGTTCCTTTCTGGAGACCGGTCTTGGCGAAGTCGGAGAGGTAGAGTTGGATCTGGTGGGTAAGGAGTGACAGGATTTTCTCGTCTTGAGCGTGTGATAGAAGGGACTTTTGCGTTTGGAGGGAGGATATTTGGGTCGTGAGCGTTTGGAGTTGGGACTGGATTTGTGAGGAGTAGTATTGCGAGGTGGAGGCATCGGGGATGTATTTACTGGATATGGACTCGGAGTATGAGGGAGGAGCGGCCTCATCGCCGTTGGAGGTTGACGGCCCCATGGGATCTTTGGAGTCCATGATAATTGATGCTTAGGAGTGTCCTGAGGTTGGCGATGAGGAATTGAGGATGGTGACGCTCTGTGACGTGGATGACCCGAGCAGATTGGAACAATCAGTCTGGATTCAGAGTCACCTGATTCGGAAGGAATGATTCAATCATATGACGTTCTGCTAGTTTCTAGAAGGGTTCTAGACTTTCGTGTGAACTGATAAGGAAAGCACGCTGAGAAAGTTTGGGACCCAGCTGGAGAGCGGGTAGGGCGAATTTGACGATGAGTGACTTTAGCTCGCCCAGCAGCAAGAGTGAAAGTTGGAGATCTGAGGCCGAGTACCAGTAGCTGCTCTCTAGGTCGATTTCGAGACTGAGAGTCAAGGGTCAGCAATGCCCGAGTTGTGAGAGGGTTAGTAGAGTGGCGTACTTTTTGGTGGTCCAGAAAGGGGGGGTGATCTCTCTCTCAATATTGTTGCCTGGTAGGAAGCGGGAAGAAGGATCAAACCCTGGAAAGGCATGCAATACCTCGGGGAATTGAGAGAGTTATTCTATCTGCCTCTCAAGCAGCCTAACCCGAGGGATGCGAGCGGAGGAGAAAGTGCGCAAAGGTCGGTGTCCTTCCAGAATGCGACTAGAAGGCCTTCCAAGCCCCGAAAGGCCCCAAAGAGGCTCGGTGAGGTCACGGGAGGCTGTTGATCTTGGACCCTAACCGGGCAACGGCTCCTTAGCGGGCTTGTCAGGCTGCTTGGCGAGTTGATGGACGTCCAACGACAACTCTCTTTGTTCTCTTCTCTCCACTTCACAAACGGCGAGGAACAGCAATGTTGACATCCATGCCGTGTAACCGCAGCCATGATGCGATGGATGGGCACATGGCCTCTCATGATGGCCACCAGCATGCGCTGATACCGGAGTGCGGGGCAGTGGTAGGGCTATGCTAGAGGTTCCAGCACCGCGTTGTAATTGCTATTGGCTGGCAAGGCTGTGAGGGGCGGGTGTCCCGGCGACTGCATCGCCCATCCCTTTGTCCAATTCAACACGCTGGGATGTATTGCAAAACGCCCGGCTGCCGTGGTGCAAATGAAGTCCCCTCATCATGGTCCAAGCAACGCTGCGGCATTAGTTGGCTCAAACGTCGAGCGTTGATTGCCCCGATTCTGACAACTGTCAGCCTCGTTTGCTCCACTACATAAACCCATTCCACTGTCGTCTGCCAGCTCGTAACATGTTGTTGTTGTTGCATTTATCTCCTGAGAAATCCACTAGAATTTATGTACGGCTCAGCCTCTCCTAAGCAAACGCTTAAGTTTTCATATCTGCCTTAGTCTCCTGAGAAGTGGGCAGCGAGAGACTCAAATTCGCCTTGTACTGATGTACTGCCACAACATTAATCCACAAAATAATCGAGGTAACCGATCTTTGGAACCCAATCACTATTGAACCAAGTGAATGTTAAAGTCTTGGCTGGAGACTAATTTACCACCTGATCCTTAGATACCCTTGTTGACTCAAGCTAGGAGGGCAAGAGCGTTCCATCGTCATTTCCCAACTCGGCAGTGCCATACCCTTGCATACTTAAGGCTTTCTTCCCTCCTGTCACCTTTCTTCTACAACATAAGCATCTTTCTCGTCGATATCGCTCATCGGTCACCATCAACGGACCAACTTGCTTTCAATCATTCATCGCTTTCAGCATCGCTCTCACCCAACTTGATCATTTCGAGCATAAATTAAGGACTCATTCAAGATGGTTTACACAATCGCATCCCCCGATGAGTACCTCGCCATCACTGGTGCTGGGATCAAGACGCTCAAAATCGTCAAGAGTGCTTGGATTTGGCCCTTCCAACGAGTAAGTTGACGGACATTAACATCTGATTACCGCTGAAACCAACATCTTGCAGTGTCAACGCTTCAGCATCCAGCCCAAGGACTTCTCAATGAACTTGCAAGCTATGACCCGCGAAAAGCTCCAATTCTTGCTCCCTGTCGTCTTCACCGTTGGTCCCGATGTCAATCAACGTGGAGCTATTGCTGGCCAACCACCCCGTGACTCTGGAAACCTTGAGCATAACCCTGAGGATCATGGAGATGCACTGATGAAGTATGCAATGCTTCTTGCAGATGCTGAGAAGGATAGCAAAAGCAGCTCGAAGGGACAACATATCGAAAATATCGTGAAGGGTATCATTGAAGGAGAAACCCGAGTCCTTGTCAGTAAGTGTTTGCCATTTACCTTCTTGGGCCATATTGCAAAGTCTGTGAGACTCGGCATCTCCACAACCTGCCTTTTGGAGTATTACATACTAACAACAAACCAGGCTCCATGACGATGGAAGAGATTTTTACGGAGAGAGAAGAATTTAAACGACGAATTTTCCGAAATATTCAAGGTGAACTGGACCAATTTGGTCTCAAGATTTACAATGCCAACGTCAAGGAGTAAGTCAACCAACCACCTTCCATTTTCTTCATATCCAAGACTTTAAAACCGTCCGTAATGCTCCATATACACCTATCAACAGAGCTTCCAATGTTCAGTTTTCTTTTAGGACTTATTTGAAACGGGAAAAATGCTGACAGCCCATTTTCTAGACTCCGCGATGCACCGCAATCAAGCTACTTCGAATCCCTCTCCCGAAAGGCTCACGAAGGTGCCATCAATCAAGCTCGTATCGATGTGGCTGAAGCTCAACGGTTGGGTAACGTTGGTGAAGCCGCCCGCCAGGGTGAGCAGAATCGTGAAATTGCCAAGATCAACGCCGAGACAGCAGTTCAGAAAACCGAGAGAGACAGTGAGAAGGCCAAGGCCGAGGCTACTCTCGCTACTCGTAAGACCGTCTTTAACAGAGACGTCAGCATTGCACAAATTGAAGCAACACGTGCAACTGAAGTTCGCGACGAAGAGCTCAGAAAGGACGTCGAAGTCAAGCGTGCGCAGACCGAGCTTGAGCGCTTGAGAGCTACGGACGTCGTGAAGGCAACGATTGCAAGAGAGTCCAAGCAACAGGCTGCTGACGCCAAGAACTACGAAGAGCAAGCTCGTTCCAATGCAGGTAAGTGTCCTCCTTCCAGATCATTCTTCAAGAATTATACCCTCCATACGTCGAAAGATAGTTCCAAAGCTCTTGGAACATTCTCTCTGTTTGTGTTTTGATGGTACTGCTCGGCTAACATACATCCAGCACTTTACAGTGAACAAAAGGCAGCCGATGCCCACGCCTACAAGGTCCGCGTTGAGGCTGAGGCCCGTTTCGTTGCCGCAGCCAAGGACGCCGAGGCTGCGCTCGTCAGACAACAAAAGGAAGCAGCCGGTATGTCAGCCATGGCGGGTGCCTATACCGATCTTTCTCGCGCATTTGGTGGTCCAGCTGGTCTCATCCAATACCTCATGATCGAGAAGGGAGTCTACACTCAATTGGCCAAGGCAAATGCCGATGCTGTCCGTGGCTTGAACCCCAAGATGACAATCTGGAATACTGGCAAGTCGTCTCGTGCTGCATTTGGGGTTAGTGGCTAACGTTTCTATAGGTGCTCAAGCTGGCAGTGAACAGGCCGGCGGTGCTGAAGGTTCAATGGGTGGCGTCAACAGCATTCGCAACATGTATCAGATGCTGCCACCCTTGATGTCCACCATTAATGAACAGACGGGCATCGTCCTTCCTGAATGGCAGTTTGGAAAGCTTGCTGGCCAAATCTCTGACCGAGAAGTCAGCGGAAAGCCTGTCAACGGTCTTGGCGCAAAGGCTACTTGAGCTTTTGAATGTTCAAGAACGAGCAGAGTATTCCTTTCTCCTGTTTCGTTTCAAATTAATCATTTCCTTCTGTTTATACCCAGGACACGGCCGCTCATTATCACTTCTCTCCTTTTTTGTACTTTATGTGTATAGCTCTTCGCGATGCTCTCTTGACAGCCTTTGCGATATCACTTGCAGCAAAATAGCGTGGAATCAGCGTTTGCTTTGGTCCTGCTTGTAAAGTAGTCGAGGAGCGAAATAAAATACGTTCATAACCATCATGCACTAGTTCAAAATTGCCACTGTCACTACTACTTGGAGATAAATGTTCCATGTTACTGCTCTCCCTAGCTCTACAGTAATTCTCTCATAGTCTTCAGGTACGATTCTCCTGGGCTCTCAAGTACTGTTCTCCTCAACTCCTCGGTACTTGTCACTCACCGACGTCCCGAGCCGAAAACTTGAGATGCTCGACTCTACATTCTCTGAAGCAAACATACTAAGCGCGCGTGGATCCCCATTTGTTTCATTAACCAAGCCTTATATTTTGGAAGTCGCGGAGTGCAGAAGAGGCGGGAACAGGGGCGGACTACGGGGATCGCAGACTTGTTTCGAGATAGTCACGTTGCGATGTAAGAGGTAACGCCATTAATCTCCGTACAGCAGCACATGCCTTTCCATCGTGCATGCAAGCTGTCCCAAGACTTTCCGGACAACGTGGTACAAGGCGTTCATTCTTAGGCTAGGTGAATTGTCCCAGAGCTCTTGGAACATTCAGTAGGGCTGGAGCGCCCGGAGTAATGTGCAAGCTCTTACAATTGGAACGATGATAATATATATATATATATCGAAAGTAGATATTATTATTCTTTCTTAACTTGTGGATTTGACATCAATACTAAAAGTACCTGAACACCACCGAACTTCACAACAGCCCTGTACACCCCACCAAAAGTAAAGATGCGGCCGCGTCCGAAAGAGGAAATATTGGCGAATATCAACCCTCCCCCCTTTTCCATCGGGAAGCGAGACTGCTCCACGTCGAATTGAATGTTCAGGGTGCGGCTGCACATCGTGAACCCTCGAAGCGCGGCTGTGTGCTAAATGTGAACAGTTTGAAAAACTCAGGGGTGAAAGTAGTGTGGCGTAAGGAAGAAGGAAAAGTGTGCGAAACTGTGAAACAGACGTGGAAGTGGCTAACGTGAGTAACAAGTACTGGTACTTACCTGCTTGCACGCTTCCTAAGCGACTTCTTGAATGCGTGTTGATGAGTAACATGCTAAGTCAGTGCTGAAATAGAGAACAAGGCAACTGAGGCTGGAGGTAGCTGGATTATCCCATCCAGCTCTCAGGAGTCACTTGGGTAAGTAACTTAAGCGTCCCCACACTTTCAGGGGTCAAGAGCGCCATCCCGCAGCAGAATTGCCCTGTGCGCACACCAAAAGTGCTTCTCGTTGCTCCGTCGACGAGAACCTTAAGTGCACCATCGCCCCACATCTGTAAGCAACTGGCCCAAGTGACTCCTGAGAGCTGGATGGGATGCTGTAAGAAGTGGCGAATCACATGGGAGTAGGCAATGCTCAAGTGCTCAAATGCTCCGCTCAATCTTCCTTGATCCGGATTCATTTGAGGAGGTAGTCTCAATGCTTGACAAGAACGTTGTGTTCGACTGCCGGCTCGAGGTTATGATACTTCGGCATCGCTCAGTAATATGACCGGTGGCGTCTGGGCTTTGCAGGTTCTTGCTTGTCGTATCAGCATGCCATGAATTTCAATGTACAGGCGTTGCTCTCCAAATGTATGAGGGAGGAGAATCGAAAGCTCGTGGACACTGCAGTCGAACGTGGTGGAGTCACTGTCATATGTCAAGGTCGATGTGTTTTCAAACCAGTACGAAGCCTTTTGTGCTGCAGAGCCCAGCGTTTCCTTCGACAAGTTCGAGAGACTCCCAGCACAAGTCTTATATGCCTTGACTTGAAGTTCAAAGGTGCCCGCCCAACTATCCGTGACAACGAAGCAGCTTCACAGCACAGATCGTTGTCGATCAAAGCCTCCCCAAAGCGTACCTCTTGAGCCTCTCTCGAACGATTTAAACCTAGACTCGAACGCGAAGCCAGGAGCTCGATAGCTTGCTTGACGTTCAAAAAGCAGCAATATAGTTCACGTTGATGGCAAGGAGGCCGAGAAGAAAGCGTAATGGAGATTCTCTTCCATCGTCAATACAGGTTTAGCTGTCCGCTTCCCGAAATGTTGCAAGGTAATGAATGGTAGATTTCTTGAGTAATATTGAGGGATTGAGATGCTGAGTTGATTCAGCATCCATACAATGGTGTTGAGGGAAAGTGATCCTTGCTGTGATCGGTCGTTGGCAGAACGGTTTCTCTACTGGACTCCGGATTGTTCGTTGTCTACTTTTTTGCAAATCTTCCAGACCGCGCCACACGTTCCTTATGCAGCTGAGCCAATCAGGATACAAAGGCCCAGTAGCGATGATAACGTTCTCTATTATCCGACTTTTGATGTGATTTCCAGTTTTCGGGATCAATCGACTGAGGAAGTGGCAAGACTGATGACGGAGGAAGGTCCCACTCCCATCAAAGGTGTTGTAGGTAGCCAAGAAGGTTGCTCTCTTCCAAAAGTATAAAGACATTCAACACGGCGTTGCTCAAGAGTCGAATCCTACCCATCTCGATGTCGTGACCTGCGTTCCAAGTGGAAAGAAGAGACGAGGGCCACAATTAGGGGTGTCCCAACATGGCCTAGTGCTGTTGCTGCTCTTGCCAGCGCCGGAAATACGCCGTGGGTCAGGCCACTTTCTTCACTTCACGCAAACTTTCTCCTCATCGTCATCGTCATCGGCGCCGCCCAATTGTCTGTTGCCGCCCAGTTGTTTCCTCCGTGGGACAGGAAGTGGCGTGACTCTCAACAGCTTCCTTCCTTGCCCTCCTCAGTCTTGCATGATGGCTGGCGGTGGCCCGAGACTCCGAATGCCCTCTTCTCCAGCCCAAGTCTGCGGCTCAGCCATCCTCAACATTTATTATGCTTCCTGAGCTCCGTTTAGCTTCCCTCCTGCCTTCGGATCAAGGGTTCAATCATCCTGCACGCACCTGAGTCGTGCTAACAACCCCGCATACTAAAAACGCTCTACTTTAGTCCGGAACTCTAAGAGCTACCCCGCAATGGGCTTGCCCTCAAGTGGCCTCGAATCTGTTGATGAAATCTCGAGACCCAGGAGCTGATCCACACTCTACGCCATCTTGGGAAGTGCCTCGCAGGGGAAACACGGAAGGCGAAAAGCGCCGCAGATGGTTTGACGCTGATCCGGAACCGGCTCTTGCTGGCATCAACAGCTGTCAACCAGTCATCTCCACAGGGTCCCGTTCCGGAGCATGGATCCTTCTGCGCCCCTCGCGAATCGGCCTTGTCAAGATGATAAGATTGTGCCCGAGAAACACACCACTTCTTGGATAAGCCAACATCATCCGAGGGCTGCCCATCCAGAACGTCGCAATCTGAAGGAGTAGTGGAAAGTATCATGCAGCTGCATGCCAATTCAATGCTCAATGGGAGTTCAAGAATCCAGCTTTTGCGGAGACAACGTGCATCCGGAAGACGCCCTGGTCCGCCCTTAGCCCGGGACCTTGCTTGCCTCGACCACTCTCGCCTTCCTTTGGGGCTCAGCTTCCATGACTAAAGGGGAGCTAACGGTGCAGCGGATTGAAGATCCTTGGTCGCCAGAACGAAGCTGGGAAGTTTCAGTGAGCACTAAGATGGAATCGGGACCAGAGGAAATCAAGGGTCGAGTTTGCTGGGAAGGGGAAGGCGCAGGAACAGGCATTAGAGCTTGGGGCCGGCGTGATGGACGCACCATCCCAGGTGGGGTTACCAGTTAGACTGAGGGGGAGGGGTTGGAAAGTTTTGTTGGAAAGTGGCATGTTTCTCAAAAGTGAATATAAGGAGAGCTCGATTGCCACGCAGTAAGTTATTCTTCAAGCAATTGAGTTCAACTTGTGCAATACAACTTTCCCAATTCCAAAATAAACCAAATTTCAATACCCACACAATCATAATGTCATCACCACAAATCCCAACTGAGCAATGGGCACAGGTTGTCGAGAAGACCGGAGGACGTAAGCTTCACTTGCAAGCCATTTTACACACTGGATTCTAATTCTGTTTAGCTGTCGTCTATAAGAAGATCCCAGTACAAAAGCCTGGCCCCGACGAAGTTCTCATCAACATCAAGTACTCTGGTGTCTGCCACACTGATCTCCACGCCGTCAACGGTGACTGGCCGTTGGCAACAAAGCTTCCCTTAGTCGGTGGTCACGAAGGTGCTGGTGTTGTCGTAGCTCTAGGTGCGCTCGTGAAGGACATCAAAGTCGGTGACTATGGTGGAGTTAAAGTACGCATTTCCTCTCTCCGAGTGCAATTAGTCGACTAATGTGTGACATAGTGGATTAACGGCTCATGTCTCAACTGCTCTTTCTGCCAACAAGCAGATGAACCCCTCTGTGCCGAAGCACTTCTTTCCGGCTATACCGTCGACGGTACCTTCCAACAATACTGCATTGCCAAGGCTGCACACATGGCACGAATCCCCAAGGAGTGCGACCTCGAGGCCATTGCACCAGTCCTGTGTGCCGGTATCACCGTCTACAAGGGATTGAAGGAGTCAGGAGCCCGCCCAGGCCAGACTGTTGCAATCGTAGGTGCTGGAGGTGGACTCGGATCACTGGCATGCCAATATGCAAAGGCCATGGGTCTTGATATCATCGCCATCGATGGGGGTGAGGAGAAGAGAGAGATGACAAAGGAGCTCGGTGCTGGTCACTACGTCGACTTCCAGACAAGCAAGAACTTGGTTTCTGATGTCAAGGCTGCCACTTCTGATGGCCTTGGACCCCACGCCGTCATCTTGGTCGCTGTCAACGAGAAGCCATTCCAACAAGCTGCTGAGGTATGTTTTCATTCTCCCGCGTATGAGCACTAGCTAACAACAATCAGTACGTCCGACCCCGCGGCACAGTTATTGCCATCGGTCTCCCAGCCGGTGCCTATCTCCGTGCACCAGTCTTCGAGTCCGTCATCAAGATGATCACCATCAAGGGTTCCTACGTCGGTAACAGACGTGACTCTGCTGAGGCCATCGAATTCTTCCGGAGGGGCCTCATAAAGGCCCCTTACAAGACCTGTGGCTTGAGCGAATTGAACAAGGTGTACGAACTGATGCACGAAGGCAAGATCGCCGGAAGATACGTCGTTGATACTTCAAAGTAAAGGGGTGATGATCTGTCATCACGTGCTTCGATAGGCACTTAATTCTGGATAGGATCTTGGTTCGGCTGTACATATTTTAGGAATTAAAATGAACATGAATCCAGACTATTGTAGTTTCCTCAGTGACTTAATTCAGGAGACAACGTGCACCATCAGGTGGTGTTGAAATTCGTGGCGCAATGGTTAGCGTTCAATGTACCGTAACCTAAGGAACGTTCACAAGAGAACGGCCATGCTGTTTAGAATGTTCCTCAGACCATGGGACATTTGATAAATCAAATTGGCAGTTGGGTTCCGAATGTTCCTTAGGTAAGCGTACATTGAAAGCTGGCATTGCACCACGAATTCCAAGATCCCGTGGTGCACTGAAAGTGTCGGGTGCTAGCCCATCATGACTAAAATCTGATAAGAACAACTCGAATAATCAGCGCACTCGTGCTTCCCCCACTCCGGCTTTCAAGGGCTTTCACGAGCCAGGGAACGGACATTCGCTGCTCGACGTCTCCGCTGGCTATGCAAGCATGAAGCATTTGATTACTTACTAGCAAAAATGAGGCATTTGCACAAGTGCGATGCCCGCTGAAACAAGGTACTGTAATATGGGAGCAACGAGACATGCCATAAATGAATATCGCCGTATTACGTACTCAAATAACGGACTAGTCATTCTACCAGGGATTGTCGGAACTGATTGCGCGAAAACCATATTTGAATGTAATATAACTTGAAGAGCATTCCGATAAGGGGCCCTCATTTCCTTTTGAATGTTCCTTGATATATGGTACATTAAAGACTCGTACTGCGTTACGAATTCCAACAGGGACTAGTATTCCATAGATGGCAGGACTTGGCCTACCATAATTCTTCTACCGCGAAGAGGAGCCTAATCCTCGAATAAACTGCAGAAGTTCATTATTCATGTTTGTGGCAAAAACATGTGAAATCACGGGCCACCAGAGGCTGTCAGACTTCGTGGCGTAGTGAGTCTGCAATATACCATATCCCAAGGTACATCTTACGAAAAGGAGAGGATTCGTTGCTGGAATGTTCCTCAAGTTGAGAGACATTCGATAAAATGATTTGGTTTTTTAAACTTTGAATGTTCCGCAAGTTGTGGCATTGCGTAACGACTTCCGATAAACCCTAGTTGGAAGATCGAAGCGTCTGCGTCAGTCTGAAGTCACTCGAAAGTCATGTCTTGATTAGGATCGATCGCGCCAAGCATCTGAACAAGGATTTTTTTTCTTTGCCACAGGAGTTCCAAAGCAAACGCTGGAGAATGACATCTCCGCGGACCTGTCAATGAGAAAATGAACGCCCATGACTGGCGACTGTCCAATGCTAGGGCTTAGATTAGATCAAAAACTCAGCGTTACCACCAGACGGTATAGATATGACAATACTGTATTACACCTGCGTTTCACAACATCAAGTAGTCATTGTTGTTACTGATGGGTTCGGAGTTTTACCACAAGTTCCGACACGAAGCGTCTTCAGGCAAGATAAGTACCCAAGGAGGCGGTGCCCAATGAATACTGGAAACCAGGGAAGCGACAAGAGGGAGAACGTAGCACTCAAAGCATCTTTCTCAAATTCAAGCTCTGTACTTCTGTAGGGTGAAGAGGCTCGAACGTCTCAAATCATACACTTGCTTATTTGAGTAAGCTGCGGCCAACATCTCAAATTAGCCCCAACGCTGTCACGTGTGGAGAATGGTAATGCCAACGGAGTTACCAACACCTGATCGCCGATGAGACTTGCTGCAAGTAAGCTGTTCTTTGGGATTTGTTGCATATCGCTCATCCAGCAAGCGTAGTACAAGAAATCAGCCGCCATTGTTTGTGAAGCCATGCTTAGCAAATTCCGGAGCAAGCCTCCACACCACTAGGAGTTGAGAGAATTCATGGTGCAAGGCAGACTCCTGATATACTATAAGTCATTCGCAAATCCACGAGCCAATACTTTTCAGATTGTTCCTTTAATCGAGGGACAATGGAGAGAGCAAAATGGCAGTCAGGCTCCGAATATCCCCGAGCCTTAGAACATTGAAAGCCAGCATTGTGTCACGAATTCTGACAACTACTGGAGGCACTACCCTCGACTTCGAGGATAAAGATCTCGTGCTAAGACTCTTAGACGGGGGAGGCTTTGTTTAGCCTCGAAGAGAAATGTAGTCCGAGCTCTAAATCCACGCCAGACTCTTGTGCGACGATAGGGATACAGAAACCACCACTTGGGAAGCAGGTGTTTTGGAGCGTTCATGAGGTTGGAGAATCAGACGAGACCTGGTGTGATGAGATGAGCATGCCACGTGATAGGCCCACTTTTGAGTTGACGCCCCCTGAAGCTGGTTCTCCAAGGTACCTCGGAAGAGAACATCAAAACCGCAACAATGCACAAAGAACAGAAGACCATTCTTGGGGTTGAAAAAGAGATTGCCATCTCGCATCTCAAAAAGTACTACGGTACAGTACAAAGTCCAGTGTTGACTAATCATATCGGCTTTAAGGTAATGCATCAACGGTCAAATTGCATCATCGCCAGCAGCATTATCAATCATCAATTACTGATGTTGCAGACCTACCCCGCGCTCAATTGCTCAAATTCCGCCTCTTTCCTCTCTTCCTTACATGTCAACAGCTTCTCAACGTCTAGTCACCACAAGAAGTCATCTTCAGTCACCCAAAATGGCAGCAGCAAGTAACTTCTACAGCATTGTTGCTGGTGTAGGTGCCGGAACTGGTAAATAAGCCACCTTACCACCAAGCAGTACAGTATCCAAATCTAATTCGCATATCCATAGGCCGCTCAGTCGCGTTGAAGTTCGCAAAGGCATACCCGGTCGCTCTCCTTGCCCGTAATCCTGCGAATTACGAGTCCATCGTTAAGGAGATCAAAGCTGCAGGTGGGCAAGCAATCGGGATCTCAACCGATGTCTCCTCCGAGTCCTCCGTCAAAAATGCCTTCGCAGAAATCCAGAAGGAGTTTAAGGGACAGAAGCTCGCGGCAGCAATCTACAATGTCGGCGGTCGATATGTTCGGAAGCCGTTCCTTGAATTGACTTTGGAAGAATATGGAGCCGGCTATGAAGCGAATGGGTATGGCCCTCTCATCAGTAGGATTTTGATGATACGCGTGCTGATTATGCATGATTTAGAAAGGGATTCTTCCTCTTTGCTCAAGCAACTTTGCCTCTGCTCCTCGAATCTGTGCCAGATTCTCCACATCCGCCTTCCTTGATTATTACTGGGGCTACGGCTTCCCTTAGAGGATCTGCCACTATGTCTTCTTTTGCCTCGGGAAAGTTTGCGCTAAGGGCTACAGGACAGAGTCTTGCTAGGGAGTTTGGACCGAAGGGAGTTCATGTGGCTCATGCGATCATCGACGGCGTTATTGATATTCCAAGGACCCACGACTGGCCTGTCAATGGAGGGGTAGAAGATGGAAAGATTAGTAGTGATGCTGTAAGTCTCCCATTGTTCACATAATAAGCAACACGAGGAGGAAAGGCAGCTGGAGGGAGTCTAGAGCTCGGGCTGACTATATTCTCTATAGATTGCCGACTCTTACTGGTATCTGCACACTCAGCCACGATCCCACTTTACTCAAGAACTTGATGTTCGCCCTTATGTTGAGAAGTTCTAGATAGGGATAGAATGAAGAAACGTGACAAACAATTCTTCTGATACTTTGATGGCCTTTATCGACAAATGAAGGGCAATCTGTCATAGCACGTAAAAATTGATATTCCATATAATGAGAATGTGCCTCACCATCAAACTCTCTTCATCAGAGATCGAGATCTAGAGGGGAGTCTGCAGGCGAGAAGTCTTCCTTCCGTAGAAGTCAACCTTTTTGTCGTTATACGCCAGTCGTATAACGCGAAAATCATAAGAGCCCGTAAAGGAGATTGACACGTAGATAATCTAGCGCTTGCAAGAAACATTGCATAAAAGAATAGAATTCTGTTGTAGGTTAGTAGGGACCACCCTCCCAAAGCAAATGTATAGCAAAACACACACGTCGAGCACAAAGCATCGACGATTTGCTTCGGGAGGACCTCCCATGGATCATTTCACAGTAGACCAGACGTGCAAGCACGGAGGATGTGAAATGGCCATAATGTTTTTGTCATTCCTTATGTCTACCACATCCAGCCAGTAAACTCCCAGTGTATGTGTGCGAAAAAGCGGTCATGCCAAACACGCCAGTCCATTGCCATTTATGCCTTCGACTTCAGCTTCTCTTTGATCTCACGTCCGGCCTTGATGCGCTCCAGTATGCTCTCGCGATCCTTGTCGAGCTTCAACTTTGTGATGACAATCTTCGATGGGTGGACGCCGATGGGGACGGATTGGCCGTTCGATTTCTCCTTGACGACACGCTCGATGTGGACGATGTACTTTAGACGGTAGACGGAGGTGATCTTGCCTTCGCGACCCTTGTTGGAGCCTCGTACGACAAGGACTTCATCGTCTTTTCGGATGGGGATTGAGCGGACCTGAAGAGCGTTAGGATGGTGAGCAGATCCAGCATAAAGGTGCACGAACATTGTATTTCTCTCGGAGCTCCTTGCTCAACGGCGCGCTCATGATTGTACGTCTGACACTGGAGGGTGCATCGTAATGAGCCTTGCGAGACTTTCTCCTCGAGGAGTGGAGGGCTGCGTTCAATATCAGTATTGCACTCGCGGAGTAGGTGGCAATTGATTCTGCAGTAAGAAGATATCAGTTGCAAGAGCATCACATACCGCTGTTGATCTTCGTCATCTTGGCGATTGGTGATGAGCGTCGAGAGAATTTGTCGTTGGTCGTGGATGGTAAGTGAAAGTTTGCGGGAGAAAAGATTTCGAATTTGTGGTGCGGAGTCTAAGCGAGAATGAGGCTTGAAGTTATCACGTGATGAAGGCCCTTGCAGGAAAAATCCATTTCCAATTACAGGTCCAAACAAGGATGACTTACTCATGGCAGAGGGAAGGTAGACATTGATTTTAGCTACAGTAGTCTGATGGATGATATAGCAGGTTGCAGAGGCAATTCTTGACTATACATTGTCTAAGAGCTCTCTCTAATCTCATGTGAATTGATTATTATGTATATAATATTAGGATCGCTATATATTCTGAATTTCGTTTGTCGAAGTGAGTTAGTGAGAGATGCATTGCGAATGCAAGTGAAAGACGTCCATTCGTCGTTGTAACTGATCGATATCTCCGTCCCGCATTCGGGTTCGGGCTCCTTTACTACGGAAAGCGGTTAGGCTCACTAGTCTCAATGCACTTTCAACTTTCAACTTTCAGTTTACAGTTTGCGATTTGCGAATTTTTGCTGCGCCAAACCCTACCAAAATCTCGCTCGCCTAAGAGCCAGCCCCCCCTTCGCCCTCGCCCACGCCCTCGCCTAGCCCCTACGCCCTAGGCCTTAAGCCCTAAAATTATAGGGGCCCTCCCTAGAATATAGCGGTCTAGGCCTTATAATTATAGGGCTTTCCCTCTCCTCTCCTCCCCTCTTACCCTCTTCTCCTCCTCTTCTCTTTATTACCTCTCTACTTCTTCCCTTTTCCTCTCTTATTT
>Ga0302140_10005679_pt1 | contig 15713 bp, 14 predicted proteins | sample I_Bog_E1_1_FD_202095 | JGI IMG/M metagenome (GOLD analysis project Ga0302140, IMG submission 202095) | Peat permafrost microbial communities from Stordalen Mire near Abisko, Sweden - I_Bog_E1_1 | ecosystem: Environmental > Terrestrial > Soil > Wetlands > Peat | place: Sweden: Abisko, Stordalen...
GCCAGGATCAAACTCTCAATAAAAAGTTTAATCTTAGCTTACTCAAATAAAGAATTGCTGGTTTACTTAAATGTATTTATATTATTCTGTTCAATTTTCAAAGACCATTTTCTTTCTACAACTTTCACTGTAACTTTTTGTTTTTATCTGTCACACTCAAGCGACTTACTTAGTGTATCACTTGGTTTGAATCTTGTCAACAACTCTTTTCAAAAACTTTCAAACTCTTTTTTCGTAAGGTTTTTATCAAATTCTTTTAAGTTGTTTACGTCTCTTTGCGACGTTTTTTATCTTAACATATATAGTTATACCAGTTATTATAATACCTATTGTTTTTAGGCTTTATATTTACTATTCTTATTATTGATCTAAAATACTACAGCATACTACTATTGATACACTAGGGTTAGTTATATGTACTTTTTCTTATATTATTTAAAATAATCCACATTTATAATCGTTTTACTTATATATATTGTGGATTATTTTTCATATTAGATCTATTCCTTATCTTCTTATTATCTATTGATTAAGAAGATTATACATTGATTTTTTATTTTGATAACTCTTAATACTTACTCATTTGTCTATTTTCTAACATTGTATTCAAAATAATATTATTTTATCCATACCTTTTTCTCTCATTTAGTTAATATTAGGCACAATTAAAAAAATAACAAGTCCATCTGCCAAGCCTATTTTCCATCATGCTGCGTCAGCATATTGCCCTAATAGGCTCGCTATGAGACCAATCTGCTTCCTTGCCTGATGAAAAATAATCATGGCATTTTGGACTTGTTATTTTCTTTCATGTGCCTTAATTCCTTGGCTATTTAACAGTATATCCAAATTATTAACTAATTCATCAATTTCTAATAATATATCTGTACTACTAGTTGCAGTTAACTTTAAAATAGTTTCAATATTTTTCTTCATATTTGCGGGAATTTTAAAATTATTATCTCTTATAATCTTAAGAAGCTTTTTTTCACCTGGATGAGGCATTTCATTTATAGCAAATATAATATCAAAATAGCTTGCAAAAAATGCTGTAATTCTGTGGTTCACACTAATAAAATCATCTCTTTTTAATGCTTTTTCTATTTGATTGTAATATGCTGGCATCTGTTTCTTTAACAATGGATAATTCTTTTTTATTATATTTTCTTTTAACTCTTTAGGATAGCTTATTCTATATTTTCCTTGTAGTTTATTTAATTCACCTTTTTCATCATACAGTACTATTGAATTTATGAAATTGCTCCAAAAACACGTTGTATATCCTATGTCAGCTTGGCATTCTATCAATGTTCTATTTAATGATTTCTCAATCCAATTTAAATCTCTATATATAATTTCTACTTCAATATTACCTTCTGCTAAAATCCCATCATCCTCTGTTTCCCAGAAAGCATTATCTAACTCCATATAATCACAAAATTTATCGGTGATTTCTTTTCTCTTCTCTAAAGCTATTTCCTTAGACATATAAATATAAATATCATAGTCTGACTCTTTGTCATTAGTTTTTGTAGCATGGGATCCAGCTAGTAAAATTCCTTTGACTTCTTCTAATTTTGAAAACTCACGAACCAAGTTTACTACTGTTTTATTAATATCAATATTCATATTGCCTCACTCCTATTGTTTCTATAGTAGTACATCTTATACTACTATGATAAACAACATTTAATTATCCTATAATTATTAATACTTGTAATGATATTTTAATGCTAGATTCAGAAAAACAAAATTATTTCAATCTAACCTTAATTTTTAAAACTTATTAGTAAGGCATATTCATAATAAAATAAGTTATATTAAAATAGAATCTGATTCCACTTTAGGCACATTCAAAAAAATAACAGGTCCATCTGCCAGCCTATTTTCCATCATCCTGCGTCAGCAGATTGCCCTAATAGGCCCACTATGAGTACACTCTACTTCCTTGCCTGATGAAAAATATCCATGGCATTTTGGACTTGTTATTTTCTTTCATGTGCCTTAATATAACTTATTATTTTTTATTTATAATTATGGTAACTTATTTCCTGCTGCTAAATATATTTCATACCATTCTTGTCTTGTTAACTCTATATTTGATGCATTACATATTTCTTTAATACGCTTAGAATTCATCGTACCAACTATTGTTTGTATTTTTGCTGGATGCCTTAAAATCCATGCAGTTGCTATTGCAGTATTAGTTACTCCCTTTTTCTCAGCAATTTCATTTATCTTCTTATTTAATTCTGGGAATTTATCATTGTCTAAGAAGACTCCTTCAAAGAATCCATATTGATAAGGAGACCAAGCCTGAATTGTTATATCCTTAAGACGACAATACTCCAATACCCCTCCATCTCTATCTATTGACGCATCATTTTTTATGTTCATATTTAATCCCGAATCAACCATTGTTGTGTGCATTATACTAAATTGTAATTGGTTAATGATTATTTTATTATCTAAATATTTATTAAGTAATTCTATTTGCATTGGAGTATGGTTACTTACGCCAAACTTTTTAACCTTGCCATCTTTATATAGTTTAGAAAAAGCTTGTGCAACTTCTTCTGGTTCCATAAGTGTATCTGGACGATGTAAAAGCAATGTATCAACATAATCTGTTTTTAATCTCTTTAAACTTTCATTTACTGAGTTTAGAATATGTTCTTTTGAAAAATCATACATTACTCCAGGAACTATAGCACATTTTGTTTGAATGATTATTTTTTCTCTTATAGATGGGTTCATATTAATTGCATCTGCGAAAACCTCTTCTGACTTTCCGCCTCCATATATATCAGCATGGTCAAAAAAATTAATTCCTTCATCTAATGCAGTTTTAATCACCTTTTCTGCTTCACTCTTTTCAAGTGCTTCCATTCTCATGCATCCAAGTCCAATTTCTGATGCTTCAATTCCACTATTTCCGATATTTATTTTTTTCATTTTTATCATCCCTTCATATATTATTTTTAAACTTTATCTTCAGCAATAGATTGTTCATGTTGACTAATCCAACTATATGCATCCTTTTTATCTCTTGTTAAAAGTAAATATAAAGTTTCTATAACAACCATAGCAGATACTCTTGAAAAACTAAATTCATCTAAAAATAATTTTTCTCTTGTAGCTGTGTTTATATGGTACTTGCTTTCATTTGCCACTGGAGAATTTTCATGATTTGTTATAGAAATCGTAGTAGCCTGCCTTTCATTTGCAATCTCTAGTAATGTTACAAGATTTTTTGAAGAACCTGAATTTGATATTACTATTACTACATCCTCTTTAGTTAAGGTATATGTAAATGCAAGCTGAGTTTCCCATATAGTATTTGTAACAGATGATATTCCTAATTGATTAAATTTATATGCTCCATCCATTGCTACTGGTATTGTATTTCCTACTGCTGCAAATTGAACAATTCTCGCATTTTTAATTGCATCTAATATTTTTTTAATATCATCTTCATGCATCATTGATATAGTTTGTTTTAATTCTTCAATTTTATTTGCTAATATATTTTGAAGAGATTGTGCTATATTATTAGAATCTAACTCATTAGATACCTTATTATCTTTTGAATTCACCATTTCCTTAGCAATATTTATTTTTAAATCATGGAAACCTTTCAAGTCACATTTCTTACAAAATCTAACTATAGTAGCTTCACTGACATTGCTTTGAGTTGCCAATTCAGAAACTGTCATTTCTATAACTTTTTCTTTATTATTTATAACATAATCAGCAATTTTCTTTTCTGCCTCATATAAATTTTTGTAAACACATAAAATTTTGTCTAATACGCTTTTCTCGATTTCTTTCACCTTATTAATTGCTCCTTTAATAACTACTCGAAAGAATATTTCAAACCCCATTGATTTCTAACTTCGTCCATTATATTCATTACATCAACAGACAATGCCAATGTATCATTACTGTTTTTCTTCATAATACAATCATTCATGTCTTGAACCTCATAAATTAATGCCTTTGAAGTATCACCATCTTCTATAACATCTGTGCTTCCATCAGGATAAGTAATTGTAGCTTTATCTGCCCTCGGGAAATTTTCAACAGTTATATATGCTAATTCTCCACAGACAATACCTCTCTTTGGTTGTTTTGCTCTCATTGTTAGAGATATCACTGCCATTTCATCATCAGGATTTTTAAGTATTATGCCTGATTGTTCATCTACTCCAGTTTCAAACTTTTTAACTGTAGTTAAAATTTCTTTTGGTTGACTAGAAAGGAAATACCTTGTAAATGATAAAGCATACGTTCCTATATCAAGAAGCGCACCTCCTGCTAAATCTGGACTAAAGAATCTATTTGTAACATCGTATTCTTTAAGACTTCCAAAATTCACTTGAATCATTTTGATTTTTCCAAGCTTTCCATCGTCAACAAATCTACGTAACTTTTTATATAATGGCATATGATAAATAGTCATTGCTTCTGCTACTATTAAGTTCTTTTCTTTTGCTAAGTTAACTATTTCACTTAACTGATTCCCATTTACAGTAATAGCTTTTTCACAAAATACATGTTTGTTATTTTTAAGGCTCTCCATTATATACTCATAATGATTAGAATGGGGAGTTGATATATAAACTACATCTATTTGATCATCCTTTAACATTTCATTATAATTGCCATAAACCTTTTGAACATTGTAATTACTTGCAAACTTTTCTGCCTTTTCAATGTTTCTTGCACCTACTGCATATATACTTCCATTAACTTCAGATATAGCCTTTGCAAAATCTCCCGCAATAGTTCCAGGACCTAGTATTGCCCAATTTATTTTATTCATAGCTCTCACCTCATACATATATTTAGGCATATTCAAAAAAATAACACGTCAGCATGCTAGTATTTTGCTTCATACTTCATCAGCATATTCACCTAATAGCCCGCTATGAGGCAAATATACTTCTTCGTCTGAAGCAAAATATAAATCGCATCATGGACTTGTTATTTTCTTTCATATTCCTTAATTTTCTAATATTTCAAACTTTAATCTGATGTCTAGTGTTTCTAACACTCCCATCACTTTATTAAAAACATATTCTAACTTTTAGAAATTACTCTAATGCCTTGTTCACTAGCAATAATTGCTTTAGTAATAACATTAATAAATAGAGATGTCTCTATAACTCCACAAATATTTATTAAACTGTTATTAAGTTCATAAATATCCTTAACATCATTAAAATCTACATTCATTAATAAGTTTCCATTATCACTTATAGTAAAACCATCTTTTATGTCACTACTTCTAGCCACTGGTTTTCCGCCTAATTCTAATACTTGTCTTTCAACATACTTTAAAGAATCTTCTAAAATTTCAAGGACAACTGGAGCTTTAAATGTTAATGTCTTTTCAACTTTTGCTTCATCCACAAGAAGAATATATTCCTTAGCCATGCTAGCAATTAGTTTTTCTTTAGTATGAATTCCACCACCGCTTTTTAAAGCATTTAATTTTTCATCAACTTGATCACATCCATCAAAAGCTACATCTACGTTATCCAAAAAACAAGTGTGAAGAACTTCTAATCCATTTTCTATGCAAAGCAACTTTGTTTTTGTTGAAGGGGTAACTATCTTAACATTAAGATTTTTATCTTCCTTCATATATTCTATTAAATATGCTATACTTCTGCCTCCGCCAAGACCTATTATCATTCCATCTTTTATGTATTTCATAGCTTCCCTAGCGCAGTTTTTCTTTAAATCGTTATCATTCATTTTGTATACCCTCCTTTATATGTTTTTACATAATGCAAATATTATATTAATACTATATTTTTATAATAGTACGACTTGTTTATTTCGTCAATACCATTTTTTACGAAATAAAATTTCGCTTAATGTATTAACACCTATTAACACCTTTCCGTAAAATCATTAACTTTAATAATGCTACCCTTGCTTCTATTCAATTTTACATAATAGTCCCTGCTCTTTTGTTTGTCAGCATGTATAATACTAACATTGATAAAGACATGGCAATTAAGATTTCTTTACATAGAATGATATATTGTATAATTATAGCTTTAACCTTAAGATATATGAGAAAATTGTAGGATTAAAATCACTAGATATAAAAAGAATGTTCTAACGTAGTTTTTAAGCTACTTTAGAACATCCTTTTTCATTATGCATTCTAAATATATTTTACATGTTTCTTAAGAATTTTCACAATAGGTAATCCTATTACTGCCCCTATCACAAGTTGTGTAATATTTCCTGGTATTGATGCCATTGGTGAAATCCAGTTGCCATAAATAATTATTTCTGAAATATAGTATCCTGCTATCATCCATATTCCAGATACAACTACTGCAAAAAGATTAATCATGAAACTATTTCCGTTTCTACCTTTACTCCATGCAATAGTTCCTATCATATAACCCATAACGCCTCTTATGATAAATGTAAATGGTGCCCATAATGCCCATCCTGATGACAAATCAAAAAGTCCCATCCCCACAGCTCCTGCAATAGCGCCTTTTTGTTTTCCAAAAACAATTGCTGATGCAAATAACATTACATTTCCTAAATGAACTAATCCTCCACTAGCTATTATTGGTAGCTGAATATGAATAAAGTACGTTGCTACAAATACTAATGCTGTTAGCAATGACGTTTCTACCATATCTCTAGTTGTAAATTTGCTTTTTGCTTTGTTATATTCCATAATTTTGCTCCACCTTATTATATATTTTTTATATTTAATTTTCTAAATATTTATTAAATAATCCAACTAATTCCTTATCACTTTTAAAACCTAAATCTTTTAATCCTTTATCAATTGTATTTAATACATAAACTATTTTTTCTATTCTAGCATTTTCACCCATATGCCCTATCCTAAGAATAGTATCTTTATATGGTTCCAATGAAGTTATGATTAAAGTGTTATATTTGCTTAACATATGATTTTTAAGATTTAATGCCCCTATATTTTCTGGTATCTTAACTGCTGTTACCGTATTAGAATATCCATCTTCTAAAAATAACTGAAGTCCATATTCTGTTATAGCCTTTTTCGTTGCATTTGCTATTTTTTCATGTCTATTCAGTACATTTTCAATACCTTCATCTAAAATATTGTCAACAGCCTTACTTAATCCCATAATGTCACTTATTGGCATTGTGTATGGAAACCACTTGTCCTTGTAGTAATTTTCCCAAATATTAAGATTACAATAAAATCCTACTACAGGAGTTTTTCTATTTTTCATTGTATATTCAGCTCTTTCACTAATGCTAACCATAGTTAACCCTGCTGGAGCTGAAAATGCTTTTTGAGATCCACCTAAAGCTATATCAATTTTCCACTCATCAACTCTTATTTCTTCTCCACCCATTGCAGAAACAGAATCAACAACACTTAAAATTCCATACTCATTTAATATTGGACATATTTTAGATAAATCATTTAAAACTCCTGTTGGTGTATCACAATGAACTATTGTCGCATACTTAAAGTCATGATCCAGTTCTAAAAATTCACTTAATTTCTTTACATCTATAGCTTTGTTGTAATCATCTGAAAAAAATACCCCTTTTCCTCCATAGATTTCAACAAAGTCTTTAAAACCTCTCCCATAAATACCATTATCTAAAACAAGCACTCTATCTCCAGGTTCAGTAAGAGATGCACATGCTGCTTCAAGCCCTAAAATTCCTTCTCCACTTAATATATAAACAGGATTTTTAGTATTTATTATTTCACCTATTTTTTCACAAGTATTCTTATAAAAATCTACAAATTCTACATCAACATCTGGATTAGTAGTTGCTTTTGCTCTTTCTAATCTTACATTTTCCCTTACGCTCGTTGGTCCTGGAGCATAAACAAATTTATCATTCATAGTAAAACATCCTTTCTTCATCATTGCTTACGGCATATGAAAAATATCATCCCCAAATACCTAGTATAAATAAAATATCACACGAAATAAAAATAGTAAATTGTACGGATACACTTTACTATTTTAAGTGAGAATTCAAAGTTCATTTAAGTGCATGCCTATATTTAGACACACACATATTTTTTGGGGGCAAAAAACTGAACATATAATTGACTATACGTTAACTAATCCGCTTAATTCTAAAGCTTCCTTAATCCTATTTTCGAACTTTTCCTTATTTATTTTTAATTCTTCGAAAACATTTTCATTAAATTCTATAAAACATTTTTCTCCAAGTATATCCCAAGCATATTTTTCTGCAATATGCGCTGCAAATACAATTTGTTGATTAATTATATGTTCATCAAAAGGATTATGGTGATAAAGTGCTGCTTCAACAATCGGCAAAGGAATATCCCACCAATGTAGAAGGTACCCACCTATTTCTTGGTGGTTTGTTCCAAAAGCTTTATTTTCAAGCTCAATTATACTAGTATACTGAATTTCAATTTCATCAAATATTTCCATATATTTATCATGAAAAGAATGTATCATAAAAATAATCCCAACATTGCTCAATAATCCTGCATTCATTTCAGTTTCTGGAATCTTCTTATTTAAAAATTCATTATATATTATACTGAGAATTCTATTAGAAATAAATGCATGTTCCCACAATCTCTCTACTCTTTGATTATCCTTAGAATTAAAGGTTAAACCATCTATAAAGGCTGATGCAATTACTATATTTTTAATATTATCTAATCCAAGATACGCTACTGCTCTTTTAATTGAACCTGTTTTTACTGCGTAATATGATGAATTTACAATATGAAGAAGTTTTGTAACAATAGAATTATCATATTCTATTGCATCAACTATTTTATATATTTCTTCATCATTTTCTATTACATTGATAATCTTTTGGTAAGATGTCCTAATAGTAGGTAGCTCTTCTGCATTTTTTACAAGCTTAAGAACATTATTATTGTTTCTTAATACACTTTCTATCTGAAATACCTTATCTATAGTATCAATAAGAATATTATTATCCCATGGCTTTATAATATATAGTTTTGCTATATTTTTTTGTAATGCATCAAATACAATTCTTTCCTCAGAAAATCCACTCAAAATTATACGAACTATATTAGGAAATCGTTTTTTCACTTGACTAAGTAACTCATAACCACTCATCTTAGGCATTTTCACGTCACTAACAACTACATCTACGTTCTCATTTTCAAGAATGTTTAAAGCCTCTTCCCCGTTTTCTGCTGTAATCACTTCATATTCTGTATCCATAAAAAGTCTTATAATAGACTTTAGTATTTGTGATTCATCATCAACAAAAAGAATTGTTTTTAACATAAAATCCATCTCCTTATTTATGGTAATCAATATATAATTGTTTATTTCTCTTAATAATATATATTTCTACATTTGCTCATTATAATCCTTTATTAAATTCCCAAAATTGCATATAAACTTATTTTTATTTCTGTACAATCAAAAATTTCATAAAAACAAACCTACAGCTCCTCATTGTATAAGGATCTGCAGGCTTCTTAAGTGTACATAATTTCAATTATTTTAGTGTTAGAATTATTCTTTCTAAGGCATGAAAGAAAATAACTAATATCACTAATTATAACAAATAACAGGAACTCCCGAACTAATATTATCATATATTGCCTCAGCCACATAGTATGGTAAGTTCACACATCCATGTGAACCATCTGTCTTGTAAATCTCTCCACCAAACTCCGTTCTCCAGCTTGCATCATGAAGTCCAATTCCATTATTAAATGGCATCCAAAAACATACAGGTGCAGCATAATCTGGACCTGTTAATACAGTATCCTTTTGTTTAGAATATAAATTATAAACCCCTGGTGGTGTTGAACACCCATCACTTTCATTACCAGTAACAACATCTCCCTCTACAACAAGATATCCATCTTTATAATACCATAGATGTTGCTTAGCCATATCTATTTCCACATAAGTATCCCCAACATTACTAAAGTAGCTAGCTGATGATGTTTGAGCGTATATTGGGCTCTTTGTTATAGTTTGTCCATTTTTTATATTCTCAATTAATGCTTTGGTTTCTTCTGAACTATCAATTATCCAACTATGATTATTACCATCATAACCACCACTGACTTTTATTGTAGTTCCTAACGATGTATTATAAGTACTTGCCAATGTATCTACATAATTTCTTACCTTTGCCTCATCAAGTGTAACTTGAAAATTTCCATCAACACTAATCCAGTCCTTTATTGTAGAACTATCTAAATATTGTGAAAGTCCTGCAAAATTATAAGTGATTTTTGAAGATACATATTTATTAAGAATATCCTTAGCATTAGCAACTTCTAAAGAACTTGCAATATATTTAGGATCTGCATAACAATTTATTGATTCCAAATTTATTGTTTTATCTCCATTAATAATTGCCTTTACCACATTCTCATATAAAACATCCTTATTTATTCTATTTCCATAAAGCTCCTTTGAAATTACATAAGCATTATTTTGATATATAATATTAGCACTTTGAGATTCAATTATCTTATTTGGGTCAAAACAAGATAGCTTATCTATACATTCTTTTAATAAATTTTCATCATAAGTAACTGCTTTAGGAGTTTCTGAACTATACTTTAATCCAATATCGCCTCCATTAATTTGCTCTTTCACTCCGCCTCTTTCTTGTAATGTCAATGTATATGTTTCAGATGATGTGTTTTCGTTTTCCATAGTTTTAGCAGAAGCACTCGTGATGTTAATAAAGAAAATTAAATATATAACAAGTAGAGTACAAAAAGAAGTTCTAATACCTCTCATAATTTTATTTGACCTTTTTTTTCTCCCTTCATAAAAACCCCCTATATCTTTTAATACATACATTAATAAATTGTCTTATACTCAATACCTTCTCACCAAAATACTAGTTATTATATATTCCCCCTTTAAATTCATCTATGAAAATAGAAATTTTCTTAATTATACAAGTGATTCTTAGCTTCAGATGGAGTTTGCTTTATATGAATACTTTATCTAACTGAAGCTTAGAAGAACTATCCCCATAATGGGTAACCTATACAGAAGCGTGCAGCCGTTGTCTCCCATTTGTAAAAGTAGGAGTGTTACGACTGCTAGCTATCGAATAAAAACCTCATCTCCTTTTCTGTACCTTTATATTATACAATATTTACCATATGTAAAGCAATTACTATTTCTGTTTTTCTAATCCTTATTTTAGATTTATCTGATGTCTAGCAATTCTAATACTTCTATTTCTTTAAATACGAGATAAGGACTGCACGACCCTAGACAAGTTCAACTAAATTCATATGAAGTATAAAACTCCTCCTGAAAAGTTTCATTTTATGTTAACAAAAAGGGGCATAGAATTTTGATCCATACCCTTAACATATATTTTTTATTATTACCTATGTTTTAATATACTTTATATATTCAATAGCTTGTCTATAGTATCAACAAGTTCACTTATTTCGGGCTTACTTAATTGTGCATCAGCTTTAACTGATTCTCCCTTATGTCTTAACTCCGATGTAATTAGTGATGAGAATATTACTACAGGTAGCTTCTTTAAAACTACATCTTCTTTTATTTTTCTTGTAAGTGTGAGTCCATCCATTTGAGGCATTTCTATATCAGTAATAAGCATTTGTGCATACTTATTAAAATTTTCTCCTTTTTCTTTTACTAGTCCTTTAAAAAAATCCAATGCCTGCTTACCATCATCAAAAATTTTTAAATTTTTAAAACCAGCTTTTGTAAGAGTATCTTTTAAAAGTCTCCTGATTAAAGCAGAATCATCAGCTAAAACTAATTTTACACCTGATCTATCTTTATAATCTACTTCTACAAGCTTGTCCTCACTTATTCCAGAACTAGGACAAATATCTGTAACTATCTTTTCAAAATCAAGCATAATTAAAACCTTACCATCTAAAAGTATATTTCCAACAGCTAGTGAATTTTCTGATAAATCGTCAGGTTTTCTTATTTCACTCCATTTAATACGATGAACTCCTACTACATCATCAATATTAAAAGAAACTTTCATTTTATTAAATTCACAAATAATAATTTTAGAACCAACATTTTTAGTTGTTTGCTTCGTTATAATATATTTCAAATCAACTAAAGTAATAATTTCATCTCTACACAGTATAAGTCCAGCTATTTCTGGCTTAGGATCTGGTAATTTAGTCAGCCCACTTTGTGGCATTTGTATTACTTCTTTAACCTTTACTACATTAATTGCATAATGATTACCATTGACAATAAACTCAATTACTTCTACTTCCCCAGTACCCGATTCTAACAATATATTATTACTCATAACATCTACCCCTTACTTTAACTTTATTTGTCTTTTATAATAACCAACTATTCTAGAATTTTCATTAAATTCTTTATTTACATTATCGATAAAATGCATTATTCATTTATTATTATATATTATATCATTTGTCTACATTTAATTGTAACTTTTGCACAATTAATTTTTAGTAATTGTTCATAAATAATCACTAAAAAACAACAAATCATTGCACAGTTTATTAGGAGACGTAACAGAGGATAAGCTTACTATAGAAAGAACTCATATCACTATTATTAATGATATGAGTTCTTTTATTTTTCATAAATATCTCTTTTTATATGTGTTTATAAAAAGAATCTAATTTCTAAGCTTCCCTACGATTATTTTATTTTGCAATTTGTTGCATCAGCATATTACCCATTTGTAATCTAACATTGTTTTAAGGCACAATCAAAAAAATAACAAGTCCATTTGCCAGCCTATTTCCATCATGCTGCGTCGGCAAATTGACCTAATAGGCACGCTATGAGGGCAATTCGTCTCCTTGCCTGATGAAAAATATTCATGGCAACTTTGGACTTGTTATTTATTTTCATGTGCCTAAGTACTTTTCCTAATTACTAAATCTGGACGTATCAAGATATTAGATGTTACATTTCTTTTTTCAATAAGGTCACTTAGCAATTTAACAACCAAAGAACTTGTAGTTTCTACTTTATTATCGATAGAAGTTAATTCAGGATAACAACATTCAGCAAAACTAGAATTATTAAAACCTGTTACAGCCACATCTCCAGGTATATCTTTACCTAATTCTCTAAGTTTTTTTATACCACCAACTGCAGTAATATCTTCTCCAAATACTATTGCTGAAAATTTTTTATTTAAGCTTATAATTTTTTCAACTGCTTCATAGCCACCTTTAATCCCTTTTTCAGCTGTTATAATCGAGTTATCATCTATTGTTAAGCCATGCTTATTCATTCCTGTAATAAAGCCTTCTTTTTTATTCTCAGCACTACTAGTATTTGAATCCTTTACATACACTATATTAGAATGACCTTTTTCGAATAAATGATCTACACAAAGTGTTATCCCATAAGCATCATCAACCATTACTGAATATGCATTCTTTAAACCCAAAAAACAGTTTGATAGCACTAAAGGAATATTATTAGCGTAAGATAAAATTGAAGCTTTCACATCCTCATCATTAAATACTGAGCCCATTAAAATAATTCCGTCTACATTTCTTTCAACTAACATTTTAATGTAATTAATACTTTCTGTCGTTTTACCACCAGTATTACAAAGAATAACAATATATCCCAATTCCCCAAATTCTCGTTCTATGATGCAGGCAGCATTTGCGTGGTGAAGATCTGTAATATCTACGGTTATGACACCTATTGATTTCATAGATCTTGAAACTAATCCCCTAGCTATTGCATTTGGAGTATAATTATATTTTTCTAATACAGCTTTAACTTTATCTTTAGTTTTTTTACTAATATAACTCTTGTTATTAATAACTCTTGAAACTGTAGTTATTGAAACTCCAGCTTCTTCAGCAATATCATATATAGTCATGTAATCCTCCGTTCAATTGAAAGTTCTTTCATAAAAGCACTTTCATAAATGTACCTTTATTATAGTTATTTATTTATTCAATGTCAACTTTAATTAAAATAATAAAAATAATAACTTTTCATATAATATTTTATATAATAAAAAAATAAAGAATGGTTTAAATCCCTATATTAAGGATAAACCATTCTCGATTTTTTCTTATATTATCTTAATTTTAACTTGTTTTTATCCATTTACTTATAATTTTCACTAACATATTCATCAATAGTCTGTGCAACTAATTTTGATACTCTTACAGCTGCTACTACTGTTTTAGCTCCTGTTACTACATCACCAGAAGCAAATATTCCTTCATTAACTATTTCCACAGGTGCTTTATAATATTCAAATTTAACACCATCAAATTTGGCATACTCAACTTCTGTTTTTTCCGCTTCGATATCTTCTGGCCCTCTCCTACACATTATATAAACTTTTTTAGATCCATTTTTTATCGCAGTCCTTGCTACATCCATCGCTACATTACCAGCTCCTATGATACAGACTCTATTACCTAAATCATATGCATCTGGATTTTTTAGATAGTCTATAGAATAATGAACATTACCTAATGACTCTCCTTTTATACCTAGAGTTTTGGTTTTCCATACGCCTGTACCTATGAATATAGCTTTATATTCATCTCTAAATAAATTATCAATAGTTATAACTATACCTATCAGGGTATTGGGTCTGATTTTAATTCCTATGCTAATTAATTTTTCTTTTAATTTTTCTAAAACATTTTTAGGTAGTCTAAACTCAGGAATACCATATCTTAAAACTCCACCAATCTTATCATGTGCTTCGAATATAGTAATATCATAACCTTTTAAAGCTAGAATAATTGCTATGGTAATTCCTGCTGGTCCAGAGCCTATTATTGCTACTTTTTTATTAATATTTTTTACTGATTTTGAAGTAATAATCTGATATATAATTCTCTATGGAACTTATTTGAACAGAGCTACTTTTTCTTTCCAATACGCAATGCCCTTGACACTGCTTTTCATGTGGACACACAAGTGAACAGACCACAGAAAGAGGGTTGTTTTTAAAAAGTTTCTCACCAGCCTCAACAATATTTCCATATAAAAACAACTTTATAACTTCATTTACGGGAGTATTAACTGGACAACCTTCTTTACACATAGGCTTTTTACATTGAAGACATCTTTGGGCTTCTTTCACAACATATTGTTCCATAAAATATTCACCTTTTTCATATTTTAAAATAATTTTTAATTAAAATGCTACTTAATAATATAAGCTTTTTCTAACTACAATTATGCATCTACTGTTTCTAAATTAGTAGTAACTACTGAGGTTTCCTTCGGAAGTGATACAGTAAGAATAACTGCTAATATTAATGAAAATACTAGACTATATATACCAACATTAAAATTATAACTTTGAACTAATAAACCTACTAAATAAGGTCCTACAAATCCGCCAAGGTTACCCAAAGCATTTATAACTCCACGAGCTCCTCCCGCCACCTCTGAACGAAACAACGTAGGTGGAATTGTCCAAAATACAGCTGATGAAGCTTGTAAAAATACACCGCAGCCTATTAAAAAAAGCAAGAGACACAAATATTTGTGTTTTAAATTGTACTGATAAGTATAAACATATAGCGAAACCTATTAGCGGTATTACTACCTGACTTACGGACAGTTATTTGGATTAAGTATGCCTATTTGGTGAATAACTTATATTATTCAATATAATTACAGTGGCAATTAATCAAATAATAACCTTAAAATAACATTTATATATAAAAA
>Ga0302140_10005680_pt1 | contig 15713 bp, 10 predicted proteins | sample I_Bog_E1_1_FD_202095 | JGI IMG/M metagenome (GOLD analysis project Ga0302140, IMG submission 202095) | Peat permafrost microbial communities from Stordalen Mire near Abisko, Sweden - I_Bog_E1_1 | ecosystem: Environmental > Terrestrial > Soil > Wetlands > Peat | place: Sweden: Abisko, Stordalen...
GCTTCTTCGAAAGATAAAAAAAAATGTTTGAATTGTACAATGGAACGATCTTGTTTTGGGCTCGCTCCCGCAATGGAACGTATCTCTCCTTAGATGGCGGCGGTCTACCACCGGAGGTGAGCTGCTGTGCTGACATGGCCTCTCTTTCACTTTCACCAGCAGCAGAGAAAAGGGGATCTCGCGAACCAGGAAACGTGAAAATGATCTCGAGATTGAGATTGGGGGTGTTGTTACAGGCAGGAAGGGTGAGAATGCGACGAGGATGCGTGTAGGGATGGAAAAAGGAAGAGGAGGTTGCGTCAAATGAACTCACTTGTCTTTCGAATGTGGTGGGCCAGCGCTCCTCGCGTCAAGGCCAATCAGCTGCTTGTATTGATAGCGATATCCGTGCTCCCAATGAGGCGAGGCAGTGGTGTGAAGAAATAGTGAATGGGTTGACGTGGAAGGCGAGGACAATGCACAAGATATGTGTAGAATGTGGGAGAGAGGGTATGGAGGAAAGCTTTTGAAGTTACGGCCAGTTGATGATAACTTGGGACGATTTAGTGGATTGTGAAAAAGGAAGGCGAGTTCGACGGTTCGAGGAGGTTCTTGGGGGATGCAGAACGTAACTTCCAAGTTGGATGGATTGCAAAGGGGGGTGCACCTGCCGTCAGATCACAGGCGGGCAAAGCAGGAAAGGGATTAGATATTCTAGAAGATATAGCCAGCTTTTCAGATGCTTATACTGCGGAAGAAAAAAAAATGACCAACTGATTCCAGGCTGAATCGAGGGTTGATGTCACGTGACCAACGGCAACCTTGACTGAGGTGAGGTGGGCTTCCAAAATTGAATGCAAACTTTCTCTAACACCATACAATCTCACCACAACTTGCAAGGAAGAGGCAAAATGCTGTCAATTTTACGAAAAGCAAGGCTGAAGGATAAGGAGATGAGAATCTTGATGCTGTGAGATTCCCCAAGGCTGATGAAAATCTGCTGATCTGGCTCAGTGGTCTCGACAATGCTGGAAAGACCACTATAGTCAAGAAGATCATGGGTGAAGATGTCAACACTGTCAGCCCAACGCTTGGCTTCATCATTAAGACTATTGATTATGGCGGGTAAGTACTTGATTTGTTGTTATTGCATCCTGCTGACTTCTTTGACGATATAAACTTAACATCTGTATGTGCCGTACTTACTTCAGCAGGGTTATTGCTGACTACTTCAGGGGATGTTGGTGGCCAGAAGACACTTAGATCCTACTGGAGGAACTATTTCGAGAAGACTGATGCTTTAATATGGGTAGTCGACGCCACTGATAGACTTCGGATCGATGATTGTCGAGAGGAGCTTCATGGACTTTTGCAGGAGGAGGTTTGACCTTCAAGCGACTCTAACAAGATCCATGGCTGACCTGAACGCCAGAGACTCTCCGGGGCAAGTCTGCTGGTATTTGCGAACAAGACAGACGTTAATGGATGCATGGATGAAGCAGAAATCCAAGAGGTCTGGTTGCGTTGACGTTGGCATGCGGCTGGGCTAACCGAATGCAGGGGCTTCAGTTGGATGCGATCAAGACACACAAGTGGCATATTATAAGATGCAGTGCCATTACAGGCGCAAATCTTAAAGAAGGTCTGGAGTGGGTCGTGCAAGACGCCAAGGCACGTTTATTTCTGTACTAGAATGTTCAATATTCATGTGTTGTCACGCCCGTGTTTTGACTTTCTACGTAATGGCTGGGGGGCTTTGCAGGGAAGCGCGTTCTTGAGTATGCACCTCAAAATATAAACAATCAGAGATCCAAGAGAGCTTGGAGAGCGAAGTAAAAATTCTTGAGATAAAATCAACGCTTGAAGCCAGCTTCAAGTATTCATAAGGAGAGGTTGGCTTGATCAATGTTACTTCAAATAAAAATTGCCTGCAGGTGGCTGCAGGAGAGGCCCGCAATTGAAACCTTCCTAGACAAGAAGCGAAAAAGCTGCTGGATCCACTGCATAATAGCCGTATCCTCGTAGATTATTCTTCTATTTCAGCTAACTTCATACCCCGCTGGGCGGCCATGTATTCATAACTCCTGGGCTCGTGCATGGTCATGGTTTGAGTACTTGAGGGATCACTTCTGTCAAAATGTCTGGCCAAGCAGCAACGGACATCGGCTCCGAGGACGTCAACGATTTTCTGCAGCGCATCAAGGAATTGGGTGATAGGCGAGACCAAGAAGACGAAGAGCGGAACAAGAAGCTCGAGGAAGAGATCTTGCAGGGTAGAAAGGAACGACAGGCACGTCGCGCTGGTAGGTCAATCCCAGATTCTCCTCTGCATTGGATCCCCGCGCGACAGCTCAGCTTGCTTTTCTGTCCCTTGCTAACCTCCACTATTCAGAGCGTGCCAGATCTATTTCACCAACGAAGTCTTCTCCTGCGAATACTCCCACTGCATCACGAACCTCGGCGGCGCAGGCCATTGGCTTCTCTCAGCCTCTGTCATCCAAGTTCGATCCCGAATCTGCTTCTGAGCCTCGACGCGACGCCGCAGTTGACGACGCGATGGAGCGATTGACAGGCACCTCCAATTCCCCGATCAAGGAGAATACTGCGCCTTTTGACGAGGAACGCGTCATCTCGGAGTCGGATCTGATCAGGAATATATCGGTTAAGGCAACTCCATCAAATGCCATACCCTCGAGAAGCTCCCCTCTGTCCTGGCAGCGTCGCCCAAATTCTCAATCGCCAGAGCGCCCACGCAGCCGGCCACTATCAATGGTAGCTGCTGAAAATGCAGCACGATCGCCAAGAGCGACTCCTGAGCCGACATCTATCGCAGAGCCAACCCTCTCGCGTGAAGAAATCGCACAATCCCTGGCCTCTAAAGATCCTGCGTGGTTTCGACAGACTGCTGACAGGGGGATGAATTCTAAAGCATACAGACGCAACCAAGTGGAGGACGAAGATAGATCGGATCATGGTTCCAGTTCCTCACGAATACAACTGCCAGGAATGGGCAGAGAATCCTCAGAACCCGAGGGAGTTATGGATGAGCCAACGGACCAATCTTCTTCCCCATCAAGAAGTAGCGCCGGATATGGAAGTGGCTCAAGAGCATTCTACCAAGCTAACACTCGAGTTTCTGGTGGCATTAGCTCTCCACTTACTTTGACCCCAGCTCACAAACTTGAACCCCCCGAAGACCCGTATTCTGAAGGGCGCAGCTTGGCCATGTCACCATCACAAGGTCGAATCTCACCGGAACGACTTGACCGGCCGGCGTCGCCTACCAAAGGGATGGGAGGGTTTGTTCAGAGTGCTATCATGAAGAGATCAGACAGCGTAAAGAGGTGGAGTGTACAGTCCCCAACAGGTCTTACGAGAGGCGATTCAATTGCTAGCAGTCGTAGTAGCCAAGATCAGAACAGCATCACATCCTCGGGGGTAATGAGAGGAACTGGTGCCTCTAGACCAAGCAGTTTGAGCCGAGACAACTCGCCGCACCCAACTTCGAGACCAGTATCGAGCCACAGCAACACCACCATTACTCAAGAGCGCCCTAGTACTTCGAGCTCTGTGAGAAGCAGCACTACTACGTCAACATCAAACGATCTGATTACGAAGCCTTCAATCTCAGCTGGACGAACAAAGACTCCTACAGGGTTAGAACTGGACCAGGACGAAGCCTCTGCCAATACGCCAACACAGGCCGAAAGCACACCACCTACAAGCCCATCGAAGACTATGGACCCGAGAAGATGGAGTCCCACTAAGTCTAGCTGGCTTGAAAGCGCATTGAACAAGCCTGAATCTCCTAAACCTAAGCCTAAAACAGCGCCGCATCCTCAACAGCCTGCTTGGATGTCGGAGATTAACAAGGCAAAACAAAGAGCCAGTCCCGATCTCTCTCGCAGTTCGACACCAAGTGGTCCAAGACATGAAGTCAGCATCGGCGGCCTGATGAGATCACCGCCTCCGGGTGGACTTGCCAAGCCTCTGAGCATAGGTGGACTCCCCACAGGCTTTTCTTCCGGGCCAAGTACGAGAAATCGTCTTGACAGCACTGCTTCCCAAGACAGTAAAGGGTCCACAAAATCGAACGATATTGACAGCACGAATTCTTCAACCGCATCCCCCATCTCGAAACCTTCACCTGCTAGCGGCAAAGTCAAACCTGACACTCCTCCGAAGAAAGACTTTCGTGCCGCCCTCAAACCACGCCAGACTCCCGCGGATGGCACTTGGAATGAACCCGAATTCAAGAATGTCTTTGGCCAGCTGAAACGAACCAAGACACAGAACTATGTTGCTCCTGATGAACTTAAGAATAACATCACACGTGGTAAAGCTGCTTTAAACATAACCGGAGGTCCTAAGAAGACTGAACGCAAGGATGAATTTAAAGAGGCAATTTTGAAGAAGAAAGAAGATTTCAAAAAGGCACAACTCGAAGGAAAAGGCGTCACACGGTCTGGCAGTTCTGCTAGTCAAGATGCTGATATCCCTGAAGCGTTAGCTAAGAGAAGGGCCCTTGGAAGATCCGGATCTATTGCAGCTGAAGCCGATTCCGCCATCTCGTCGAATATGAAATCAAAGCCAGAGGACTCTCGGGGATCTATGCTGGTAAACGATCCAAGTGCATCAAGTCGATTTCAATCTAAAGAATCACTAGGAGGAAAGCTCGCTGGTCGCTTGAATCCTGGACTTGCGGGACTGCTGGCAAGAGGCCCGCCTTCAATGCCTAGTGATGCTTCCAGGTCATCGAGTCCTTCTCAACCTGCAGTCAGCATGAGTACTTCGACATCGAATACAGAAGCTCCAGACTCTGGCCCACAGCTCACGCATATGACCAAGGGTCGTGCCAGAGGGCCACGAAGAAAAGCTCCATCCAATTTGCCCTCATCAACAGCTTCATCCGAGGAGACCAAAGCAGACTTAGTGGCCAGTGAAGATATCGCTCCCAGACCATCACGAATTGGCACTCAAGGGTCTCTAAATTCAGGTCAAATCGAGTCACCAAAGCCACATGCAGATAGTGAGGATCTAATATCACAACCCGTGTCACCTCGCAAACTTGATATGAAACGACGCTCACAATTTCTGCAAGAGGCGCCAGACCTGAAGAAGCCAGAGTCTAAGCTGGAACCATCTAAACCTCTATCTCCCGGCAAATCCGCTTCCCGCGACACGCCTGTGAATCTACTAGAGGCGAAGTCAGACACCAAAGTTTCTTCGCCCCCTAAGCCAAAGCCTAGCACCACTATCAAGTCTCCTTCCTTTTCGTCCAATGAAAAGTCAGGACCTTTGGCGACACATTCGACAGAGCCCACAAGAAGCCGACCATCTCCCTTGACAATTGCGAAAACAGATGGGCTTGAGCCGTCTATTACCAAGCCAGTCGAGCCAGCCACAGATCTCGGATCGAGCAAGTCAGTCAACAAAGCTTCTCCCGTATCGGTCAAGAATGCCGCAGCGTTATGGGATCGACCTTCACCTACCAAGTCAACTGCAAACCAACTGCGTGCCAGATCGCCGATCAAGCTTCCAACGCACGACGACGAGAGAACAGCGATGATCGATGCTGGATTACGATCCCCAAGTCCCATCAAAGGAGTGTCTATAGGTCTTGGTCTTCAAAGTGCGAGAGAGACAGTAGCAACTCGTCCATTGCCAACACCCCCAACTAAAGGCCCCTTATCACCGCCTCCTAGCGCAGGCCTCGTGCCATCCGTTTCTCCGATCAAGTCGAATGAGAGCCCTGTGCGGCAGAGCTCAGAAGCATCAAAATTGCTCAGTGAGTTCTTTGGGGCTGATAGATTTTCCACACCATACAAAATCGATACTGCAGCGGTCTTGGCTGCTCGCCCCGATCAAGGAGCAAACGTCAAGACGTTAAGATCAACGCTATACCAACTCTCATCCGATGGTAGAAAGCAACAGGTACCAAGTCACCAAGAGCGAATCTTATTTGAAGGAAATCTCTACCTTTGTTTTCACACTTTTGGCAACGCGGCTGGAAAGAAGGTATCAGAGATCTACTATTGGGCTGGGGATGAAGTCCCGAGTCGACTTGTGGAAGAGGCTGAAGTATATGCTCAGAAGGAGGCCCGAAGTGCGGGTGCTAAGCTCGTTCCAATACGCCAAGGCAAGGAAACGCCCGAGTTCTTCCATGCATTAGGAGGGATTATCATCATTCGAAGAGGATCTGCAAACAGATATGATTCTCTCGCGCCCCATATCCTCTGTTGTCGAAAGCACCTTGGCCAGATCGTCTTCGACGAGGTCGACTTTGTGCCTGCCAGCTTGTGCTCTGGATTTCCATACCTCATATCCACCAAATCGGGAAAGTCTTATCTGTGGAAAGGCAAAGGCAGTGGAATCGAGGAGCTCAGCTGTGCTAGACTGATTGGAATGGATTTTGGCCTTACCGGGGAAATTGAGGAGATAGATGATGGTGAAGAACCTCCGGCTTTCCTGGCGATATTTGCGGGTAAGGCGCCCGATGCTGCGATTCCTAAATGGGCGGATCACTGGAGGCTGAAGCAAAACTACACTAAATATTCAACACGGCTCTTCCGTGCACACTCCGCTATCAAGGAGCAGGTAAGTCGTGGGTATGTTTTACGCACAATGGCGGTGCTGACAGGTTTTGAGATTAGGGAGATTTCCCCATATTGCATACATGACCTAGAGCCTGAAAGCATTCACATCCTCGACGCATTCTTCGAGATCTACGTCCTTGTGGGCTCGATGGCGCAAAACCAATTTTCCGCATTCCAGCACTCCCTCATGTTTGCTCAGGAGTATGGAATACTGGCTGCGAGCATGGAAGACCGTCCCTTTGTTCGTAAGTACATCTCAAATATCCTGATGGCTTCTTTTCCTAACGAATCACAGCTGTCAGCACAATCGTTCTAGAAGGGATGCCGAAGGACATGAGGGTCGTCTTCAGAAAAGCGCCGACTCTGACGAAACCGACGGGCGCTGCTTTGCAGAGAGGAAGAAGCCTGCGAGTGGTGCCTTTGAACGCCGTGTTGGAGGCTACTCGGGCTTGAGAGCCTTCACAGGACTTGGAGAGGGTGACGGTGTATTATTAGAGACGTTGACGACAGAAATGTTTGAATTGGTTTATGTTGTATGAAGTATTGTTTCCATGTAAATATTGGTGGAGTTACCTAGTCAGCGTGTGGGGCATTGCCTCGGATGGCTTGGAACATTCATAGAAATTAATGATGATTGATCGTATCTGACTTGGAAGTTTTCGTTGACAACAAGGTTTTCATCTGGACTGAGGATATCATCTCATGAACCAAAACCTAACCTCTCGGTGGTTTTATGCCTGGACTGTCAGGGTGCACAAGCTTGAGGTTCCCAAATTAGGCTGGCAGCCTTGGCTTGAAGTGGTGAAGCAGGTAAGCTGCTTAGTCGTGCAGATATGCTACTGTGGTTGGTCAGTTCGTACACCTTCGCGGCGATTGATTCGAGAGTGGATACTGTTGCCCTCTCACATTGTTGCCTGCCGTCTCAGCCTGGTGGTGGCTCATCCCACTACGCAGCCTCTTAACGATCAACGACAGCCCTGCATCTGACTTATAGACTGCGCCGCATTTTCCTCTGACATGATTGCAGCAGCTCACACCAACATGCTTCACGCTCTGCACTCTGTTATAATAATCATTTTTGCGCTCCCTGATACACGAGCAGGTTTCTTGACACTTGATATGCCTCCTTGACGAGCAAGCACTCCCTACCATGACCGTGATTGAGCCTTTGAAGAAAAGAAAATGCGGACCAAAGACCAAAACCGGATGTCACACTTGCAAGTAAGCTCACTTCTCCGCTCTAGCAGTTCATCGGAGGTATTATTCAACATGAACGACCATGCTAATATATATCCAGAATTCGCAGGATCAAATGCGATGAGACGAAGCCTGCGTGTCTAAAGTGCTCAAAGACCGGACGAAAGTGCGATGGCTATGGCCCTGAAGCAGCCACGATAAGTTTAGACAATCGGCGGAGTCTAGGACTCGTTCAACGATTGCACACACATACACCTGGAACTAGCCAAGAGAAACGAGCGTTTCAGTTTTTCATAACTCGAACTGCGGTGGAACTGTCGGGCTTCTACAGCAATTCATTTTGGGAGAGATTAATTCTACAAATCAGTACGGCGGAGCCATCCTTGAGACATGCCCTTTGTGGTATCGGATCACTTCACGAAGAATATTCCAATGGAACCCTTAAATACGACCTCTACACAAGCAGCCCTACGTTCGCGATGACACAATATACCAGGGCGCTTACCCACCTGCGGAAAGCACTTGCCAAAGGAAGGCAAGCTCCCTTGATGGCACTGATATCTTGCGCCCTTTTCGTGTCCTTTGACAGTATAAGAGGGCACTTTTCGTCCGCAATGGTGCATCTGCACGCCGGTCTAAAGATCCTCCGTGACTTACGGACTAGTTCTACGGCCGAAAATGATATAATCGAAGAGAGCATCGGGCCTCTATTCAGTCGACTGAGTCTCCAATCCATTCTTTATGTTGATACGAGGACTACTGAAATTCGACGAGATTTCGTTGCTCAGCTTCGCTTTGTCAGAACTAAGGACGATGAAGTTCCCGAGGCCTTCCAAACTCTGGAAGAAGCGCGGACGTGTCTAAATCGAGCAGCAGATGGGCTCTTTCGAGTATTCTACATATGTGATGGTGAGCTTCATTCTCGTGGATGTTTAAAACTTTGCTTATCCGTGGAAACAGGGGAACTGCCCATCAGCCAACAACCCCCTGAGTCATACGCACTTTTCGATACATACTATAGCAAACTCCAAGCCTGGAACAAAGCTTTTGAGAAATTCATGACGGCCAAGTCCCGGTTGTTAAGCAGCAGAGAGCTCCGTGGTGCGGCAGTTTTGAAGATACATGCCACAATCGTGAAAGTGATGGCGGAGGCTAGCCCAGGTCTGCTCGACGATAGACCCATCGGTGAAGCAATGAATGATCACGCTACCTTTGAACCCTTTACAGAAGACTTCCGGATTGTGGTAACCTTGTGCAAATCTATCATTGCTGCGGCAGAGCAAGACATCAAACTAGGGAAACCAGCTCTCAACTTCTCCACAGATCTTGGAATAATTGGACCTCTCTATTATGTCTGTGCTCGATGTCGAGATATTCCGCTCCGTAATCAGGCGTTGGAGCTATTAAGTCGTCCCCGCCGTGAGGGAATGTGGGATTCTGAGGTTGGAGTGCGCATGGTGAAGGAGTTCTGGGCCATCGAAGGTAGGTATCAGGGAAGACCCTTTCTCCTGTTTTAACTTGTCTTACGATTTCTCTAAAGACAATATTCTCTCCCGAAGCAACCCCATCTGAGCAATTGCTAACGTCCCCGTTAATCCAGAGCGGCATGAAGCCTTTCAAAAAGACATCGCCGAAAAGATCGGCACCAACGTCCCTTTGTGTGAGGTTGTCGATTTGGTCTTTACTGATGGGATGCGTTGGGAGTGGTTATGGAAGAGTCCATTGGATCGACCAGCTCGAGAAAGCAGTATGGACACTGCCAGTACGTCCAGTGTCAGCACTCCTTTGGGTGGTTGGGCCGATATTGTTGGATCTTCCAGGACTTACAGTTCGATCAAGAAGGATGCAGGAGCCTTTTCGTCTCAGCCGCAAACCTTTTATTTCTTCAGGCATGAGCGTAACTCTCCACAGCCGCCATAGAGTCTGCAAATAGAAGATCAAGACATCTGGTCACAAGTCACTTTGTGCTGTCTAAGTGGAAGATGTGAAACGAATGGATCTCTAATGGGCAAGAGAAAGGCAGGTGGGATCCTTTGACAGATCACTCTCCGATGAATTTCTTGACTGATAGTAGGAACAGAGTCTCACTCTTGACTACCTCAGCAGCTTCAAAATAGCAATAAACGCAAGAGTAATATCTTCATCCATCGCTCTGTCCTTGGCGTATCAATGGTAAATTCGAAAATAGCATGTCTCATTATCCCTGGAAACTGACAGACGGCGCATTCAATCAAGTACTGTAAGGACAGAAAGTGAAAAGGGGAATCAGACGAGGCAGGAGATTGCACAAATCAAGCTAATGTTGAAAGTGGAGCCTTGTCCGGTGTATTCAAAGCATCGCTGATCTAGATGAGTTTGTACTAATACCACGTGTACCTCGCAAAGCTCTCTGGCTGAATATATGATGGTGCTTCAGGATTCTCGATCACCTCTTCAGATCCTTAACCTTAGCTTCCCCTCCTCCCACGCCCGTCTTCCCCTTTCCATGACCATAGCCTTCGACGTTCATCTCCGTCAACGTTCTCTCCACTAATTGAACCGCCTCGAGACACACATCGGTACCGTTCCTCCAAGCCCTGAGAACCACCCCCTGTGCCTCAAGAATGCCTTTTGCTCGGTGCCACCTCCGCTTCCACATATCTAATTTCTTGTTGATAGGAACATTGCTATTAGAGGTTGGACGATACGACTCATCTTCCGAAGTGTCGGTGCTATTCCAAGACAAGCGTTTCGTGATCGAATTAACGGTTGAGCCCGTTGTTCTACGGGGCAGGGGTGGTGGAGGTGGTTCAGCTAATGGATTGTTGGGAGACGCTTCGCGTTGAGCTTCTTGGGGAGCAGCAGTGCGCCCAGGAATATATGACCGTACTTCTGGAAGAGAGTTGTAGGCTGCTGAAACTTTTTGACGGGCGCTGGAGACGTAACCCTGATCAGGACTTTGTAGATCAGCAGCGCTTTGGGTTTGTGATAGGGGATGAGATGGGCCAATTTCCGAAGGCTTGGACCGACGTGGCTGAGGAGGAGGTGGGGGACTGCCTCTATTCGTCGAATTAGAAGGGGAAGGTGTTGGATTTGTATTTCCTCTCAGAGCCAAAGGCTTGGTAGGGCGGGGAGGTGGCATTTTAACATCGATATTCTCTGGAGCTGATCTTCTTCTTGGCGAATCCAGCGCCTCAAATGTGGATGAAGATCGCGGCATGACACGACGATGAGATTCGTGAACATCGATTTGTTCTGGCTCATCGTCGAAATCGATCAATTTCCCCATCGTTGGACCGTCGCTTGTCTGCAGTTTGACTTCAGAAGCTGCTCGCGGTGGAAGGACTGGGCGGTGTTCAGGTTTGTCAGAGGCTTCTGACAACTGGGTCATTCGACTACTGTTAGATTGTGCTCTCGAAGGTGGTGCTCGGTCCCGTCGGCGATCACCACTGAGAGGTCCCATCGCCGAATCGAAATAACCAGCACTTTCTGGTGTTGTGACATCGCGAATAAAAATGGCGAGCACTTTGCCTGGATTGGCCAGCACCACGTCGGTATACACTTCAAGATCTGCCTCTCCACTGTCTCCGATGAGTATAAATTTCCGTTTGGGGAAATCTCTCATGATCTTTTCGAGAGTTCCTTTCTTCCTCTCAGCTACGGGCTCGAAGATTCCTTGAAGCATTCCGCTGTACTGTTTCAAGTGATATGACCCGGGAGGCAAGCCTGCTAACGAGAAGTAGCTTGCCAAAACTGGAAAGAGTTGCCACGGCGAATTTGACACGTAATGCACTCGACAGCCCATGTCATACATCGTGTTATACCATTCCTTGACGCCTTCGATGGTAAGATCCCCAAGATCTCGAATAAATGCGTTTCTGAAGATCTCCCGTGCACCGCTTCCAATCGAAGAATGTTTAATGGTGTCGTCAACATCACTGATCACACTAACCCCAATGGGCTCTGTGATCTTGACCTCTTCAGTGGCCGCAAGTTGCTCAGAGGCCAAGACTCTGACATGAGTGGGTACGAATTCAAGTGCTGCTCGCATTGCAAAATGGCCAGCTTCGTTAGTCATCACAGTCCGAGAAACGGAGGTCCGTTCATCATAGAAGAAGACCGTAACTGGCGAAGAAACCAATGGGTTGGTCAGAAATGGCCTCAGACGAGCCATCAGACGTGTATTGGCAGCCAGAAGCTCTTTAGGTGACATGTCGGCCGGCTGATTCCAAGAAGCTCGTTTGTGCAGATGCCCAGGACCCGGCGGATCATCCATTCGCGAGGGTGTGTGCGATCCAGATCGTCCCCTATCTCCATAGATACTTTCCGAGTCTGAATCGTAAAGTGGTCTCTCGCTATAACCGCCCTCGGCGGCTACCTGTTGTTCTCCCTGACCTTTCCTCAAAATTTGTTCTGCTTCCTGCGCAATGCTCTCCTCCTCTCGGCGAGCCTCATGTTCCTTATGCCGTGCCCGCAAAGAGGTGATTGAATCTGGACTTTGAGCTCTGCTTGGAGGCTTGGGTGCAGGTATCCCACTCAATTGTCGAGCAAGCCCTATCAGAAGTCTATTTTTCCTCGTCATTGGTCCTCGATGTGGAGAATACAGCCAGCCTCGAACATCCACGTCGACAATAGCCCGATCGTCCTCGAACTTCTGCCACTCTCTGGCCCAATACTCCGCATCCTGAGGTGCATCTTCATGCTCACTCGCCGCCATTTGAGCCTCCGGATTCGGAGCCTCCTTGGTATGTCGTTTCGCATAAGATGGGAAGAGGATAAGCTGCTCATCACCATGGGATACAATGGCGGCATCTGGGAAGGCCCCCGGAATACTGACGGAATCATCGTCGAAATCGCCATTGCTCGAACCCCATTTCTCCTGGTATGACTGTTGATACGACTGTCCGATTTCTTTCGCGGCTTGCAGGTACCCAGCAAGTTTCTTCCGCCGGGCTCCTCGTTCTCGGCCCTCACCCCCAAAGCCACTCAAAGAACCAGACATGGTCACCTCTCTCGATAGCGTAGGCTCATTGTCTTTGATCGGGCTACCAAAGATTTTGCGACCGCGCCTACGAACAATATCAACAACACGCCTTCCTGACTCCTTCCTCTCCTGGTGCCTGTTGTGTCGGTGTACGATGTAGTTGTAGATTCGGGACTGTGCTCGAAGCTTGTATTTAGGAAGTGTATCGTAACGAAAGCTCGTAAGCCTTTCGCGTGCGCGCTGACGAGTATGAGGGAACAGATACCGGAATAAACTCTGGCGATGATAAGGTTGGCCTGTGGCTCTTGGACGTAGAGGCGGAGGAGCCACTTTCGGTGATGTCGTGAGGCTGCAGGATGAAGGAGACCGCTGCGGAAAGGCTGGAGGGGTTGGAGTCAGCGCTTGCAGTTACAGTTATGTAATGTGCAACATATGAAGTCAAGCTTCAGATTTCGTGGCAGAAGAAGTGAGACCGTAGTTGATCAAGAAATTGTACCGTGCGAATGCATTTGGGAATAAAAGAAGCCCGGGCTTCAGCTACAATCTATTGCCAAGGAATTTGTTCTGAACGCTCTCCCCTTAGAGTACTGTAGATCCCTCGCTTCAGTCGGTGACGTAAGGCTACCGTGCGAATGTTGAGTTCAAGGAGAAGAATGGATTCACCAACGAAAAGAATTTTCTATAGAATATCTGCCTCCAGAATGCGCAACTGCAACTCAGTCTGCAGCTTGCGCTCATACTTAAGTATCTGGAAATGCATGGCTAGCACTGTCATTTTGCGCCGTCACCAGAATACATCTGGCAACAGCCTCGTCGTCTGACCCAGTGGTCTGTCACGTTCAACATGGGGGTCGGAAAAAGACTGCGAATGGATTGAGGCCGTGGCCTCCTAATGGATCTGTATTCGCTAGATACACGGGCTTGTGCCCTTCTAAACACCCCCTTTCGCCATTCGCAACTGTGTTGTGATGCCCGCTCAAGCTCTCTATGAACGCCACGCTCAAGGAACTGACCTCAATGCCCTTTCCGAAGATAGCCCACGTCTGTATATCAAATTCTTTTGGTCACGACACTCCGTGCATGGAAATGGTGGGCAGGAAGGCTGAAATGTCACTTAGCCAAATTTTGCTTTTGTGCTGTTTCTGTTAGTATTATTATGATTCGGAAGGTCGTACGTGAAGGAGGAGACGCTTGGTTAGCAGTCGACTGCGATTGTATAGGAGTGTTTCGTAAGCGAAGAACGCTGAAACCCTGTCGTTAGATGCCGCTCAACGCGAGAAGGGAGCAAGGAAGGTTGGGTGGTTTCGCACAGAGTCAACCAGCAGCAACCATCGAGGTCTGCTGCCTCTTCGCTGGTGCTTGGCTCGAGTCCTGTACAAGTCAGCGCTGTAGGGGGACAAAGACGCACGAGGCCTGTTAAACTCGAAGGTGCCATGGCCGCAGGCAAGTGCTCGTCAAGCACACGGCAAAGTACATACTTCTGTAGCAGAACGTTTCTTTGCAGCACCGTTCACCGGTTTCTTCTTCGGCTTGCGGGATGGCTTCACTTCACCATCCCCGAACAGGTCGTCAGGCAGGTCCGAACTAGTTTAAAATTCAGTGAGCGGGTCCACCACTGACTAATTCATCACTTACTTGCGAGTGTGAATGATGGTAATGGCATTGGCCGCTTGATCGTACTTGTCCCAGATATAGCATTGCTCATTCCTAAAACGTAGGACAAGCCCTTCAAGGTCAAGAGATTTGACACCTAGACAGATCAGCAGATGGGCGGCACACGAAGGTCGCGGAGACATGGATATTTTATCCCGAAGTCTCAATGCCGTGTAAGTAGAACTTTGGCTCCAGGCAGACTAGAAACATACCTGGGAACAATTCGAGACCAATGTAGTGAGTTGTGGTGTACACCATCGTAATGCTAGTGTCAGAATCCGCTTTCTGCTCTGCGTTAACCGAATCGGATTTGGATGGAGCTACGACCGCAGCAAGGCCATGGCCTGTGGTGGCTGTCGCAATATCCTTCGCCTGATGCTCGAGGCTGCCACCCTTAGCTTTCTCAACTTCCGCTTCGTTGTGGCATCTGTGAACTCGTGCAAATCCTTTGTTGAAAGGGTGCGCCAACGCAATCGAGGGATGGTCCTCAAGCAGCTTCACTAAATGCCTAACCCTTGACTCGATGTAACCAGACCATGGGAGCTGTGCTTCTTCGGAAGTGCTCGCTGTGATGACGGAGAGGTAGTACTTGTAGTCTGCAGTGAAGAAAGTGTGCTTTGTAAATAGATCCTTCCACTGAGCCTTTCCTGCTATGATCTGTTCTGCAATGCTTCCACCGCGCTCAACTTCTTTATTTATGACTTGCATCGTAGATCTCATCACATTATGCGTTGCGCACATGGAAGGATACGCGGGTGTAAGGATCGGCATGATATGATATCTGTCGCCAGGGTATATCTGTATCTTAATTAGAAGTGTTCCATTGAGGGCAACGGAGACTTACCTTGGGGTTCCAAACCTTCAGATTGCCGATTCTAGTGTTATAATCGATAGGCTTCAGCATCACGGGCGTAGGCCACTGCCAGATTTTCATGATTTGGAAGAACTTCACTACGATTGTCGAAGCAACAGCCTTGGGATAGAATTGGCAGACTCGAGCCACCAAAATAGCCCATACCACACCACCAGGAAATCCGTAGATATTTCCAGCAATGCCTCGGCGTGAACTCCACAGCTTGATAGCACGAAGTGCTGCCCTGAACACACCTTGTTCTGGAACCAAGCTGAGCATTTCTTCCGCCACGCGAACACCGTTCAACTGCCGGACCTCTTGATCTGTCAAACCTCGTAAAAGATCCGGAGTGGTCATCACTAGATCCTTCTTGATTTGGTTGTGGATAGCAATCCGGCCGAATAGCAAATCGAGATCAACCCCATTGTACTTCAGAGTTATAATAGGGGCGAAAGCATCTGGCTTGAGTGTG
>Ga0302140_10005681_pt1 | contig 15712 bp, 17 predicted proteins | sample I_Bog_E1_1_FD_202095 | JGI IMG/M metagenome (GOLD analysis project Ga0302140, IMG submission 202095) | Peat permafrost microbial communities from Stordalen Mire near Abisko, Sweden - I_Bog_E1_1 | ecosystem: Environmental > Terrestrial > Soil > Wetlands > Peat | place: Sweden: Abisko, Stordalen...
AAATTAAATTTTTTATTCAAAAAAATTTGAAAAATGAAAAAAACAATAAATTTGAATAAAAACCCGAATATTTTTATCTTTTTTTAAAAACATTTAAGTTTTTCTTTTAGTTTTTAGATTTTTATTGCTGGAACTGGAACTGAATTCACCTCTCCAATGTTATCATTATCGTCTTTTTGAACATATTCGACCAATTTCTGGTTATTTGGATTCTCCTTTTCATTCTAAATTTCAATAAAATATATGTTTTTATATTTTTTTTTTAAAGAAATATACCAAAATGCCTAAAATTATATATGAGGCTCCAATAATCATGAATAGAATTGAGAGTAAAAATGAGACACTTAAATTTTTTTATAAATATAGAGTTTTATGTCTAAATAACGTGTCGCTGGGGTTGGAAATCAACAAAGTTCCTACTAAAAAAGTATAGATTCCCCTTCCAACGATTCTATCGAGCAATTTGAAGTATTTCACAATGAAATTCAAATGGAATTCTGAGAGGATTAGAAGAACTGCCAACAAACTAATAGAGGTTTGTTTAAAAGAGGAAGAAATTAAATTATAATTCAAAGAAATTACATATAATTGAAAGCAAGAATGACATGTTTCGCCTCGACCGAGGAGAGGAAATAAAGCATTTGTGTACTATGTAGGATCAAGAGGACCCCACAAATTATCGAGCAAATCTTCGTGATTTTGCTTAGTTGCGAAAGAAGTCTTTGCATTTAATTTTTGGAAGAAATTTTCTTAAATTAACTAAAATAAATATTAATTTAAATTTTTAAAAACTTCATTTTAACAAACAAAACAATATGAATTTTACAGAAGTCTCACCTCCCCAAGAAAGTTCCCAACAACAATCCCCTCTAGATCCCTTAAATCCATCAAATCGAGAAAATCCTGATGTTTTGCCTTCTTCCTCAGCTTCTAAGCCAACTCTAGCTGAGGATTATAGTCGCACTTTCCAACGTTTATTAGAAGAAAAAGAAGCAATAATAGAAGATTTATTTCTTGAAAACCAGCGTTTGACTCAAAATCAAGAAATCAAGCGAGTTTTAAGCCCGAAATCTTTAAGCCCAGAATTCATGAGTCCGAAGGAAATGGATTATAAGAGATTATTGGATCTGGAGAATATAAAGACTGATTTAGAGAAGAAGGTCAAGGAATTGGAAAGGGAGTTTTTGAAATCTAAAAGACAATCAAGAGATAATAATGAAAATGAAGGAATAATAGAGAATTTACAAGAAGAAAATCTGAATTTAAGGCAAATTAACGGTGATATGGCGAATTTACAACAGGAAAACAAGACTTTAAGACAAATTAATGCTGATTTGGAGAAGAAAGGGAAAGACATGGAAAAAGAACAGCTATTCAAGTCAAAAAGCCAACAAAAAGGAGGTTTCAATGAAAACAATAAGGAAATCATTGAAAGCCTTAAGCAAGAAAACCTGAATTTGAAACAAAAACTCCAGAAATTGAACCAAGAAACCATGATAATGAGTAGGAGATTAGAAAAACCACAGGAAAACATCGAGAGTGAAGAAGAAAGCATAGCAGAAATCTCGAAATTAAAGGCGAAAATCAGTCAGATGAAATTTCAGGAAGAACAAAACATGCAGGAAATCGCGAGACTTTCTCATTTAAATCAGGAACTTTTGGAAAACAAATCAAATTATTCCTTTGAATTATTGCAACAATCTTCATTAAGTTCCTCAGGAAATCGAGCCAAAAGGGAATTAGAGCTTTTGAAATCTGTGAATAATGACTTAGAAAACAAAATAGCAGCTTTATTGCATAATGAAAGTGTTTTAGGACATAGAATTGAAGGTCTTTCTATAGAAAATCAAAGACTTTTAGCTGAAAATGATGAAGAATTCGCTGAGGGGATGAAAAGGAAGATCATGGAATTGGAATCGAGGGTTTATAGTGTTTCTGATGAAAATATAGAGTTGAAAGCTGCGAAAAAAGAAGCTGAAAACCTGATAAATCAAATGAAGGATTTGAAAGAGGCATTGAGTAGAGAATTAGAGAGAGAAAAGGTTGAGAAACAAGAGAGAATCAGGGATCTTGAAAATTTGAATGGGAATAATAGGGATTTGCAGCGAAGAATCGAGGAATTGGAAGAAAAAGAAAGGAATTCTCTCGATAAACAGGCGATTCTTGAGGAATTGAATGAATTAAGAGGAATTATAGGAGCTTTACGAGCCGAAAAGATCAAGGCTTCCTCTGAAATGAAGGCTAATTTTGATATGAAACTCCGAGAAATTGAGGAATTATCAAGATATGTCAAGGATCTTGAAGAAAGACTTGAAGCTTATGAATCCGAAAATATGAAGCTTCAGGCTGAAATCGAGATAAATCAAGGGGAAATGAGGGAAATGAAGCGGGAAATCGAGATGAAAGGACAAAAGCTGGAGTTTTATGCTGAGGAAATACAGAGTTATTTGCTTAGAATTGAACAGATTGAATTTAAGAAAAATGAACAGGAAATAATAATAAAAGATTTGGAAGAGAGAAGAACAGAAGAGGCTTTAACAGAGAAAGTCTATTCCGAAGAGAAAGATCAATTATTTGAATTGATAAAAGGCTTGAAGGCTGAAAATCTGAGCCAAAACGAGAAATTCAATGAGATTTTAAACATTAAGGAATGTCATTTGAGGTTTTTAAAGGAGAAATTCGCTGATGATGTTAAGGAATTAATAACTAGATTTAATAAGAATCCTAATATCGATGCGAATAAAGCTTTAGAGATGGTGAAGGAAAGTTCTTATGTAGTTACTCATAAAGAGGCTGTTATTAAGCAAATGAAAGATAAAACACGTGGTTTTCAAGCCGAAATCAAGGATTTAAAGGATAAAAACAAGGGTTTGCATGAAACCCTGAATAAACTTCCCAAGAATAAGATAAAACTCGGGTTTTATGAATCACAAGGAACTATTGGGAAGATTAATCCTCAGGAAAATCAAGAGAATTTCCTAATGATTAATAAGCTGGAATCTCAGGTTTTCTCGATGAAATTGGAAATGAAGAAATTACAAGAGGAATTAAACTTTAGAAAAGATTTGCTTGAGGTTTCAGAGGAAAAAATAAAAGAAAAAGATAAGGAAATTACTGTTTTGAGAGAAAGAGGCCTTTTGCTGGAAAAGGACTTAAATGAAAGCCGAAAAAACCATAAATTCGAGATAAATGATCTTATGAATCAAAATCAAACACTTTATCAAGAAAAACAGGGAATTAGAGAGGAATATAGCCAAGATGCTCAGGAAAATGAAACTTTAATGGCTCATTTAAAAGAAGCGGATCAGTGAATTTTTATATTAAATTTCTTAAAATATAAATAATAATACTATAATAAAGGGCTCTTTCTCAATCAAAGGAAGAAATCCTAAGGAAAAACAATATGATACAAGCCTTGAAGCTCGAAATGCAGGAATTACAAGAAGATCTTTCAAAATCACAAGAAATAGTTCAAAGATTCGCTGATGAATCAGAAAAAATGAAGAAAAACATGAAAGAAACAGTCCGTAAAGATCAAACCTATAGGCTTTTCCAGGAAAAATTAGACCAAAGCAAGGTTTCTGAAAAGCAATGGAATGATGAAAAAAACTCTTTAAATGAAAAGCTGAAACTGATGAAAACTGATTTACAAAGAAAGGAGGCTTTTAATAAAGAATTGAAGGAAAAGCTGGATCAAGCCTTAATGAAATTAGAAAATTGTAGATCTTTACAAGAAGAAAACGAGAAACTCAAGGAGAATCTAAAGAAACTTAAGAACGAAATCGAGAGAAAAGAAACAAGCTTGGGACTTTTAAGAGGGAAATTGGATGATTTTTTGACTGAAAATAATCAATTGAAATCCTCGAAAATCTCGAATTTATCAACAGATCATGAAAAGGAAAACAAAAGGCTCGAATTCACGAAAAATTCATTGAAAAAAAGCGAATCTCAAGCACAAATGTTGCTCTATTTAGTCAAGAGGCTTTTTAGGGAAATTTATACAAATGTTAAAAAGCTGAAAAATCGAACAATTATTCAAAATAATAGCGGGTCTTATAGCACCAATAGCAAGGGGTTTGATGAAAGGACTTTGTCAGAATCTTTGAATATTTTAAAGCTGTCACCAAATGAATTGAATGAGTTTTTACAACCAAAAGGAGATAATTATAATAAGGAAAATGATGATAAGTTGATGGAGAAGTTTGAGGCTGAAATCATGGATGTGGAAAATATGAACATAAATGAAATTTATTCGATGATATATGGTATCATAGAGGAAAGAATTAAATTAGAGAAAAAGTTATAATATTTTGCTTTGTTTTATTTTTATTTTATTTTAAATTTTCAAATAAATAACCTATTTTGGAATTAATTTTGATTTAAATTTTAAAAATTTAATAAATAGATTTTTTTTTTTTTTTTAATTTATTTTTTCAAATTTATTGATAAAATTATTCAAAAAAAAAAATTTTTTAGGGTCTTTTTTTAAAAAAAATAACGAATTTTAAATTTTTGATATTTTCAACAAAATTTCGAATTTTAACAATAAAATAATAAGAAAAATACTTGAAACAAACACTATTTTTTAATTTTTTTTATAAAAAGCTATTCCTTTGGCTCTGCACTCAGCTATTTCAAGTCTAGGCAATTTCTTTATTTTCTCTATTTTTAGAAGTTTTCTTTTAGTTTGCTCATTTTCAGTGGCTTCGACAAAGTCTTTAGGTCCTCTTTCTTCACTAATTTTCGAAAACTCCTTTAAATTACATAATTTATTGATGGTCTGACGGTGGCAAACTGCGCTAATTCTAACGTTTTTCTTGAGATCATGAGTTGATTTCTTCATGTTTTTCTGTTTCTCGAAGTAGAAAAAGTTCTTCTTCATTTTTCTTAGAGTTCAGAACGAGGGTTTGAGGTCAATTGTTTATTGGAGCGATCAGAATGGATAGAAAAAAAAAAAGCCTCAATCGTTAAAGAACTGTCATGTGTGTTTCTTGTGACTTCCTCAACAAAAAAGAAACAAAACTCTTTTGATTTTTCGAACAATTGATTCCTGAAACCCTGAAAGAACTAGCTTTGAGCGTTAAAGCCTTTCATTAAATTTAATATATTTTTTTCCAAAACTTTCCATTTATTTAATTATTAGAATCACAAATGTTAAGTTTTTATTGTGTTATCCAATTATTTGAAAGGTTATTTCTTTAATGAAAACCAAATTTTTTGATTTTCAAACTTATCGTATAAATAATCATATTATGTTTTAAATTAAATAAAATAAATATAATTAGCTCCAAACTACTAGCACTTGACCAAAGCCAATTTCAAGTAGGGTCCCCCAGGTTGAGCACCATATTCTATAGCGTCTTGAGCTATTGGTGCAGTCCACCCACAACCTCCTCCTCCCCATATATCAACAACCTGATTATTTTGGCTAAAAGTAGCATTTCCATTAGGAAGATAGCCATTAATGACAAACATATCATCGACCGCAAAAGGAGTTCCTGTTAAATCAATATGTGAGTGAGCATTTGGCACCCAAGTCCCTGCACAACCGGTAGCAAAGCCATAAGGTACTTTGGTGGTTGTAGACCCGGTTGTAGTGGAATAGTTAAAATCCCCAGTGTTGACTAACCAGGTATTAGGATCGAATCTAATAGATTGAAAAGTAGTGATGACGTTCATTCCATTTTGGTTGCTTGAATAATTGGGTTGTTTCAAACTAATATAAAAATTCCCGTTTGCGACAGTATATGGATTTGTGTGGTAGAAATTTGATCCACAGACACCCAAATTGGTTGTGCTCTTGAATTCAGTTTCTGAACTTGCTGAGAGCTTCTTTGATGCGAAATTATGATAGCTTGCTGAAGCTGCAAATTGAAGACATGAAAAGGCTAAGGCTATGAAAAAGAGGGCTTTCATTTTTTTTTGAGAAAATACATTAATTTTTTGAATTTATATGCATAATTTTAGAAATCCAAAAACGGCTTAAGGAAAAACGGCTTAAGGAAAAACGGCTTAATGTACTAGAATTTTGAGAAAAACAAGGAAAAAACAGCTTAAGGAAAAACGGCTTAATCTACTAGAATTTTGAGGAAAAGGTTTTCGTAAAAATAAATTAAAATTATTTTTTCTTTAATATAAAACTTAACTCACGAATTTGTTTAGGACATTACTGTGTGTTGATAGTTACTCACTCTATTATTGTGATTTGATAGTTTTGAAAAAATTTCATAATTCCAGAAGTTCAAAAGAAAAATCTATTTATTTTTTGAAGAAACTAAGTTTTTTTACATTTAGAAAATGAAGTAATCGTCACCAAGATTAAAGAAAGAGAAAAAGAATAAAATTTTAAGTTTATAGACAAATATGATTTCCATTTTTTTAAAGTTCTTTAGTTTGGCTTTAATTTTTTTCTCAGGGATTCGAGCTTTTTGCAATTAATTCGTGAAATTTTAATTTTTGAATTTTATTTTAAAGTTTTAAAAATCTAAAGACTCTATATGAATTTAAAGAAAATATTTGTTCTTTTGGGACATAATGGTGCCGGTAAAACGACCACAATCTCAATTTAACCAGACTGATAAATGCAACCTCGGGTGGTGCTAAGGTGCTTTTTTCTCGATTTTTATAAAAAATAATTTATTTTTCTAAGATTTTTGGACTTGATATCAATGAGGATATGGAAGAATTAAGAAAGAAGATGGGTGTGTGTCCACAACATGATATTTTATTCGATACTTTAACCGTTGAGGAGCATTTATACCTGTTTGCAACATTCAAGGGAACTGATCCGAAAGATATTCCTGCTGAAGTTGATAAAATGGTAGCTGCGGTTGATCTTCAAGCGAAAAGATTCGATATGTCGAAAAATCTATCAGGAGGCCAAAAACGGAGATTATCAGTTGCCATTGCCTTCATTGGAAATTCCAAATTAATTCTCTTAGATGAACCTACTTCAGTAATAAGAACATGTTTTTTCAGAATTAATTTTCTAAAAGGGAATGGACACAAGTGCCAGACGATATATTTGGGAAATGTTAAAAGATTATAAAAATGATAGAATAGTGATTTTGACGACTCATTTCATGGATGAGGCAGAATTTTTGAGCGATAGAATCCATTTAAATTGAAGGTTGACTAATTTAATTATGAATAAAAGAATTGACTATGATTCTGAAACATAGAGACACAAAACAAAAAAATATATATTTTTAAAAAATTGGTCCCAAGAATTTTTTGGAATTTATGTTTATGTTTATGGAATTTATTTTATTTTTATTTTTTTTCCTTTTTTCAATTGATTTCTTTATTTTAAAAGTAAAAAACTTCATAATTTAGCCCATGCAATTCGATATTGTTTCTCCACCTATTTTAAAATAAAAAAATTTTAATCATTTTTTTAAATGAATGAATATCTTGTTGGTAATAAATTTTTCCTTTGCAAAAAGAGCATAACCTGCTCCAAGAAACCGAGTTTAAAAATGGTCATTGCCCTCAATCTCCTTATAATTTTCCCTGATCTTTCTCTAATTCGAAAGTATTAATTTTTTGATTTCTTTTAATAATATCAAAGAATGTTATATTTCAAGCAAACTTTCTTTGAATATTTCTTCTCAATTTTCATTTTGGCCTTTCAAATTCTTTCCTTAGCACTTTTTTTCCTCTGTTTCCTCACAGATCCTGGCATCCTTCGGGGAAAAAAAACTGATTCAAAAGAAAAAAAAGAAAGTATTATTATATAAGAGCGAATTTTTTGCTAAAAAGTATTGCTGAAGAAGGTAAAATATTAGAACTCACGGATTGTCAAGTGTTGGTATTGAAACTTTGCGAAACTTGCAAGATTTATAAAAATTCAAGGACCCATCATTGTCGCATTTGTGATGTCTGTATTGACGTTTTGGATCATCATTGTGATTGGGTGGGAAACTGTATCGGAAAAACCAACAGACGTTTATTCCTCTGCTTTTTGATTTCTAGCATTTTTTTAACTTTTTTAATGGTGGCTCATGGAATTTGGGAAATCGATGTCCTCATTAACGAACGACAAGGCTTTTACAATAAAACCTATATATTTTTTCCGATTATAATTATGTTGCTTTCTGGATATATCTCCAGTTGTTTAATCTATTTACTAAGTTTTCATATTCTATTGATAAAGAAGGGGATGACGACCATTGAATATATAAAGGGGAAATTTAAGGAAGAAAAAAATCCATATCACAAAGGATTTTGGAAGAATCTTTATAATATATTTTGTTTTAATAAAGAAAATTAATTTCTTCTATGAGGTTCTTAAGGTTTTTGGTCCAATTTAATCATTCTTGTGGGTGGGATTATCAATTCATGATTTATCTAAAGTTTTTTATTTATTATTTAAAATACCATTTAAATAATTTACCTGTAAATATTGGTTCAAAAGCTTCTTTAGTTCTTCATTTTGATTATGTAAATCCCCTGTGTCATCTATTAACTTTTGTCTATCCAACAAAAGTTGATAATAATTTGTAAGAGCACCATCAAGCATCTTACAATAAATATTAAAATTATAATGAAATTTTTCATTTTTCTTACTTTCCAAACTCGAAATGTTTCATCAGGTAAAATCTGCGAGAATTTCTCCCAATATTTTTTTCCTTCTCTCGCAATTCGTTCTTTCTTTTCTCGTTCAGTTTCTTGTTTCACGGGTTTTTTTGTGGCTTGTAACTCTTTTAGCAAGAAAAAATAATGAATAAACATTATTTTTTTAAATAAGACCTAAAGCTTTCTTTCTTTCAGTTTTAGTTTTCATAAAGTCTGTGAGAATCTCAATGATTTCGTTTCTGATGTCTATCATATCGTTGGAATCGAAATTGAGGTTGCTTTCTCCCGCAATAATTTTCTTTAATTTGATGGCTTTTTGTTTTTCATCTAATTTCTGAAACAATTGGTTCATTTCTTCAATTGAATCTATGGATAACGCTTTCTTCAAAATTTCCAATTTTCCACCAATTTTCTCAGATTCCTTCATATCTTTCATTTGTTCTCTCACCTTTAGAAGAAATTATTAAAAAAAATATGTATTAAAAACAAAACCTTGTCATCAAGTAAAAATTCTGACTCTTCTAACAACATATCAAGCATTTCTTTTAATGTTGGCTCATCGACATCGATAGGAATTTCGTTTTTTAAGTCCTGGTCGGGAAGAATTGCCTCTGCGTTGTTTTCAGTGATTTGATTTTGAGCTGCTTCTTTTTCCTCCTCATCATTTTCTGAATTTTTATTTATTATTTTTTTTTTATTTTAAATTCAATCCTATCCTTCCAAAATATTGAATAAATCGAAATTTTACCTAAATTATGCAATTCTTCCATCAAAAGATCATCGTTTGGAGAGCAAGCTGTGCCGAGCTGTTGGATATGAATTGTTATATTGCATTTGATCAGCTTTTTTTTAAAGGATTTGACCTCCGCCTCATTCATCTTGTGGATTTCTGTATAGCTTCATGATTCAAGTGGAGAACAAAACAAACAAAATTTTATAAAATAAATTGTGGAGGCTTGAATTTTATTACCGATCCAAATCAGCCTTTTCAAAATGCTTAAATTTCCTTTGTAACTCCTTGAATTGTCGAGTGATTCTTTTGTATTCTGAAGTTAAATTTTTGTTTTCAGTTTTGAAATTTTTATCTGCCTATATATTTTTATAAATACATGTAATTTAGAAAAAAGAATAAAAATATCAAGAAAAAATGTAAAAAAATTATATCTTTTAAAAAACAATAAAAATCCAACAAAAATTTAAAGAATATAAAAAAAATTACATCTGCATAATCTTTTGTCAACTTTCTCAATCTGTTGGTCATCATTTGATCCTTTCTCTTTAATTCATCAGACAGGTGCTGATTCTCCTCATGTTTTTCCTTCAACACCTTCAAATTATAATCCAGCTTTTCTTGGTTCAATTGATAAAGTGCCTTCATGTCCTCCAAGCATTTCTCCAAATTCTGGATTTCCGTCTCCAAATTAATCTTCAGATCAGCATAAGTCTTCGCACCTTTAATTCTTAACTCTTCAATGGCTTTAGTGTTATCCTCTTCAGTCTTGTCTCTTTTCTCAACCCATTGGCTTTCCAATTTCAAGTGACCTTCAAACAAACCATCCAATTCCTTTTTATGTGTATCCATTAATGAAGTTCGCTAATGATTTTTTAATGAAAATTTCAAAAAACAATATTAAAAACCTCATTGGAGAACTCCTTCTCAATTTCCTCAAGCTCAAAGAGATATTTTTCTCTGAGATCTTTGAATTGGAATCTCATATTAACTACAATATCTTTGATGTCATTTTCCTGCGATTTCATCATTTGACGGTAATCATCATCCTTTTTGTTCAATTCTTCCCAAAACTCATCGATCAGCGTGTCTTTGCATTCTCTGATCCTTTGAAAGAATTTCTTTTGTTCTTCAATTTTCTAAATAAAATTAATTGGAAGAGTAATTTTCCATAATTTTACATTGGATAACTCTTCACATTCATCTAAATTCTTTAAGTCATTCCATTTTAGTTCCAAGGCCGCTGTTTTTTTGCTTGCTGTGATCGATTCACTCTGAATATCATTGAACCTTGATAAAAATTGGGAGATAATTAAAGAAAAATGAGACTAGTACCTTTTTATACGTTTTTCTTCATCATCCAAACGACGTTCCTTTTCTTCCCTTTCGTTTTTGAGCCTGATTGCCGTGATTTTATCGTTGGATTCTTTTATCGTATGGTCCATGTTGCCTTTGCTGACTTGAATTTGAATTTTGCCTTTATGGGTGGCCATCAATCGTTTTTCGTCCATTTGTTTGAATAAATATTTTTTTTTTAAATATTAATTTGATTTGAAGGGAACAGTTTTATTTATTTTTGTTTTAATCGTTAATTTTTAAATGATCAAAAATTTTGCTTTGCACTTTTTATTTTTTTTTTTAAAAAACCAAACTTTAAAATTAAAATTACCAGAAAACGAAAAAATTATAATTTTTTTAATTGTTCTGCTTAAAGAATAAATCAGGAAAATTCTTTGCAGTAAAACAAATTATTTTTATATTTATTTATTAAGAAGGTAAAATAATGTTTTTTAATTAAAACAAAAGTTTTTTATCTAGGGATTATTTTATTATTCCAAATTAGTTAGGGAGGCAACATAATTACTTCTGAAGTTTGAATTAAAGCTAACTGATCGTGATTTTCTCAGAATTTCAATTTTTTCAATATTTTCGATCTGAATATCGATTTCCTTGAAGAAATCTTCAGGTCCATAATCTTTCAAATCTAAAGTTTCCTTCTTCTTATTTTCTTTCCACAAATGTTCTCCTTCTTCGTAGGTTTTTCTGGAATTTAAGATGCTAGTATTGAATTCGGAAGAATAATCAAAAACTGGCACGAATTTTGATTCCATCTTTTTTTTGTTTTTGAGCTCTCGGCTTTCCCTTTCTCTCAGACATAGAATATTAAAGACTTTCAAGAATTTCTCTTTAATTTTATCGCCGAAACTGTGATTATTTTCATTGTTTTCCAAAAAGTGTCTAATATGTGGAGTTTTCTTAATGATAAAATGTTCATTGGATTTTGATTGTTCTTGGGGATTTAAATCTTTCATTTCTATTTCCCTTTGAAAAGAACTCGGCGTCTTCATTTTGGTTTTGACATATTTCCCGTTGCATATATGATGATGTCGTCCGATGATAATATCTTCGAAATTCTTTGAATTTTTATCAATTTTACCTTCTTCACCATTGTCTTTAGCTTTTTTCTCATGAACTTCCATATAATCTAATAAAATTTCAGGGCCTTTTGCTTCCCTGAAAATAAAAAAGGAAACTCCTCTTTTTTTCAATCTGTTTTTCTCAAGAATATCAAAACAAAGAGGACTTTTTTCTTCGCAAAAGCATGGTCTGCCATTGGTTCCGAATGAATAATTCTTCAATTTCATTTTTCTGCTTTTCTCTTTAATATTTCTCTTAAAAATTGTACGTAAAGTTTCTGATACTTCATTGATGACCTTTTTATTTAGATAAAAGTTATGCAATTTCATTTGAAAATTCTTATAATCATCATAATTCCTCACACTTTCTTCAAGTTTCAGCAACAATTCAGGAAAATCCTCAGCATCAAACCATTTTTCTTTTGTTATTTCAATCAACACTAGACCCGCTTTAAATAAATAAAAGCTTCCAAAAACCAAAAAGTGATCCCAAATTATGTTAAAAACAGCTTTATTGGTGATCCCACAAAAAAGACAAACGAACCATTGAAGTGTGAAAAAACTGCAATCTATATTAAATTTCATAAATTTATCGATGATCTCCGGAGATACGATTCTCAAAAGCTCTAAAAAAATCTTCTGATCCACCATAATCCCAATCATTGAAGAGTAATAATCCAAAGGCAATGAAACTTCTAAAATATATACAAAAACCCAAAAAGTCTGATTTTCTGTGAACCCCAACAAAAGTAAATCGGCTATAATGAAATTGAATCCTTGACAATAACCGATATATGGGTTTCTAATTGCGTAGGCATTGAGAATATTCCTTAATTTTTCGATGAGGTCTTGCTTTTCTGATTCGGTGTATTGAGGATTGATCAAGGTTCTGAAGACATCAAGCTCAATCATTTTAAGGAAATGATCTGGGTAGTTTCGATGTGAAAATTCAACTATTTTTGGGTAATAATCATGATCTTCTTTTGATTTTTGATAGAAATCAGTCATTATCAGCCAGAATTTGTTACGTTGGACCTGAGACAGCTTGAGATTTTCATTAGATTTCAAAGATTTGCGAACCAGAGAACGGATTTTTAAATTTTTAGACCTTAAATCGAAAAAATTATCGATAATTTCCGTGAGATGGATTTTGTTTTCTGGGGATTTAGGGGTAGGCTCCGAAATTTGAATCGAAAAGTCCAGGTTCACATCACTGTTTTCAAGAGGAACAGATTTTTGAAGTGCAGACCACAAGATCGTGCGAATATCGTGATCTTGAAATGCCTGCTCTTCTTTTTTTCTTTTAGTTTTTGAATTACTTTGATTTTGGTTGTTAATGGGGGATGAGTCCATTTTTATTTAGTTCCTCTTTTTTTTCAAAAGACCGCTCCTCTTATTAATTAAGCAATTAATTAGGGAAATTTATATTTTGGGAATAAACCTGATCATGATATTTTTTTCTTTAGGCGAAAGATGAAATTTTGAAAAATTTGAGTTAATAAAATAAAAAAATTTATCAGCCTTAATTTTTTTCTCCATGTTAAAATAGTTTTTTGGTCCTTTTTGGACAATTTTTTGTTTAAGTTTTACTTTTCTTCATTTCACTAAGTAGTGGAGATGCTATTGATTATCCCAGTCTCATCATCTCTTGAGATCCAGTTGCTTATCACTTCCACTGATCCGTTTTCCCAACCATGGATTTTCGCCAAATCTTTAATCATCATCTCCGTTCCAAAATATTCATGTTTCACAACCTGATTATCCTCAAAGCCATGACCCAAAGTCACACATTCAATTCCATTTATGTTCATGATATGCTTATCCTCCAGAACAAAATTGTAAACCGCTTCACATTCCATGATCATAACCCGTCCTAAATTAATAGGAAATTCGAAAACATTATTAATCTTCACAGGATGCCATGGAGTTATTCTCAAACCTCCTTCTAAACAAACCAATCTTCTTTTTTTGGCATTTATCAAGGTCTTGACAACACATTTAACTCTAGCTGCGGTTCCTTTGGTTGAATAAACCATATCTCCTTTTTTAATCTCTTTTATTAATTTATAAGACCCATCCATCATCAAAACGGAACAATCTCCATCAAAACAAACGCCACTCGGATTATAAAAAGCTTGCATATTCATCACAGTTGTTGTATTGGAGCCTCTTCGAATGGAAGGTGTAGGTGGTGCCAATGTTAAAAAGATATCATCTAACTTGTCACGAATGGAAGTGAAAATCTCTCCCCCAAAATGTTGAACTCCAGGATCTTTGAAATTGTTGCATTGTTGCAGAAGATGTGCTTGAGCCAAAGATGGCAAATAATGTTGACCCCATCTATAATAGAACTCCTTTTTGCCCAAAGCAATCAGCACTTGTTCTTTCAAATCAAGGAGAAGATCTTTAACATATGGATCGTCTTTCACTGCTGAAGTTTCCATTGTTTTTATCAAGTTTTCCAGAGTTTTCATTTGTTGGCTCAAATGCTCAAGAATTGTTGCGTCAGACTTATGACGATCTTTTTCAGAATTAGTATGCAAAAAGTCAACTGTATCGAGGAGAATGTTCCCAGTGTCAACTCTGAAACGTGAGATTAGGGCTTGAGGGTCATTGTTATTAGTAATTTTGCAATTGAATGGAGAAACAACTGAGTCTTGGAAAGGACTTTTATACTTTAAAGTGCCTTGCAATATTTTATTGTTAAAATTCGGGAAAGAAATTGGCAAAACAATTGATTTTTTTTGCCCAAATATCACTGAACCCAAGTTTAATTCCAATTTTTGGCCGCTACTTTGTGTTCGGAAATACTTTAATAAATCTGATTTTTCCAGCTTGCTATTATTATCTAAATCCAGCTCTATTTCAACGTTAACAGCCACATTACTCAATAAGTTGCTCATAGAATTCACAAAAATAGTCCCAACCATGGATCCATCTGGAATAAACGAATAGGTTCCACTTCCTATTGCAGAGACATCATTCAATAATTTGCTATCCAGACTATATCCAAAACCAAAAGTATTGATAATTCCAGGCAACTCTCCACCCATATCTTTCTGATATTTTTGCAACATAGGAATATGGCCTCGTGGTGGCACAATATTTGGCATACCATCTGTGAGTAATAAAACAGCAGCATTTTTATGAGAATCAGAAGCAGATTTTCTTGCTTTCAATAGCTCCATTCCTCTATATAATCCATCCCACAAATTTGTATTCGCATCTGGTCTCAGTTCTTTAAAGCTTCATTGGCCCTTTCTCTACCGTTTTCATCCATTGTGGTCAATTCAAAAACGACTTTGGATTTGGTTGAAAAAGAAACGAGGGATAATTTATCATCTTTTGTCAAACTTTTGATAATTGTTCGAATAGAATGCTTCACCAAATCCAAAGTTGAAAATCCAAAGTTCTCAACTTGTCCTGTTCCTGTGAGAATTTTGGCTTCACCTCCCATTGATCCTGAAACATCTATAACACAAACCACAGTAGTTGGAGTTCTCTGGATACCATCCATTTTATTTGGAGGAACTATTGAAAGAAGGACATTATCATTTTGGCAGGAAGCTTCGACTTGAAGAAGAGTTGATGTGGAAGTGGAACTAGAAAAGCTGCGAATGTTTCGAAAAATAGGAAAACCTCTCCAAGGGTTTGATAGACGGTTGGTTTTGGTAAAACGTAGAACTTTTTCAAAGTGGGAAATTTTCATTTTTTTATTTAATTATCGTAATTTCAACAAAAGAATCATGAATATTAAGAAATTAAATTTTGAATTAGTGTTCAAAATCAGAATTTTAAATTTTTTTAAAATAAAAAAAAAAAGAATTTTTTTAAAAATATTTAAAAAAACTGAACGAGAAAAGAAATAATTTTAAATTCATAGATATATAAATTATGAAGTTTTTTACTTTTAAAATAAAGAAATCAATTGAAAAAAGGAAAAACAAATAAAATAAATTCCATAAACATAAATTCCAAAAAAATTTTT
>Ga0302140_10005684_pt1 | contig 15710 bp, 13 predicted proteins | sample I_Bog_E1_1_FD_202095 | JGI IMG/M metagenome (GOLD analysis project Ga0302140, IMG submission 202095) | Peat permafrost microbial communities from Stordalen Mire near Abisko, Sweden - I_Bog_E1_1 | ecosystem: Environmental > Terrestrial > Soil > Wetlands > Peat | place: Sweden: Abisko, Stordalen...
GGCAGAGTCCGGCGACTTTGCCCCGTCAATAACGATCTGAGTCAACACGAGACGCGTGAGATCTTCTCCAGTGGCTGAATCCACGACCTGGAGGTCATATCCATCCTGAATGGCCCTCGCCACTTCATCCAGATTCACATAGCGGCTGTGGGTAGCGTCATAGAGCCGCCTGTTCTCGTACTTCTTGATGAGTATCTTCTTGTCCATATCGTTTTGAATGCCCCGCTTGACATGAGAAGGCCAAGAGAGCAGTATTAACTCATGCTGCAGTGCAGCAATGAATGCAGCAATGCAACTTTCTCAGATCGGCCCCATAAGGAGGGGATCATGAAAACAAACACCGAGTCAACCAGGACTGAAGCAGGAACCACCGAAGCCACCAACTACACAGCCGCGTATGCGACCTTGCTTACCAAGGGATTGGAACGGCTTGCTGAGGCGGGCAAGACCTCCATGGACTTGGCCGTGAAGCAGAATGCCGAGGTTCTGGCCTCATGCAAGAGCGCGTTGAATGCATCGTCGATGCCAGGTCTCTTCCTGTTTGATCTGGCTAATCAGGCCTTTGAGGGATATGTCACGCTTCAGAAGGGTTTGCTGGACATGGCAGTTCAGCAGAGCACCGCTGTAATCGAAACGTCCCAGGACTACGGCCACGATTCCTCCAACACAAAGGCGGAGATCGCAAACTTGATTCAGCAATCGGTAGATCGCTCGGTGGCAGCGCAGAAGTCGGTTCTGAACTTCGCTGCAAACCAGACCAAGGCCGTGAGCGACACCGTGAAAAAGCAGCCGGGTGTTGCAGGTACTCCCGTTGAGACGGTTGCCAATTCAGTTCAGCGCGGCGTTGATACTGTGTTCTCAGCGCACAAGGAAGTTTTGGATGTCACCGCCAAGGCATTCAGGGCTGTAGCAGCCAAGGCGTAAGTACCTTGTTACCTTCGCTGCAATGCAGGTAACGTTAATCAAGAACACTGGAGCGCCCTGTTGGTAAGTCTCTGAGAAGAAGCCAGGGCGCTCCGTCTGATTCGGTGAGTACTTTAACTCTCGACTCTTCAGTACTCGATAGTCCTTTTCTAACTTGACTATCTTTCCTAAAGTCTTCGAACTTATGCGGAACGGAAGGGAGTAACCAAATGAGTCCTTTGTAGAAGGTAATTGAGATGTATGCTTGTAGCCGAAGGTTATGTCATATGAGCAGCACACAAGCAACAGTAGGAGAAGTAGGTAAGGGCAGCATAGGCACTACAGACGCATTCAAGCAGTGGCACGATATGCGGGACGTTTACATGAAGTCATGGGCCAAAGTCATGGGTGAAGCCGTAAACTCAGATGATTACGCCAAGGCCAATGGAACTATTCTCGAGTCGTTTCTTACTGTTTCCGCCCCATTCAGAGATGCTCAACAGAAAGCGATGCTCGGTGCATTGGAGCAGCTTAACATGCCCTCCAGAGCTGACTTTGTGAGCCTAGCCGAGCGGTTGGCGAATATGGAGATGCTGCTCGATGATATATACGCGAAACTTAGCCAGATTCAGACGCTCGCAACCAATGTAGCGCCGCGTACTACTCAGGAAGCAAAACCCGAGGCAGAATCTCAGCAATCCGCATCCGCAAGTTCAACACGGCCAATGGCTGAAGCCAACGCGGAAGCGAAGTCACAGGATCGCAAAACACCTGCAAAAACGAACAAGAATCGGGCTAGGTAGATTATGGCTTGCGACCCTTATTCCGTTACACAATTTGCAGCTATGCAGGATAAGTTGCAGAACGTCTCCGGCGTGCTGGCAACACACCCGACTGACGCCACACAGTTCACAGCCATGCAGGAAAAGCTGCAGACACTCAACAAAGTGCTAACCACGAAAGCCCCTATTGCGCAGAGTCCGAAGGAATTGATCTGGACGCTCAATAAGGCAAAGCTATATCGCTATATTCCGGTTGTGGCCAAAGAGAAAATGCACCCGGTGCCGCTACTCCTCGTGTTCGCGCTCATGAACCGCCCTTACATACTCGACCTGCGACCGGGACACAGCTTTGTAGAGTTCATGGTCAACCAGGGGTACGACGTGTACCTGCTGGATTGGGGCCTGCCGGGCATAGAGGATAAGAATCTTAAGTTTGACGATTACACCCTCGACTATATGCCTCGCGCGATTCGCAAGCTTAAGGAGGTTTCTGGAGCTTCCGAGTTTAGCCTGCTTGGATGGTGTATCGGAGCAATCTTGAGCACTATCTATGCATCCATGCGCCCCGATGACGGGTTGCGGAATTTAATTCTTCTTACCGCACCGCTTGATTTCTCAAAGAAGGAACTTATCACCTTCGGACGCTGGACGGATGAACGTTACTTCGATCTGGACAAGGTGCTTGCAGCGTTCGGCAATATGCCCGGCGAGATGATCGACTATGGGGCAAAGGCACTGAAGCCCGTAGAGAATTACATCTGCAATTACCTGCGTCTCTGGGATAACCTCGACAATCCCCAGGTAGTGCAAGCCTGGCACGCCATGAACACCTGGGTCACGGATGGCGTTTCTCTGGCTGGCGGGGCCTTCCGCCAACTGATCGACGATCTGTACCGCAATGACAGACTTATGCAGGGAACCATGATGATCCGTGGCGAACGTGTGAACTTGAGCCATTTGCGCGCCCAGTTGCTAACCGTGATCGCGGAACAGGACCATATTGTTCCATCCTGTCAGTCTGAAACCGTCATTGCCAAGGTTGGTAGCACGGACAAGACTGAGATGAGAATTCCCGGCGGGCACATTGGAGTTATGGCTGGAAGCGGGGCAAGCAAGCACACTTGGCCACAGATCGATGGCTGGTTGGCTCCGCGCTCCGCATAGCAACATTTGGAATCAACGAATGGTCTTTGTGCATGGTACGTATAACATTGCACAGCGCGTCAAATTGAAAGATGAAAGACTGATCATGCCGAGTCGGACTGAATCCGCAGAAGGCGTAATGCTCGCAACGCATAATCGTAGCTGACTTACATACAAGGAACCTCGTCGCCGTTCAATTACGGCGGCATGGCCGGCTGCTGGGTTCCCACTGAACAACTTGTTGTCCACGTGCCGCAGTGCAATCCCGCATGCAGCACTTAAACGAAATATGGGACGATGCGTCCCTATCGGAGCTAAACATGTCCACCACCCATGAATCGACGAATACATTCGCAAGCTTGCTTGAGCAGGGCTTTGAACACGTTCTTGAATCCAGTAAGACTTCATTGGACCTCGCCGTAAAACAAAATTCCGAGATCCTCGAAGCTACGCGCAAGGCATTCCACCTGGCGCCAACCACGCCGGGACTCTCGCTCTTCGATGTTGCTGGCAAATCGTTCGAGAACTACGCGGAATTGCAGAAAAATGTTCTGAACATCCTTGGCGAACAGGGACACGCGGTTGCAGGAGCAGTGCGCGCCAGCAGTAACTCCAGCGCTAGCCTGGCTTCCCAGGGGGCAACTGCTTTCCATGAATCCGTGGACCGCACCGCAGCAGCGAACAACGCTGTCCTTGATTTTGCCGCAAGGCAGAACCGTCAGGTCGTTGAAGCCGTCAAGCATCAGCAAGGAATCGCCGGAACTCCGCTTGCCGCAATGGCAGACGCAGTGGAGCGGGGCATGGACGCTCTGATCGAGTCGCAGAAGAAGTCCGTGGAAACCGCAGCAACTCAGCTAAAGTCCGCAACTAAGAAGTAAATCCACGCCGCATTCGGACAAGCCCGGAGGTGAAACATTACGCCTCCGGGGCTATTCCCAAACCCACCCGGCTGAAATCAAATTAGCTCTGACGGATTGTCAATCACTTTCTAGCAAGAACATTCGCCAGTAGTAATGGGCGCACCTCACCTCATGCCCGATTTCCACTATTAACCGTTGACAGTCCGTGAGGCTCAGGCGCTCATGGAGCAGACGATGAAGCGGCAGGCCACTCTCCAGACGAACTTCGACAAACAGGAAAATGCCTTCCGCTCCAGCTGCGGTGTCGATGACAGTAACCTGCGGGATGGCGGCGCGCACAGCGCTTCCGACTGAGCGTGGCGATGCGATTTCCGAGCTGTCATCAATTAATTGTCGATCCCGGATAGACACCATCTGTGGGCCTCGATAAACTGACACTCACGGGAATTCTCCAGGAACTGAATACATGAGGACCCTCTTCCACACATGTCTGCCCAATTGTCCTTCGCGTGGTTCTCATGGAGAAATCTCTGGCGCAGGCGCCTCAGAACTCTGCTGACACTCTGTGGAATTGGTATGGCGATTGGAGCGTTCGTTGCTTTAGTGGGGTTTTCCCGCTCGTTTGAGCGGGAGTGGTTGCGTATGTACGAAAGAAGCGGAACGGACATCGCAGTGGTCCAGAAGACGTTCCTGAATACCTCTGTGGATGAGTCCCTGGGAGCCAAGCTCCAGGCGCTGCCCGCGGTCGCCAAAGCCACTCCCATGATTCTGAATATGATGGACCTCACGCCGGAGATTAACGCGCTAATCTACGGCTGGAAGGCTGATTCCTACGAACTCGATTCGCTTACTTTGAAGTCTGGACGGCGCTTCGTAGATGGTCAGCCAGAAGTAATGCTGGGTGATTTACTCGCCGGGAACCTTGGCAAGAAAGCCGGCGACACTCTGGAGATTCAAGGCTCCGCCTTCCTGGTAACGGGCATCTATCACGGCGGCTCCGCGCTGGAAGCTGGCGCGGTCATCATGCCGCTCGGCGAGTTGCAGCAGATTGCCAGCCTGCAAGGGAAGGTTACCGCGTTTCATGTGCGGCTTCGCCCGGCGCCAACCGGCGAATTGCCCGAACATTACATGGAGCGCGCGCAGGCCCAGATCGAGGCGGCTCTGCCCGGTCTGCGCGCCGTTCCCGCAGCGCAGCGAGCCAGCAATAACCAGCTTGTTGTCTTAGCCCACGCAGCTGCCTGGGGCACGTCTTCCATCGCCTTGCTGATCGGCATCCTCGGCATCGCCAACACCATGGCCATGTCAGTACTGGAGCGTACGCGGGAGATTGGTATTCTGCGCGCACTTGGCTGGAAGCGCTGGCGGGTTCTGCTGCTTATCCAGCTAGAAGCGGCCGTTCTTGGTTTTGCCGGGGGGATTCTCGGCATCGTGATTGGATTAGGTTTCTTGCGCTCACTGGCGCTGCTACCGCAGACGTCGAGCATCGCCTCTCCATCGTTTTCGCCACTTCTTCTGGCCGAAGCACTGGGCATCGCAGTGCTTGCCGGACTCGCCGCCGGAGCCATTCCTGCATGGCGCGACGCGCGTCTGTTGCCGGTGGAGGCCTTGCGCCATGACTGATCCGCTGCTGGAAGCACGCGACCTGCGCAAGAGTTATGATGAAGGACGGATCGAGGCCCTGCGTGGCGTAGATCTTTCCATCGCCGCGGGCAGCTTTCTCGCCATCAGCGGAGCGAGCGGCAGCGGCAAGTCAACATTGCTGCAGTTACTCGGCGGGCTCGACTCTCCCAGCAGCGGCCAAGTTCTATTCCAGAACGCCGAGCTCGGCTCTTCCATCGACCTCGATACCTACCGTTCCCGGCACGTGGGGTTCATCTTCCAGGCGTTTTATCTGCTGCCCACGCTGAGCGCGATTGAGAATGTGCAAGTGCCCATGCTGGCGGTGAACGATGGCGCAAACAATCGTGCGCAAAGAGCAGAGGGCTTGTTGTGCGAGATGGGCCTGGAAAACCGCATGAACCAGTATCCCAATGAGCTTTCCGCCGGGGAGCGCCAACGTGTGGCGATTGCACGCGCGTTAGCCAACAATCCGGCGGTTCTGCTGGCGGATGAACCCACTGGAAATCTCGACAGTGCGAACTCCGCGCGCATCATGCAGATACTCATTGGGATTCAACAGCAGCGCGGCATGACGCTGGTTGTCGTCACCCATGAAGAAGAGATCGCGCGCTCCGCGCCTCGCCACATCCGCCTCCGTGACGGAAAGATTGAGTCATGAGACTCTGGTCCGTTGCGCTGGCCACAACCCTTCTCCTGAACCTTCCCGCGTACCCCGCGGATGCACTCACCGTGGTTATGCTCTCACGGCAGCGCGTGGAGTCGGCGGATTTGCGCGCCTCCGGTCACCTGGTCCGCGTGGCCGCTGGTGGCGTGCGCACCAGTTATGCCATTAAACTCAAGGCGCACTGGTTCCCTGATGCGCTGCGCGTATTCTTGGAAATCGAGTCTCCCTCAGATTCGCGTGCCCATATTCTGCTGACGATGCGGCCCGATGGGCAGAATACGATTCAGATTGCGCATCCCGGCGACGCCACTCCCTCCGCGCTGCCACCTGACAAGTGGAGCAACGGCCCGCTTGGTGACGGATTCAGCTACGAAGATTTTCTAGAACCGCAATATTTCTGGGCGAGCCAGGCACTCGTGGAACGCACGAAGTATGGTGCGCGCAATTGCGACGTCGTCAAAAGCACACCGGGGACCGCGGATCGCACCCGCTACGCAGAGGTTCGCACGTGGCTCGATCACAACATTGGCTTTCCCGTCTACGCAGAGAAAACACTGAAGGGAACTGGAACGGTCAAGGAGTTCACTTACTTCGGGCTGCGCCACAACGGCGGCATTTGGTCGGCAAGCCAGGTGGAAGCGAAGGTACGCGGTCATGCCGGTTCAACACTGCTCATCATTGACCACGGCAGCGCAAAGGCAAAGCTCGAACTCAGCGAATTCAGCGCTGAGCAACTCACCCACTTTTAGGTGCCCATGTACGTTTTTCTCTCGATTGTATGTTTTGCCATCGCGCTGCTTGCCACGGGTTTTCTTTACCAATGTATCGGGGCGTATCGAGATCGGCGGCGCTATACCGGCTCAGGTCGCTGGATCGACATTGGTAAAGGACGCAGACACTATCTGCTCGAAAAAGGATCTGGCGGTCCGGCTGTGCTGTTTGAAGCCGGTATTGCAGCCACCAATCTGAACTGGTGCCACATTCAGGAAATTGTTTCGGAGTTCACTTCAACTGCCTCCTATGACCGCGGCGGCTTGGGCTGGAGTAGCCCATGCCGCACCGCACGCACACCCGGCAACATAGCCGATGAGTTGCACCTGCTCTTGCAGAATGCAGGCATCGAACCACCGTACATTCTGGTCGGGCACTCTTTCGGCGGCCTGGTGATGCGCCGCTTTGCGCTCATGTATCCAGAACAGGTGGCAGGCATCGTGCTGGTTGACCCCATGCGTCTTGAGGAATGGCCTCCACTCGACCCTGCTAAACAGTCCACGCTTGACCGTGGCGTAAAACTATCGCGACTGGCGATTCCGATTGCACACGTTGGACTCGCTCGCCTCGCTGTCACGTCACTGCTTTGCCGTTCAGGCCGGATCTCCACCTGGCTGGCCGACGCCGCGGGAAATGGCGGACGTCATGTGCTTGGCCGCATTACTCATGAGGTGGGAAAAATGCCGCGGCAGGTGTGGCCCATCGTTGCGGCGCATTGGTCGCGCCCCGGCTATTATGCAGGCATGTGCAGCCATGTTGAATCAGTTCCCGAGACCGTTAGAGAGATGCAAAATGCCGATCCCATTCAAGAAATTCCGGTGCTGCTGCTTACTCCTGGAAAGTCAGTGCCACTTTCCGAACAACATCTTAGCCGTATCGGCAATAACGTTTCGCAGGTCATTGCATCCGCCAGCGCGCATTGGATTCATCTCGATGAGCCGGATCTGGTGATCGATTCGATCCGCAAAATGGTGGTGGCAACTACAACCGCCGGAACCGTCGCAGCCACAGTCTGAACTCGATGGCAAGATTCACAGTCACAGTACTGAAGGCCAAAAACAAACGGCCTAGCAGCGAGCTAAGCCGTTTAGAATCTGAATGGTGGACCTGGTCGGGATCGAACCGACGACCTCTTCCATGCCATGGCGTTAAGACTAACGTTTACAACTATTTACACGAACTCTGAGGACTGCCAAGAGTTTGTAAGTGCTTGTAAAGACCAACTATCTCAAATTGCTTCGGGTTGGACATCGGGTTGGAATTGCCCCTTGATGCTTTGCGGCTCACGGGAGCCAGCAAGCAGGGCAGGGAATCAGGTCACCTTTCCCGGCCCTTCCCGCCATCCCCAGCCTCCGCCACACAACCCCAGCCACCATCCTCATCCCCTCCAGCCATCCTTGCTGCCACCCGTGACCAGCCCCCTCCCCCCCGCCTATAATTCCACACGGAGCCCCCATATGCCCCTCTACATCTGCCGCTGGCAAAACGGTGACTTTTCCGCCGTCAGCGCAGCATCGAAAACCGATGCCATCGAACTGCTCGATGAAGTCGGAAATGCCGAAGACTGTGAACTGTTCACCATGAAGAATTTCATGGTGCATTTTCGCCTGAAACAGGAGACGGACGAGATTGACGACTTTGTCCCGGTCGAGTTGGAGGGGTTCGGCGAGAAACCGTGGACATGCTCTGCGACCGTGTGTACCCGGACTACTTCAACGCTTCCATCACCGAGGGTGAGAACTGGCCGGATGAGGAGGAGGCGACCACTGAGGATGTGACCGCAACGCTGCGGAGACTTAATGAAGCTCTCGCTAGGGAGCGAACCCGCCAGTGGGGCGAAATGAAGGACCCTGAGATTTCAACTGACCCAGATGCGGCCCACCTCCAGAAAGCTGGACTGGATTTACCGAAGACCATGGCGGAGCGGACTGTGAGGGAACACCGCCACCGTCAGTTTCTCAATGCGACTCCAAAGACGGACAAGGTGCAATGAGTTTGGTACCCGGTTAGTGGCGGCCGAGAGTGGCGTCAACTTGCCCCGCCATTCGCGAGGTTTCACAATCGCGTACGCACCCTCGGTCAACGGATTGTAAGCAGCAGCAATATTTGCATTCGAACTGTTGCGTTCTCGACAATTTCGAGTTAACATCCTGAGTCTCTGAAAGATGTTTGTCTAAAGACCGCCAGTCTCTGCTACGGAATCCCCCAACCGAGCGGCGGCCAACTTCAACGTTCCGCGATTGTTTCTAGGAGACCACCTCCCCAAGCGCCAGCCACTGTGCCAGTGGTTCGTTGAGATATTCCACTGCGGTCATGATTAGCAAAAGCCGAGTTCGAAGGACGTAGTTAGTTAGCTCGCAGCATGTTAGGGGATTCGCGATGATAGAAAAGAGACATTCAGAAGTATCCGCAAATACTTTGGGCTGTGCGCACTTAGAGACCGATTCACGAACTCTCCTGACAATGACCTTTCCTCGTTTCGTGACTCTGATTAGGTGGCTTATTCTGGCTTTATTTGCAATGTTGATAGTGCCACCATCGGCAATGTCGGTGTGGGCCCAAACGGGCACGATGGCTCCGGATGCGCGTCCATCCACGACGCTGCTAGGTGGCGACATCGATTCGATCAGTACTGTCAACGGCGGCCTTCAGTTGCACATTCCGCTATGGTCGATCAAACAGCGCGGCAATCTATCGCTAAGTTTCACATTGCGCTACAACAGTCCGAGCTTCAGCGTTAGCCAGAATTGCACAATTCCAAACAAGCCCTGCCAAAATATCTACACCGGGAATCCGAATGGGGTATTCGTTTCCGCAAGCACAGACGTGATGGTAGGTGCGGTTCCTTATATAACCACGACTCAAGATGCCGGAAATGAGGTTGTTGAAGCGTACTACTGGCAGGTTACTACTCCGGATAGCGGCACGCATAGTCTAGTCTCCATCGGCAACAATCTTTACCGGGCGAGCGATGGAACCGGCTGGCTGTTCAATTCCTCAACTTATACTCTGACCAGCCGCGACGGTGTTAATTACGTGTTTTCGGGCTCCCCTGGAACCGTCACTCCTTATCCAATTATTGGGCAGCTCTTGTATGTGGAGGACACCAACGGCAATCGCATCTCACTCAACTACTCAGCTGCGGGGTTCACTGGCTGGACAGATACGATGGGAAGGCAGATTCCGTCTTCTGTTTACAGCGGATATGCCCCCTCTGGTTCCGGCTCTCCTAACGGCGGCATTCCATCTCCTACAACTGATTCTGCGGGATGCACGGGACCAAATCCGATTTTCAGCGCAGCAACGTGGACTCCTCCCGGCTCTTCATCGCCTATCACGTATTGCTTTGCCTATTCGCAGTTGAATACCGATTTCATGGGCCCCCTCGGTGATCCAACGTTCGTTGAAATGAACGGAGCGGTCGCGGTTCTGCAAAGCGTTATCCTTGTTGACGGAAGCACCTTCACATTTCAATATTCTCCTCTCGCGGGAGGGACGAACAATTACGGGGAGATAACACAGATCACGCTGCCGACGGGCGGAACCATCGGATACACATGGCTCGAAAATTTTACGGGATGCCCAGCAGAAGTGTCTGACTACCCCCTTGCGATGTACAACCGGCGGAGCTATGTTACGTCCCGCATTTTAGACGCAAACGACGGAACCGGGCCGCACACCTGGCAGTATGGGCTCTACGTCACGAGCCCCTACACCAGCGTGCCCGGAGGTGTTGTTGTAACGGACCCTCTTCAAAACATTACTAATCACCATGTTTCTCTCCTCAGCGGCAACTGCACCATGTACGAGACCGAAGCGGACTACTTCGACAACAACAATAACCTGCTAAAGAAAGAAATTACGAACTACAACCCGCTCCCGATCTTGAATACCTTCCCAGGTCAGTCAGTCATTGTAGGAGCGGCATTGCCCACCTCGCACACCACAACATGGGCCAATGGAGCAACCCGGCAGACCAACACTACATATGATAGTGGGTTCACTGGTACGGGTGTGCTCGGCAGCGGAACATTTCCATATGGAAATCCGGTAACGCAGACCGAGTCCGACTATGGCAATGGAACAGCGGGACCGACCCTGAAGACGACCACAACAAATTACTGGGCATTTCAGAATGGCAGTGCCTTAGCTTTAAACTTGCTGGACAGGCCAGCCAGTATCGCGGTGACCGACGGAGTTACCGGACAAACTCAGACAACCAGCTATTCGTACGACGGCAGCGCGTTGAGCTCTGGAAATGCCACCGCGAATGCGTCCACGGGATGGGATCCAAGCCGCGGTTCCGTGCGCGGAAACCTAACTGGGATCTCCAAGTATTGGGACACAACTGGAGCATATTTAACCACAACGAAAACGTACACAAATACGGGCCAGATTGCTACTTCAACCGAACCCCCAAACCCATCAGTCGCGCCCGCAGCGACGACCACCTATCAGTACGGAAGCGCATACGACGGCGCATATGTAACGAGCATCACCGATGCGCTCGGACACCTTACCCAATACACCTATGACTTTACGACGGGTCACCTTTTAACAGCCACTGATCCGAACAACGTTGCGACCACCTACGGTTACGACGGCATCCTGCGATTGACGAGCGTCACGCGACCCGGGGGCAGCCATAATCTGCCAAGCAGCATTGGGTACAGTTATCCCAATCCGAACACCTTCATCCATACAGCTCAGTTGAATAGTTTAATTCCCCTTGAGACGGACACTACCTATCGTGACGGATTGGGGCGACCAACGCGGACTCAGCATGGCGATCCGGAGGGCGACATCTATGTCGATATCACCTACGACGCTTTGGGGCGGAAGGCGAGCCAATCTACTCCCTACCGCAGCACGGAGGACGTGACCTACGGAATTACATCCTACCTCTATGACGCGCTGGGGAGGAGCAAACAAGTCACCAATCCCGACGGAACAAGTTCTTCTTCCAATTACCAGGGCGCGACAACGCAAAACACAAACGAGAGTAACGGCACCTTCCAGTTACAGAGGCTGACTCAGGTAGATGGATTAGGACGGCTGAAGGCGGCGTGCGAGGTATCAACTGCAACTCCGGTTGTTGGGTCGCAAACACCACTCGCTTGCGGAATGGAACTCAGTGCAGCTGGCTATCTGACCAGCTACACGCAAACGGTGCGCGGCCTAACACATGTGAGTCAAGGAGGCCAGACGAGAAGTTTTGTTTACGATTCGCTCGGCCAAGTCACTAGTTCGACCAACCCGGAATTGGGCACAATTCAGTATGGCTACGATAACGACGGAAATGCGATCTCGAAGACGAGCCCGGCGGCAAATGGCACGGGCTCTGACACGGTAACCATCCAATACAGCTACGACGCCCTGCACCGCTTGCTTGGCAAAACCTATACAGGCACAAGCGGAGCTGCGAGCGTGTATTCTGCGATGCCGACCGCCGCTTACGTTTACGATCAGACATCGGTCGCAGGCAAGACATTGGAGAATCCCGTTGGACGGCTGACTTCGGAATATACAACTCTAGCCGGAGTCACGCAGACCGAAAGCATCTACTCCTATGACACGGCATCGGCAGTGGAAAGCCACTATCAATGTGTTCTCGGCGCTTGCGGCGCGGGCACCTACACCGATGTCGAGTACAACTTTGATGGGGCAGGCAACACTATATTACTAACGACACCGCAGAACGGTGTCACTCCGGCATTTGACTACGCCGGTCATCTGACCAGCGTCCTTCCGTCCTATACGGCGAATAGCACGCATCCCTCAACCCTGTTAGCTTCGGCCTCCTATGAGCCGAATGGAGCATGGAATACGGCAACGTTCGGTAATGGCGCAGTTGAAACCTATTCATACACGCCACGCTGGTTGACCGGAATGCAGGTTGCGAGTGCGACTGCCAGCACCGGCACGATCACGGTATCCGGGAGTGAGCAGTCCAAAGCGATTACAACGACACAGGGAACACAGGCCACGGGCTCCATCAGTATCAAAGGAAGTGAGAGTACCTATGCGGTTTGCGTCACACACATTACCACGATTACCTGCACGAGTTACCCTGATACTGGAGCGATCACGGTCACCGTTGGAGGCTTTCAGACGAGCGTTTACTATAGCTCAGGCACTACGGATGCGAACCTTGTATACGCACTTGCTACCAATTTGAATTCTTCGAGTTCGCCTGTAACCGCGACTGCCTCCGGTTCAACGCTCACCTTAACCAGTAAAGTGGTTGGAGTAGCAGGGGATTACAGCTTCACCGTCAGCGGTTCTGCCACGGAAGATCCATTTTCCGAGACTGTCTCAGGCAGTGCGCTGAGTGGGGGTATTAATAGCACAGTGACCTCAGTCTATGATTCCGGCACGGTAACCGCCACGATTAACGGTGTCCAGGCTGTGGTCTCCTATGGTCAGTCAGCCAGTCCCAGCAGTTTGGCCCAGTCCATCGCAGCGGCCATCAATTCAGCTTCTGGCGGCGTGCTTACGGCTAATCCAGACGGAGCGTCTGTTTCTGTTGCTTCAGTTCAAACCGGGTCGGGAACCGACTGGCCCATTTCATTGAGCGTCACTTATAACTCAGGAGAGTTTTCTGCTGCATCATTCTCCGTGACATCCAGCGGCCTAAGCGGTGGAAGCAATGCGGCGACCGGGAATGCCACTGTCTATAGTTTCACTGTCAATCCCGCCCCCGACGGCCAAATTACATCTTCCAATGACAGTGTGAATGGAAACTGGACCTACTACGGATATGACGAATTCAACCGGCTTACGTCTGCGGTTAACGGGACGACTCAGAGCCAATTCACATGGGACTATGATCGCTATGGCAACCGATGGCACCAGAATCTGTTAGCAGGATCTGGTGGGACAACGACCCTGACCTTTGCAGATACCTCCAATCGCGCATCGACAGTCCTCAGCTATGATGCTGCCGGAAACGTTCTCTACGATGGCGTGCAGCACAATTTCACGTATGACGCGGAGAATCGGCTGGTAGGCGTTAATGCAGGGATTGGCTACATCTATGACGCGGAGGGTCGTCGGGTTGGTAAGACAAATGGGACAGTGTACACCGTGGGCACCTCAGGTCAGGTGCTGGACGAGGTGGACGGCACGGCCTGGACGCGGAGCGAAGTGTATGTTGGAAGCAAACATCTGGCAACTGTAACCAGCGCCGGTGTGTTCTTTATTCACAGCGACTGGCTGGGAACAGAGCGGATGCGCACTGCCGCGTCGGGCCTTTCCTGTGAGACGATTAGTAGCAATCCGTTCGGCGACAATGTGCAGCAGTCGGGAAATTGCAACGTGAGCCCGGACTTCTTCACCGGCAAACCACGCGATACGGAATCGAATCTCGACGATTTCGGAGCGCGATATTTCAGTTCGCAATGGGGCCGCTGGATGTCGGCGGACTGGACGGCTGCGCCGAGCTCGGTTCCGTACGCCACACTGACAAACCCGCAGTCGCTGAACCTGTACGCTTACGTTGGAAACGATCCGGTAGACGGACAAGATGCGGACGGGCACGCCCGCTATGACAAGTCAGGCTCGGGTTGCGGGATTTACCTTTCATATTGTGCCGCTGACGGCTTTGGAGATGGCGGTGACACGCTATGGCAACAGCAGGAAATTGAAGGGGACGATTGTGAAGCTTTCGTCCAAGCTCAACTACTGAATGCTGGAAATGGAAATGCAAGTTCCGATGAAACCACACCGGCATCAGGCTCAACGGCGCAAGAGACGAACGCCGCAGTTGTCACGGCAGCACCGGTCACGATGGAACAAATCGACGCGGTTGTGAAACCGTTGGTCGATAGCGCCGTAGGTGCTCTCGAAACTGCAGTCGAAAAGACGGTAACCCTTTCCGTGGAGACTGTGGTCGGAGTGGTAGGATTTGTCTTCGCTTCGGAGCAAAAGACAGGAGAAGTGACGCCTCCTCCAATGGTCCCAGAACTGGTACCATCCCATGCCCCAACACAGCCTAACCCTAGTGCAGCAAGTGAACACACAAAGAATAAGCAGAATAAGAACAAGGATCGACATGAAAAGAACAGACCAGGGCGTCCGACTACAAAGGACAGGCAAAAGCCCGGCTTCAAGCCGAGAACGCCGCCTCGTCCACAAGACAGAGAGGACTAACCGAACTGATTTTGGCCGAAACCCTATGTCGCGGTGGGAGGGATGACGTGAAACTAAAAGAAGCTATGAGCAAGACGGTGTCAGATAAGGAGGCGTCCCGGAGAGGCCGGGAGTTGTTCTATGGCATCCAATGCCGAAAGAACTTTCGAAAGGCGTTTCCTTACTTGCTTCAGGCCGCTAATGCAGGATATGTACACAGCCAAAATCTTGTTGGATATTGCTATGCCGAAGGGTTGGGAGTGGAGAAGGATTCTAGAATGGCTCTCTATTGGTTCCTTGCTGCCGCCGATGGCAAGCACATAGAGGCACCTTTCAATCTGGCCTTAGCTTACGAACACGGAGCGGGAACTAGGGTCAACCTAAAGAAGGCGTTCGCGTTTTACAAGCAGGCTGCGAGTCTGGGAAATACTGCTGCGCAATGCAATTTAGGGGTCGCTTATCTCGAAGGGCGCGGAACCGCCCAAAACGTACGGGCGGGGATGAACTGGCTTCGAAAAGCCGCGCTGGGTGGCGACCCACGAGCACAATACAACCTCGGCATGTCGTACCTGGAAAGAGCCAGTACTCCTGAAAATCGTCAACACGCAACGTCATGGCTCGCAAAGGCCGCAAGGAAGGGGCATAAGCGAGCAAGCAAAGCCTTAACACAACTAAGGAAAGAGCGAGCAAAAGCATAAGAATTACTGTGCGTGTCGGGGAAGATGAAGAGCGCGCCGCTACGCGTCGGGAGAATGTTGACACTCCACCCCTTCGAGGGAGCTGCAGAGCTACTTTTGGGAGCTTATTGGTTACCACAGAAAACAAAGCAGTTATGGG